>JAEEGH010028978.1_pt1 | contig 10859 bp, 6 predicted proteins | sample 9134181 | NCBI WGS metagenome assembly JAEEGH01 (sample SAMN16246544, study PRJNA631951) | gut metagenome | biome: gut microbiome; feature: rumen; material: DP-attached | host: Bos | place: Iran: Karaj | collected 2018-10
TTCAGCAGATTCAGCATTTTCAATGTTCTCGATTATTTCATTGTCTTCTATCATAAAAAGTCCTTTCGTTTAGGGCTTGTCCACAGGACAACTTAGTTCAGCAAAGATTCTGCAAGCTTTTTGATTTTTGCGGCAGAAGAAGTGTTCAAGGCTTTTTGGGCAAGTGCTTCAAATTCTTTTACAGAATGCTTTGAGAGAAGCTCTTTTGCGGTGCAAACCTGACTTGCGCTCATGCTGAAATTGCGCACGCCCAGGCCTGCCAAAACAGCAATTCCGGCCGGTCTTGAAGCCATTTCGCCGCAGACAGAAACCGGAATGTCTTTTGCCGCCGCATTTTTCACAACCTGCTGAATCATGCGGAGAATTGCCGGGTGCATTTCATCAAAAAGATAAGACACCCTTGTGTTGTCTCTGTCTACGCCGAGCGAATATTGCGTCAAATCGTTTGTGCCGACCGAAAAGAAGTCAGCTTCTTCAGCAAAAAAATCAGAAATAAATGCGGCGGCGGCCGTTTCAACCATGATGCCGATTTTCACGTCTTCAGCAAACTTTATCTTCTGCTGCTTAAGCTCAGCCTTAACTTCGTCCACAATTTCAAGCGCTTTTTCTAATTCTTCAACTGTACACACAAGCGGAAACATTATGCGCAAATTGCCGTGCACGCTTGCTCTGAACAATGCACGGAGCTGCGTCTTGAACATTTCAACTTTTGCAAGGCTCACACGGATTGCGCGCCAGCCGAGCAGCGGGTTAGTTTCGTCTGCCCCGGAAAGTTCCTCAAGCGGAACAACCTTGTCTGCGCCAGCGTCTAAAGTTCTTATTGTTACAGGCTTTTTGCCCATGGTCTTGAGAACCTTTGAATAGACATCGTACTGCTCATCTTCAGAAAGAATACGGTTGGCGTTCATAAAAAGAAATTCTGTTCTAAAAAGCCCAATGCCGTCCGCGCCTTCTTGTGACGCCGTCTCAGCTTCTTCAACTGAACCGACATTGGCAAAAACACCGAATTTCACACCGTCGCTCGAAGCGGCTTCTTTCGTTCTAAAAGCTGCAAGCTCTTTTTCGCGCTTTTCTTCGGCGGCGCGGTCGCGCTCATATTGGCGCGCCTTCACTTCATCAGGATTGATAATAACAGAGCCGGTGTCGCCGTTTACGATGGCACGGTCGCCGTTGGCAGCGTTCTGCAGAATGTCTTTTATGCCCAAAACAGCCGGAATTGCGTAATTTCTTGCAAGAATCGCGAAATGGCTGTTCACGCCGCCTTCAGCAAGTACAACCGCAGCAGGTTTCCGTTTTGCAAGCATAACCGCATCTGTAGGCAGCAGCATTTTTGCTACAATTACCGCATTTTCGGGCACAGACTCAATTTCAAAGCGTTTCTTTTCAAGCAGCACATTCACCACGCGCCCAAAGACATCGCAAATATCGTCGGCGCGCTGGCTCAAATAGGCGTCACCTGCACTGCGCATAGTTTCTGCCATAAGCTGATATTGCTCGTAAACAACGTATTCAATGTTCAAAAGGCTTGAAGCATGTGCATTTTTTATCTGCTCGGTAAAAACAGGGTCGTCAAGCATAACAGTGTATGCCTCAAAAATAGCTGTCTGATCTTTGTCGTTAGAACCGTCAATTGCGCGCAGATCTTTTTTTACCTGTTCAAGCGCCTGCAAAAAGCGTTTCCACTGAGATTCAACTTCTGATTTAGAGATTGACTTTTTATCAACAGCTGTCTGCTCTGTTTCGGGTACAACAAAAACCATTCCTGAACCGATTCCGGCAGAAGCAGATACACCCTGTAAAATCTTCATGAATATGAATATATCAGTGCAAGCAAGGACTGTCAAACCCACAGCTTCTGCATGAATAAGTTTACAAACTTGGGCAAAAGGAGTTTTACTTTAAATTGATTTGTATTATACTCTTAAATGTTATGGCTGATAAAAATAATTCGTCTGTTGCATTATTCTGCGTTGTTTTTGGTGCAATTATTCTTTCTGTATTTGCGATGAACCTTAACCGCATAAAGGAAGTCCTCCAGGAAACCCATTTTGTTGAGTCTGTTTTCGGCAGCTCTCAAAAAGAAACCGCTAAAAAAGAGCCAGAACCTAAAGAAGTTGATGTAAAAACTGAAATAGACTTTGAAAAAGTTCCGGAGCCGGTTGCATCAGAAAATGTTACAAGACCGCTTCAGCCGGAAGAAAACAACTTTTCGATTGACATTACTACAGTTTCAGAATCATCAGGCAAAGAAGATGCAGACCCGCTTCTGCCTGCAACAAGCCCGGCAATTCCGTCTATAGCAGAAAAAACAGACAATCCGCTTTTACAGCCGAACGAAGATATTGCCGAAGCAACTCCAAAACCGGAGGAAAAGCACGAAGAACCGGCAGCAATGCGCGATATTTCGCTTTATTTTATGTACATCGACGCCACCGGCAATCTTATCCGCAAAGAAACCCACCGCTCAATTCCGGCAACAAGCTCGCCGCTTACAGCAACATTGCAGACACTTCTTGCAGGCACAAGCATAGAAGAAGAATCAAAAGGCTATATCTCTTTGATTCCAGACGGAACAGTTCTGCTTTCTGCCAGCGTAAAAAACAAAGTTGCCTACTTGAATTTCAATGACGCCTTTCAATGGAATAAATATGGCGTTGAAGGCTATTTTGGTCAGCTGATTCAGATAGTATACACCGCCACAACTTTTGAATCTGTTGACAGCGTTCAGTTCCTAATTGAAGGCATGAAACAGGATTATCTTGGCAGCGAAGGCGTGTGGATTGGTTCACCGCTTTCAAGAGCAAGCCTGAAATAGCAGACATAATCAACAACCCCGCCACAGCCCCGCAGTAAAGCTTCAAGCAAGTGTCCGGGATATTGCCACATCCACATTAATGACGCTTGCCACTTTTGCACAAGCTTTCAAGTTTTCGCTTGCGGAAGCTTGGCGTTTTGCCAGATTAAGCTGTGTCTGTAGATAAATCATAAGCAAAACGCATTTTCAAAACGTCATGATGACGCGCCTGTTTTAATAGCCAGCTGATTAGGCGTTTGTCTGACCTGTTTTACAGCCAAAACCAGTATGAACTGATTTTTGAAGCTTTACCGTCCTCGTCAAAAAAAACCGAAAGATGATATGCATAGCCGTCTTGATTCTCATATTTAGTAAAAGTCATTTTCTGGGGAATTTCTGACATTGGCTCGCCAACAAGATTGATTATTTCTTCTTTTGACATGCCTTCTTTCAGCATCGGAACATTATACGGATTAAACGATTCTGATGTTATTGTATAAGAAAGCGGGTCAAAGAAATCAACATCTTCACCAAATACATAGACTACATAAGCGAAGAAATTTACCATAATTGTTGCAATCAAAACAGAAATAAAAATGCGGTTCAGTTTTTGCAGCCATGCTTTTTTTATTAAAATGATAGTAGCAAAATACGAGAACAAACTTGCTATAGCAAAACCTTGATTCAGATAACCGTTGAATTCAAAATATTCAGGATTTATGGACAATGCTTCAAACAGTGCTTTATCTTTTGTCACCCATTCGATGAATGCGATAATCACCCCTGCCAAAACAATAACAGCAAATTCTACAGCAAGAATAATCAGAAGTTGAAGCGTGTTTTTCCCAAATTTATTGAACACCTCAGCAGTAAAAAATTTTTTTGTGCTTTTTTTATATGCGATGATTTGATAAATTAATTGCAAAACCGGTGAAAATAGTAGCATCATCATGAAAAGCCCACAGTTCACTTCAAAAAAAGATAATTCAGATTCATCGGGCAGCATTAAAAAAACTAAAATCGAGAAGGAAATCGCATACAGTAAACATTTTGCTTTATTTGATTTTATACATTCAAGATAGGTGGTTACTAAAATTATGATAAAAAAGCTACAGACAAATACAAAAGCAGTTTGAATGTTAGCTTCTGGCGGAAAGCGCAGATAAAAAGCGATTGCAGCAATAACATTTGTAATACATGTGACAAGAATATGAAGCGGGTCTATCGTAAAGAACTTTTTTAATCTATCTAGTTTCATATATTTGCAAAATCGCCCATAAAACAAGGCAAGTTATAAACTGCACCCCGTTCTATGGGCTGTTTCAGCCGTTTTTCAGCTTGTGCTGATTTAGGCGTTTGCTGTAATCAGGCGGACTGAAATAACGCCTTCGATGGCCTTGAGCTTTGCAGCAACGTCATCGCCGATTGCATTTTCAACGTCAATGATGTTGTAAGCAACATCTGCGCGGTTCTGGTTTACCATAGCGGCAATGTTGCATTTTGCGTCAGCAAGAACTGTCGTAATCTGGCCGACCATGTTCGGAATGTTCTTGTTGGCGATACAGATTCTTGTGCCGTTTGCAGGAACAGGTTCGTCCATCTTGCATTTCGGGAAGTTGACTGAATTGACGATGTTGCCGTTTTCGAGGAAATCGCGGAGCTGGGCAACAGCCATGAAAGCACAGTTGTCTTCTGCTTCTGGTGTAGAAGCGCCGAGGTGCGGCAGGCAGATAACCTTGTCGTTTTTCAGTAACTCTTCATCAGCAAAGTCACAGGCGTAGCATGCAACTTTTCCGGCTTCAATTGCAGCAAGAATGTCTTTGTTTACCACAAGACCGCCGCGCGCAAAGTTCAAAATGCGCACGCCTTTCTTCATAATTGCAAGGCGGTCTGCACCGATATAGCCCTTTGTGTCGTTTGTCTGCGGAATATGAATTGTGATGTAATCTGATTTTGAAAGCAGAGAATCAAGGCTTTCTGCCTTGTGAACGGCGCGGCTCAAGCTCCAAGCGGCATCAACTGAAAGGAACGGGTCGTAGCCGATTACGTTCATGCCAAGTTCAATTGCAGCATTTGCAACCATTGCGCCGATTGCGCCCAAACCGATTACGCCGAGAGTCTTGCCCTTAATCTCCGGACCGACAAACTGGCTCTTGCCTTTTTCTGCAAGTTCAGGGATTTCATCGCCTTTGTCGATGAGTGTCTTTGCCCAGGCTGCGGCCTTGTGTACAGGGCGGCTAGAGAAAAGCAATGCAGCGATTACAAGCTCTTTTACGGCGTTTGCGTTTGCACCAGGCGTATTGAAAACAACTACGCCTTTCTCTGTCATAGCCGGAATCGGAATATTGTTTGTGCCTGCACCGGCGCGTGCAACAGCCTTAACTGTTGCAGGCAATTCCATTGAGTGCATGTCGGCAGAGCGAAGAAGAATTGCATCCGGGTTGTTGATTTCTGAAGCTACTTCATAATCTTCACGCGGAAATTTTTCCAAGCCTGAAACTGAAATCTTATTTAAAGTCTGAATCTTAAACATCGTATTACTCCAATTATTTGTTTTCTGCGGCAAACTTATCCATGTATTTGATAAGTGCTTTTACGCCGTCAAGTGTCATTGCGTTGTAAATTGAAGCGCGCATACCACCAACAAGGCGGTGTCCTTTCAAGTTTACAAGACCGGCTGCTGTTGCGCCCTTAACAAAGGCATCGTTGATTTCTTTCTCTTTTGCAACGCTTGCATCGTCTTTTGCACCAGTTGAATACTTTGTAAGGAAAGGCACGTTCATAATTGAGCGGCTGCCTTTTTCAGCTGTTGCATGATAGAAATCTGATTTGTCGAGATAATCATAAAGAAGGTTTGCTTTTTCGTAGTTGCGTTTTGCCATGCCTTCTGCGCCGCCGTTCTTTTCAATCCAGTGCATAACCTTGCCGAGAACGTAGATTGTGTAGCAAGGCGGTGTGTTGAACATTGAACCTTCGTCTGCGTGTGTCTTATATGTAAGCATTGTCGGTGTGCCCGGGCGAGGTGTGTCTGTAATCAGGTCTTCGCGGATGATTACGAGAGTAACGCCGGCCGGGGCGAGGTTCTTCTGAGCACCAGCATAAAGCAAGCCGAACTTTGAAACATCAAGCGGTTCGCTCAAGATGCAAGAAGAAATATCTGCAACCAACGGGATATTACCTGTATCTGGAATGTACTCGTAATGAGTTCCCATAATCGTGTTGTTGAAAGTGATATGAACATAGTCATAGTCGCCTGTTACTTTTTCAACACGCGGAATATATGTAAAGTTCTTGTCTTCGCTTGAAGCAAGTGTTGTAACTTCAATGCCGAGCTTCTTGGCTTCTGCTTCTGCTTTCTTTGCCCAAACGCCTGTTTTGATGTAAGCAGCCTTGCCAGTCTTAATTCCGAGGTTGAGCGGAATCATTGCAAACTGTGTAGATGCACCGCCCTGAAGGAACAAAATCTTATAGTTTGCAGGAACGTTCATCAGCTTGCGTACCATTGCTTCTGCGTCCTGAATAATCGGTTCAAAAGCCTTTGAGCGGTGGCTCATTTCCATTACACTCTGACCTGTTCCGTTGCAATCAAGCATTTCTGCTGCACATTCTTTCAAAACTTCTTCCGGTAATGCTGAAGGACCAGCACTGAAATTGAAAACTCTTGCCATTTTAGACTCCTATAACCGCATAGCTGAAGCGGTGCTTTTCCGAAGATTTTATCTTCTTGTTGTTGTATTTGAACTGGAAAACCAGATCGTTTACTTTTCTAAAGACTTGCACGACAGATTCTGAAGTGCATCTATGACCGACAGATTCTCAACTGCCGTTGTTTCAGGCAAATGAAGAATTGCCGCCGTATAATTGACTATTCCTTTTATGCCGCAAGCAGAAAGCCTTAGCGCCACCTGCTCCGCCACAGATTCCGGCACTGCCAGAATTGCGTATTCAATCTTTTCGTCTACGATTACCTGTTCAAGCTTTGCAGTTGAATAAAGCGGAAACGGTGCTCTCAATGTTTCCGTTCTATTAATACTTGAATCAAATCCGGCCGCAATAACGAAAGATGAATTGTTAAAACCCGCAAAGCCCGCGAGAGCCTCGCCCAACCGGCCGAGCCCCACGATACAGCAGCGCTTCTCAGCTGCTCCCAATGAAAGCACAGTGCCTATTGTATCTTTAAGCATTGCCACATTGTAGCCAGCAGCATTCGCACAACGCACGCCAAGCATTGATATGTCGCGCCTTATAGTAAAACTTGTCCAGCCTGTACGACTTTGAATTTCAGCAGAAGAAACTGTCTGCTTGCCCGACTTTTCAAGCTGCTCAAGCAGTCTGGCAAGCCTTATCAAACGTTCCCTTGCAGGTTTTGAAATTTTCTGTTCCATCGCACCACCACAAGTCTGAGCTTCTATAAACGCAAAACCAATGTGAAGGTTTTCACAACACCTTATGGCGGCATACTAACACTCTGAAAAAAAAGAGTCAACAAAATTTTGATTTTTCCTGTGAAATCTTTCACAGTTATCTAAAAAGCGTAAATGCTATATACAGCGTTACAGTCACTTCGGCTTGGTCCGGCTGCGCTCACCAACCAACGCTCAGTGAGCATAAGCAATTTTTCTTATACTACCAATATTTACAGGACAAAACTTGATATACATGATATAGTTAATTAAAGATTTTGGACATATCTAAAAACTCACTATCGTGACTTTTTAGATATGCCGCCGAGTTGTAAATCGCTGTAATGGCGCGATTTACAACATCGCATCTTCAAAGTTACCTCTAAAAACTGAAGTTTTTAGAGGTTTCCTTTTAGAAATTTTAAGTAGAATTGTGCTGCAAATTTGCAAATGCGCCGACATTTACTATACAGCATAACATTAAAAAAGTAATTGATTTAAAGAAGGTTAAAAAAGTTAATGTCCGTACAGCATACGCCAATAGACGCTCCTGTAAAACTTCTCAAAGACATAACACATCTTGTTAATTCAACATGTGAAGCGCAGGACTTAAACATAATTCACAAGGCTCTGCTTTCTGTAGCCGCTGCCGCAAAGACACAGAGCGCAGAAATATGGTCTATAAACAAAAACGATGACAATTCTTACTGGTGCCAGTGCAGGGCCATGGCTGTTGCAGACAAAAAGCTTCAGAAACAGGACACAGCCCAGCAGATTAATTTTGACCTGACTTTTAAAAACAGGCTCAGCAAGATTTATTCCGGCGAAATTGACAGAATGCCTTTGACAGCTTCTGACACAATTTTTCCGATAATTCAGAACCAGAATTTCATAGGCTTTGGGCTTTTGAAAGGCCGGACAGTTCAAAGTCTGTCACAGGACGACAGCACAATTCTTTCTGAGATTTTCCGTATTTTAACAGGCAGCTATTTCAATCAGAACTCACAGGCTGAAAACTGTGAAGAAACGCTGGAATTGCAGCGGCTTCACAGAGACAAGCTTTTAAAAACCACAAGCGACGTTACCAATATTTTCAACTCGTCTGACGAGGACAATTTTGAGCAGCGCATGAATGAAGCCCTGCGTATTGTAAGCGAAGCTGTAGGTGTAGACAGGGCTTATGTTTACCGCAATGTAAGAGAAGAAAGCGGCGGCTGTTTTATAGAGCTGTCTTTCTCATGGCAGGCTGCAGGTGCGCCGCCATACCGGCCGGGCAAAAAACATTCGGGCTGGTTCATGAGCGCAGAAGAAATTGCACTGCGCAAACAGCCGGAACAGCGCTTTTTGAACGCAAGAATTTCAGATAAGCCGCGCGGCTGGGAAGGCAAGCAGCAGGACAACATTCTTTCGCTTTTAGTTGTTCAGATTTTTTTGGGCGACAAATACTGGGGCTTCATCGGTTTTGACGACTGCCACCGCGAAAGACTTTTTACCCAAAATGAAGAGAACATTCTCAACACATGTGCCTACATGTTTCTTGACCACATCACGAAGCACGACGGTCTGCTTGCCAAGCAGAAACGCGACAAGCTTGTTGAGGCAAGCAACGATGTCACAAGAGTTCTGACCATAAATAACGGCACAAATTTCGACGAGCGCATCTTAAACGCACTTCACGTTATAGGCGAATCTGTTGAAGCAGACCGAATTGTAATCTGGCAAAAAACCGAAGACTGCGAAAACGGCTGCTGGCTCACATTAAAATATTACTGGGAATCAAAAGACGCTCCGGAAAATCCACAGGGGCTTATAAACAGAAAGCGTCTCTCGCATGAAGACGTAGAGCTTCACATGCGTCCAGATCAGATGCTTACAAACGTAAAAGTCGCACGTGACAGGCCGCGCGGCTACGAAAGCCTTCTTGAACAGCATGTTCTCTCTCAGCTGACAATTCAGATTGTTCTCGGCAACGAATATTGGGGCTACATCGGTGTCAGCGACTGCCGGACAGAGCGCTATTTTTCACCAAGCCAGGAAAACATCGTAAACACATGCGGACACATGATTCTTGCATATATTTTCCAGCAGGAAAGTATCCGGAAGATTGGCGCAAGAGATTTTCTGCTTTCAACTGTAACGGAAATAACAAAAGAGCTGACGGCTGTTTCTCAAATCAGTTTTTTTGACAGACTTAAAAGTGGGTTGAAGAAAATCGGAGAGCAGCTCGACATTGACCGTGTACATATATGGCGCAATCACTGGGCAGCAAATTCCGAAGAACACGATTCGTGCAGTCTTATTGCATTGTGGCAGTCGCCGCGGATTGCTTTTCTCAATACTCCGGCTCTTCCCAAAGTTTATGAGGATAAGACAAATACCCTGCGTGCATGGAAGACAAAGCTTGTTACAGAAGGCATAAAAAACGGAAATTATTCAGCAATGACGGCTTCTGAAACTTTGTACCGCCCGCTTGAAATTCTTTCGGCACTGGTAATTCCGCTTGTTTTCCAGGACCAGTTCTGGGGCTTTATGTGCTACGACAACTGTCACGAGGAAAAAGCCTTTACCTCTGATGAAGAGGCTATTCTCGCCACATTCGCGCGTATTTTTGCGGCACAAATCATTCAGGACGAAACTTCGAATTCTTTGATTGAGGCAAAAGAAGTAGCGCTTCAGGCAACAAAGGCAAAATCTAACTTTCTTGCCAACATGAGCCACGAAATAAGAACGCCGATGAACGCAATTCTCGGTATGTCTGAACTGATTCTGCTTGAAAAGCTGCCGCCGCTTATCAAAGAATATGCACATGATATAAACACTGCGACACGAAGCCTTTTAAGCATTATCAATGACATTCTTGATATTTCAAAAATTGAATCAGGGCGCCTTGACTTAGTGCCGGTTCAATATGATTTGGGCGCACTGATTAACGACGTATTGACACTGATAAAGATGCGGACTTCAAGCAAAGGCCTTGCTTTTTTTGTACGCATTGACCCGTCATTGCCGCATAAGCTTATAGGCGACGAAAACCGCGTAAAACAGATTCTCATCAATATTCTGGGCAACGCCGTTAAATACACACGAGAAGGCTACATAAGGCTTGACGTTACAGGCGAGACACAGGGTAAAACAATCCGGCTCAACTTCCGCATAGAAGATTCCGGTATTGGAATTAAAGACGAAAATTTCTCAAAACTTTTTGAGCTGTTTGCGCGCGTTGACACAAAGCGCAACCGCAATGTCGTCGGCACAGGTTTGGGTCTTTCTATTACAAAGCAGCTCTGCGAAATGATGGAAGGCACTATTTCGGTACAGAGCGAATACGGCAAAGGTTCCGTGTTTACAGCCACAATTGAACAGAACATTGAAAGCGATGAGCCTTTAATCGCTCTTTCCAGCGGAACTGGCAAATCTGTACTTATTTACGAGCCGCGCCAAAACTACGCTGACAGCATCTTCGAAATACTGAATGACCTTCACCTTGATTATGTGCATACATCAACTCCAGAAGATTTTGAATCCAAGCTGAATAAAAGCGTCTTCGATTATGTTCTTGTTTCTTCGATTTATTACCGCAAGCTTTTCATTTCTGCAAAACAGAAGAAAAACAAAACTAAATTTGCAGTTTTTGCCGAAGGTTCAAGCGATTTTCAGTATGA
>JAEEGH010028979.1_pt1 | contig 10859 bp, 5 predicted proteins | sample 9134181 | NCBI WGS metagenome assembly JAEEGH01 (sample SAMN16246544, study PRJNA631951) | gut metagenome | biome: gut microbiome; feature: rumen; material: DP-attached | host: Bos | place: Iran: Karaj | collected 2018-10
TCGGGGCTTTGGGTAAAGGTGGTGAGGCCGGCCTTCTGGAGAAGGCTGTGGAATTTAGGCACGCCGTACTGCCGCAGCAGGAACACGGCCGGGACGTTAAGGGAGCGGGCCAGGGCCTCGGAGGCTGGTACGGCACCGTAGAACTGCCGGTCAAAATTCTGCGGGGCAAAGCCACCCAGGTTCACAGGAATGTCCGGCAGCAGGGTGTGGGGCAGGATTTCACCCTCCTGCAGCGCGGCGGCAAACAGGAACGGTTTGAGGATGCTGCCCGTGGAGCGCGGGGAAGTGGCGATATCCACCTGCACGCCGGTCCGCTCCCGCTCCGGCGAGGCATTGCCTACATAAGCGACTATCTCCCCGGTGGCATTATCTATAACCACGACGGCCATGTCGGCTACGCCCTCCTTGGCCAGGTCGTCGGACTGCCGGTCCGCCACGGCCGATACGGCTTTCTGAAGCGGCAGTCGGATTCCGGTCCGGGTCCTCACGCCCTTGGGGCAGCGTTCGACCCAGTGCAAGGCATAAGAGGGCAGGGGCAGGGGCGCATCGGGCAAAGGCTCTTCCAGCGCCGCTTCATAGGTATCGGCCGATATATCCCCGTGCTCCAACAGCCGTTTCAGCAGGCGGTTGCGCTTTTGGAGGAGGTCCTCCCGGCCCTTGCCCAGGTGCAGCGTGGAGGGTGCGTTGGGCAGTACGGCCAGGGTGGCAGCCTCGGCCCAGGAGAGCTCGGATGCCGGTCGGCCAAAATAGCGCCAGGCAGCGGCCTCCAGCCCCACTACATTCCCCCCGAAGGGTGCGTGGGAAGCATACAGGGACAGGATGCGCTCCTTGGGATAGCGCAGTTCCAGCCGCATGGCCAGCACGGATTCAATGAGTTTCTGCCAGACGGTGCGTTCTTTCTGGCGGCTCAGGCGGATGACCTGCATGCTAAGGGTGCTGCCGCCGCTTACCACATGGCCGGAGTGGAGATTCTGCAGCAAGGCCCGCCCCATGGCCACGGGGTTTACGCCCGGGTGCCACCAGAACTGCCGGTCCTCAAACTGCACCAGCGCCGTGGCAAAGCGCTCCGGTACGGTGTCGCAGGGCGGGAACCGCCACTGCCCGTCGGCCGCAATGCGCGCGCCCAGCAGTTCGCCTTCGGCACTCTCCACCACGGTGGAGTAGGAAACACCCTTGAAGAGGTTGCGGGGAAGACAAAACAGATAGCCTAGCAGGAGTAATCCTGCCAGGCCATATATACAGATTCTTCGTCGCATACGCTCCTCAGAATGACAAAACTACTTGGTCACGGCTACGGTACCGGAGGCGGAGGCAGCCTGGACGGCGGGCTCGTACATAGCCTCGGCCACTACGGACGGCTGCATATAGCGGCCTTCATAGGCGGCACGCAGCTGCACGGTGAAGGTCTTGTAGCGGCCGGCGGGCAGCGCGAAGAACCAGTTCACGCGGTCGTCGCGGATGTCCTTGTAGTCGTAGGCGTCTTCGGAGGCACCGCCCGTGAGGCGGTCGTTCTGGATTTCCCAGCCGGAGGGGACGGGGAAGTTCAGGGCCAGGTTCTCGAAGGCCTTGATGCTGGAAGTGTTGGTCACCTTCACCGTGGCCACAAAGCGGGTGCCCTGCGGCAGGGAGGCGGGATTTACGGCTGCTCCGGTTTCGGCCGAAGTATACTTGATTTCCAGCTTGAGGCCGTTGGAGGTGGCGGTACGGACGGCGGTACGCTGCGTCTTGACCAGGGTGCCGTACACGATGCCCTGCGAGAGGTTCTTCACTTCCTGCTCCTTGTCTACCGGCACATTGACATTCTTGTCGGCGGTGAAGTTCTTTTCTCCCAGGTTCACCCTTACCACGGAGGTGGGCACCTTGTCGTAGAGGTGGCGGTAGGCCACGGCGGCAAAGGCGGTCTCCTGGGTGCTCATATAACGGTCGGCCGGCTCGGAGGCCACAGAGAGGGCCTCGGAAAGGTTCTCGCAAAGGGCCAGGGCATCCAGGGCCACCATACGGTCACGGTAGCCGGTACCATAAGTGAGGTTGTAAGGCTCGTACTCCGGGAAGTCCTTGCCAATGCCTTCCAGCAGATCCTTGGCCAGGGCGGCCTTGCCGCCGAGGGCATAGGCCCCGGCCAGCATATAACGGGCCCGGTCTCCAATCTTGCCGGCTTCCTTGAGGCGGTTCATACCGGACAGCTGGACATCACCGGTCAGGGCCATAGTGTACAGACGGTAGGCTTCGTCCAGGTTGGAGAAGAAGTTGTCTCCGGCCACGCGGAACACCTGGCTCATCTTCTTCTGGTAAGATTTCCAGTTCTTGAGCACGCCGGCGTTCACTTCAAAGCCGGCCTTGGAGGCTTCGGTAAGGAAGTGTCCGGCCATAGAACTCACCCACGTATCGCTGCTGTTCCCGCTCCAGTAGGCAAAGCCGCCGTCGCCGTTCTGCCGGGCGTAGAGCTTGGAGATATAGGTGGGGATGAGGGCCTTGGCTTCGGCCGCATCTTCTTCCGACAGCAGGGGCAGCAGACTTACCATAGTAAGGCCGCGGGCGCTCAGCTGTTCGCCGCACTCGTACGGGTATTTCTTCATATTCACAAACCAGGCGTGGGCGTCCGGAGCCGGGAAGCCGGCCAGTTGCAGCATACCGGGTTCCACTTTGCGGCTCTCCTCGGGCTTGAGGGTGAAGCGGGTTACCGTCACAATCTCGGGCTGGGGGTTCTGCACGGTAAGGGCAATGGTCTCCGTGGCCTTGTGGCCGGAGCCGGCTGCATCCACGGTGATGTGGGCCACGCCTTCTTCACCGGTGGCCTTGAGGGCAAACTTAACCAGCTGGTCTCCCTTGGCGGCAAAGGTAAGCTTCTGCGAGGTGGCACCTTCCAGTTTCACGGGGCCATCCACCTTCACGGAAACGTTGGCTTCCTTGACGCCGTCCTCCATAGCAAACACGTTCACAGGAATCTGGCATTCCTCGTTGATGCCCATCACGCGCGGCAGGGTGGTCACCACCATAAGCGGATTGTTCACGGGCACGGTCTTTTCGGCATTGCCAAAAGCACCGTCGTGACCGGCTACCACCATCACGCGCACGCTGCCCACATAAGTAGGAAGTTTGAGCTTGAGCACATCGCCGCCCTTCTGCATCACCTTGGGCTGCAGGAACAGCACTACAGGGTTGAAGCGGTTGTCTTTTCGGGCACTAACCACATTCTCCTGGTCGCCGCCGATGGAAGCGATGGGGGTGAACTTGCCGCTGAAGGCACCCACCACCTGGTCGTACAGATCCCAGGTCTTGACGCCCAGGGCTTCGCTCTTGTACATATAATCCCAAGGGTTGGGGGTCTTGAAGGCCGTCAGATCCAGCAGACCTTCGTCCACGATGGCCAGGGTGTAGGTCATAGGCTTGCCGGACTTCTCATTCACCTTGACGGTGAACTCCTCGTCCGGGTGCAGGACCTCCGGCAGGGTAACCACGGGCTCCAGGTGCGAGGCGGGGTTCTCCACCTTCACCCGCTGGACACCGTACATACGCAGCGGGAGGTCGTTCTCCGTGGCGCCGTAAGGCTGCAGCAGGGTTACGTGCACATAGATATTGGGAGCCATACCGGGCTCTACGGTAAACTTATAAGGGGTATCCTTCTCCGACAGGCTTACCCACTCGCGCTGCAGCACGCCGCCGGCATTCTCCAGGGATACCAGGGCCTGACCGCCCTTGGCGGCCGGGATGTACACCGTGGCTTTCTCGCCCACCTGGTAGGAGGGCTTGTCGGTGGAAACGGTAAGCATAGTGAGGGCCTCGGGGTCCTGGCGGTTGGCGCGTCCGCGATAGTCGGGCCAGTCAATGGTCACAAAGCGGCCGCTCACGTGGCCGGAGGTCTGGTCCTTGGCCAGGATGAGGTAGTTGCCCCATTCGGGGTAGTCCACGCGAATCTTGAATCCGGTGTCTTCGGCCCCGGAGGTGAGGGTGCCGGAGGCAATCTTCTTGACGGAGTTGCCGTTCACATAGGCATCCAGCTCTCCGCCGGGATTGGCCCACCACCAGTTCCAACCGGTCTTGAATACCACGTATTCAATCTTGTGGCCCTTGACGCGTTTGCCCTGGGCATCTATCACGGCCAGCTTGACGGGCTGGTCCTTGTCGGTCTCCAGGAAGTCTCCTTCCGGAACCTTGATACCCACGTAGGCGCTGTACGGGGAGTAGGGAAGGGTCTCGGTGGTGAAGCTCTCGTCTCCGCCGGGTTCCTCTACGCTGGTTACCACAAAGGCCTGCAGGAGGCCCGGGGCGCCTTCGGCGGCCGGGAACTTCACCTGCACAGCAGCGTTGCCGGTGCCGTCCAGACGAGACTTGTAAAGGATGTATTCGGCCGTCGTAAACTGCGATGCCGGGTTGTAGAAGCTGTATTTCTCAAAGCCCTTGAAGGGGGTGCCGGCTTTGCGGAGGGTCATTTCGGCCCTTACACTGCAGTCGGCTGCACTGCCGCCGGCCAGCCAGCTGGCGGCTACACGCAGGGTGCTGGTTTCGCCGCTCTGGAGCATCTCCGGGTAGGCCGTGGTAATCTTGAGGCGGTTGGGCTTCACAGTCTCCACGTGCAGGGTCTTGTGGAAGGTGCTGCCACCCACTTTGAAGTAGGCGTTCCAGTAGCCGGTGGGATCATCGGCCTTGGTAGTTACCTCGTAGCTGTAGAAGCCGTCGGTGCCCTTGGCCACCTGCTTGGTGTAGAACTGGCCTTCGGGGGTGTAAACTTCCAGAGTGGCCGGGTGGCCTTCGGGGAGGTTCTTGCCCTTGTCCTGGAGGATGAGGGTGAGGTGCATAGTGTCGCCGGGACGCCACACGCCGCGCTCTCCGTATGCAAAGCCCTTGATGCCCTGCTGCACGGTCTCTCCGCCCACGTCAAAGCGGCTCAGGGAGCGCTCGTTGCCATTGTTGACCTTCAGATAGGAGGTGCTGCCGCCGGCCTTGGCCACTACGGCAAAGGGCTTGTGGGTTACGGTGAGCTGGGCAAGACCCTTGCTGTCGGTCTTGCCTTCTCCTATCTTCTGGAGCTGGTAGTCGTAGGCTTCCAGGCTCACGCCGGGAACGCCCTTGGCGGTGAGGAGGTCCGTGGCGGCTACCCAGAGGGTGTTGCCCTCGGCGTATTCGGCCATCAGGCCCAGGTCACTGGCCAGCAGCTGGATGGCCGGGAAGCGGTCGCTGTCCATATAATAGGACGGCTTGGCAGGGTCTTCCCGCTCTTCCCAATTGTAGTTGTCCCAGTCGTAGTCGTTGTCCCAGTAGTAAGGGCTGGCCTGGTCCCAGGTGGCTTCATCTTCCGGGGAGGGCTTTCCAGTGAGGGCCTGTGCGCTCACGATGGGCTCCTTGCCGCCGTAGAGGCTCTGGTCCTGGCGGAAGCTCAGGCGTACCCGGTAAATGGCACCGGGCTCCTGGCGGATGAGGCCGCCCAGATAGATGGTATGCGTGTTCCACTTATGCAGGTTCTTGGAAGCGTCCAGCTGAACATCTCCGCGGTATACCAGGCGGCCGCTGCGGCGCAGGCTGCTGGTACCGTCCAGGTCGTTGTCCTGGAGGAAGGCGAGCACGTTCTTCTCATAGATCTTGATGATGCGTACCTCCACGGCGCTCAGGTTGGCGGCGCGAAAGGGGAGGATGAGCTGGTTCTTGTCCGGAAGGATGTTGCCGCTTACCAGCAGCTCCACGGCGGGTTTGGGCTCGGCCATAGTGAAGTTGCGCTGGAAGGTCTCTCCCAGGGTGTTGCCGTTGGCATCCTTGAGGCTCTTGTCCAAGGTGAGCACCAAGTCTCCCTTCTGGCCTTCAAAGTGCACCTTGAGGAGCTTGTCCTCTGCCTGCACATAGCTGCGGGCGGCGCCCTCCAGCTCTATCAGGCCCTTGATGGTGGCGTTGGCCGGGGCTTCCGACAACGTCACTTCCACCAGGTTTTCCTTGAGTTCGGCCTTCACTACGCGGAAGGGGCGGCCGTTGTCGGGCTCGCCGGCTTCCTGTTCCTCAGGGCTCTTGCCGCGGACGGCCAGGCTGAAGGTGAAGGGCGACGGGGCGTCCTTGAGCACCTGGTCCAGCGCAAAGCTCACGGTATAGGTCTGGCCGGCCTTGAGCTCCTGGGGGGTAAAGGTAACGGTGGTGGGGGTGGTCCACTGCGTAGTGCCCTGGACCTTGGGCTGGATGGTGAACAGGCCCTCGGTGGGCTGCTGCACGGCGTCCTGGGCCAGGTCAATGCGGATGATGGCGTCCTCACCCACAATGCCGCCGGTGTACGCCTTTACGTATTCGGCAAATTCTTGGGCCGAAGGAGTCTCGACCGCCGTCTTCTTGGGCCCACAGGCCACCAGGGCCGCTGCTGCGGCCACAAGCATAAAGAACTTACGCATGGTTATCAGTATGATTTAAATCCTTCTTTGAAACGGGTAAGGCCGTCCAGCAGACGGGTGCGGGGGCAGGCGATGTTGAGGCGCTCGAAGCCCTCGGCGGCGTCTCCGTAGATGGTGCCGGTGCTCAGCACCAGTCCGTGCTTTTCCCGCAGGTGTTTGGCAAAACGCTCGGAGAAGCCTTCCAGCGGCTCGCCGGGCTTGAGGGCGGCGCGGCAGTCCAGCCACATAAGGTAGGTGCCTTCCAGCGGAGGGCAGACCACCTCCGGAAGTTCGTCTTCCAGGAAGCAGCACACGGTGCGGGCGTTGTGGTACAGATAATTGCGAAGGGCATCCAGCCAGGGGCCGCCCTCGCTATAGGCGGCCTGCAGGGCCGCTACGCCAAACACGTTCACGTCACAGCACTCGTTGTCGTTGATGGCGCGGTCCATCTTGGCCAGGATCTCCGGCACGGAGGCGTAGATGTTGGCTATCTGGATGCCGGCAATGTTAAAGGCCTTGGTGGGGGAGATGCAGGAAACGGAGTTCTTGACATACTCTTCGGGCAAGGTGGCCCAGGGGGTGTAATCGTGCCCCGGGTAGGTGAGTTCGCAGTGAATCTCGTCCGCCACCACAAACACGTTGTTGCGGCGGCAAATCTCTGCCATCAGCAGCAGCTCTTCCCGCGTCCAGACGCGGCCTACGGGGTTGTGGGGATTGCAGAGGAGGAATACCTTGGCCTGGGCAGCTTTGGCTTCAAAATCGTCCCAGTCCACAATGAAGTGCTTGCCGTCAAACTTCAGGGGACTTACCAGCTGCTCGCATTTGTTGTTGCGGATGGCCGGGAAGAAGGCGTTGTAGCAGGGCGTCATCACCAGCACCTTGTCTCCGGGCCGGGTCATGGCCTTGATGGCGGCGCTGTAGGCGGCAATCACACCGGTGGTGGGCACAATGTTTTCACGGCCTATGCCTTCCCAGCCGTGCCGGGAGGCAAACCACTGGCTCATTACCGTGAAGTAGCTGTCCGGGATGAGCTCGTAGCCAAAGACGCCGTGGTCCAGCCGCTTCTGGAGGGCGGCGCGGATTTCCGGAGCCACCTCAAAGTCCATATCGGCCACCCACATAGGCAGCGTGCCGGGATACAGGTCCCATTTGACGCTCTCTGTGTTCCTTCTGTCGGGACACGAGTCAAAGTTGTAGTTCATAGTTTATTGGGTCTGGGTTATTTCGCAGTTGCCGGGCTCCTTGATGTTGGCATCCAGGATAACCTGGCCAATCTTCTGGGCCTTAATGAATCCGCTGCGCGGGTTCTTGACGGAGTGGATGGAGCCCTGGATGGTGGCCTGGACGCTGCTGTACTCAAAGGCCAGGTCTGCGTCCGGTTCAAAGGTGCAGTTTTCCAGAATGAGGTTCTCGCAGTAGCACAGGGGCTGGGTTCCGCCAATATGGCAGCCCACCAGGCGGAGGTTCTTGGAGTACCAGCCCAGGAACTCTCCCTGGATGCGGGAATTGTACACGGTTACGTTTTCGCTCTCCCAGAAGGCATCCTTGGTGTCCAGGTTGGAGTCTCGGATGACTACGTTCTTGGAGTACTGGAACGAGTAGTTGCCCTGCAGGTTGAAGTTTTCCGCGTTGATGTTGTCCGTGTGCATAAAGATGTAATCGGCCTTCTTGGCTTCTACGTTTCGCAGCGTTACGCCGTCGCAGTCCCAGAAAGTTTCCAGGGCGTTGGTAAGCTGCACGTTCTCCAGGTAAGTTCCCGTAATGCGGCGGAACATCTTGGGGGCTTCCACCAGGGTGTTGAACATCCTGCAGTGGCGGGTGTACCAGAGGGCCGCACGCGCTCCTTCCCGGAATACGCAGTGGCGGATGGTAAAGCCGTCGCACTCCCAGAAGGGGTACTTGCCGTTGAATTCGCAGTTTTCGGCCTCTATGTTGGCGCCTTCCTTAAGGGAGGATTCTCCCGGGCCGATGGTGACGTTTTCCAGTCTCAGGCCCCCGCGGCGGGCATACAGGGGACGCTCCCCTTCGAAGTATTGATCTTTGATTAGTTCCATAATATACAAATATACAAAAAAATACGCCCAACGTCCATAGTTTAGAGCGTTAGGCGTATTTTTTAATTGATTTTAAGGGCCGAAGGGCTTACATCATTCCGCCGGCGGGCATAGCGGGGGCGGCCGGAGCGGGCTCCGGGATGTCCACGATACCGCACTCGGTGGTGAGGAACATGCCGGCCACGCCGGCGGCGTTCTCCAGGGCTACGCGGGCCACCTTCGTCGGATCGATCACGCCGGCCTCGTACATCTGTACATATTCGCCCGTGCGCGCGTTATAGCCGAAGTCGCCCTTGCCTTCCTTGATCTTCTGGATGATCACGGCGCCGTCCACGCCCGCGTTATACGCGATCTGGCGGAGCGGCTCCTCGATGGCCTTCGCCACGATGTGGATGCCGGTGGTCTCGTCCTCGTTGTCGCCCTTCAGCCCTGCGAGGGCCTCGGCGGCACGGATGTAGGCCACGCCGCCGCCCGGGAGGTAGCCCTCCTCCACGGCGGCACGGGTCGCGTTGAGCGCATCCTCCACGCGGTCCTTCTTCTCCTTCATCTCCACCTCGGTGGGTGCACCCACGTACAGCACGGCCACGCCGCCGCCCAGCTTGCCCAGGCGCTCCTTCAGCTTCTCCTTGTCGTAGTCGGAGGTGCTGGTCTCGATCTGCTTGCGGATGGACTCCACGCGCTCGGCGATGGCGTCCTTGGCGCCCGCGCCGCCCACGATGGTGGTGTTCTCCTTGGTGATGGTGACTTTCTCGGCCTTGCCGAGCATATCGGGAGTCGTGTTCTCCAGGGTGAAGCCGCGGTCCTCGGACACCACGACGGCGCCCGTCAGGGTGGCGATGTCCTGGAGCATCTCCTTGCGGCGGTCGCCGAAGCCCGGCGCCTTGACGGCGGCGATCTTCAGGGCTCCGCGGAGCTTGTTGACCACGAGGGTGGTCAGCGCCTCGCCGTCCACGTCTTCGGCGATGATGAGGAGCTCGCGGCCTTCACGGGCGATCTGCTCGAGGATAGGGAGGAGGTCCTTCATCGTGGAGATCTTCTTGTCGGTGATGAGGATGGAAGGATTGCTGAGCTCGGCCTCCATCTTGTCGCCGTTGGTCATAAAGTACGGGCTGATGTAGCCGCGGTCAAACTGCATACCTTCAACGACTTTCACCTCGGTGTCGGTGCCCTTGGCCTCCTCGACGGTGATCACGCCGTCCTTGCCCACCTTGGACATCGCGTCGGCGATGAGTTTGCCGATGGTGGCTTCGTTGTTGGCGGAGACGGTGCCGACCTGCTCGATCTTGGAGTAGTCGCCGCCGACCTGCTGGCTCTGCTTCTTGAGGTCCGCGACCACGGCGGCCACGGCCTTGTCGATGCCGCGCTTGAGGTCCATCGGGTTGGCCCCGGCGGTGACATTCTTGATGCCGACGTTGATGACGGCCTGGGCGAGGACGGTGGCGGTCGTCGTGCCGTCGCCGGCCTGCTCGTTGGTCTTGGAGGCGACCTCCTTGACCATCTGGGCGCCCATATTCTCGAAGCGGTCCTCCAGCTCGACTTCCTTGGCGACGGTCACGCCGTCCTTGGTTACCTGCGGGGCGCCGAATTTCTTGTCGATCACGACATTGCGGCCTTTGGGACCGAGGGTGACCTTTACGGCGTCTGCCAATGCGTCGGCTCCTTCCTTCATCAGGGAGCGGACGTCAGCGTTGAATTTGATATCTTTTGCCATGATTATATTGGTTTTATTGGTTGGATTCCCGATCAGGTCGGGAATGACGGTTAGACGATCGCAAGAATGTCGGACTGCTTGACGATGAGGTATTTAGCACCCTCGAAGGTGACTTCGGTGCCGGCATATTTGCCGTAGAGCACGGTGTCGCCGACCTTCACTTCCATCGGCTCGTCCTTGGCGCCGGGTCCGGCGGCCACGATAACACCCTGCTGGGGTTTCTCTTTTGCATTGTCCGGGATATAAAGGCCCCCGGCGGTCATGGTCTCGGCCTCTTTGGGCTCGATGACGACTCTTGTTCCTAACGGTTTGAGCATAGTATTATAAATTTTAAGTGTTGTCACAGTACCCCTTCCGGGGCGAGGGAACATTTATCAACGCCCGTGCCATCCGGCGCGGACTGACAATTTGGCAGTGAATCGGGCGGACGAAACGGCCGGAAGAAATCTACAGGGCATTGACGACCCCGGCCTTGACCTGGAAGAAATTGTCGGATCCATCCTGAAGGAGGCGGTACTCGCCGTGGTTGCCCCAGGGCGCGGGCCGGTCCTCGATGATCATGTCCTCCCCGGTATCATTACGGACAAAAGAAGCAATCTCCGCCTGCCAGGAGCGGATCCGCGCCGTGCTCGCATTATAAGAGAATTCTCCGGCGACAAGCTCCTTCAGATACCCCACATACGCTTCCTTCCATTCGGGATAGGACAGGATCTTGGCCATCAGCGGATTATCGTCATTCCCCCAGTGGAG
>JAEEGH010028981.1_pt1 | contig 10859 bp, 7 predicted proteins | sample 9134181 | NCBI WGS metagenome assembly JAEEGH01 (sample SAMN16246544, study PRJNA631951) | gut metagenome | biome: gut microbiome; feature: rumen; material: DP-attached | host: Bos | place: Iran: Karaj | collected 2018-10
GTATCTATTCGTTCGCTCATCCTATGGTGACGGCGATCACTACCGGAATACTGATAGGTCTTTACTTTGTTGAATCCGGCATAGACATGATCGTATTCGGAACGACGTTCAAGAAGATCGAGGATGCCGTAAAAAGCGAATAATCTGATGAAAAAAAGCGGAAATGCCGTAAAGCTCGTACTGTTTACTGTGCTGTTGGGGTGTTTCGCCGGACTTGTGGTCTGGTGCTTCCTTAAGGCAGTCACAGTGAGCACACACCTTGTGTGGGATGTACTCCCGAAAAGCTTCGGCAATCCTTATGTGATCGTAGCTGCCTGCGCTGCAGGCGGGCTGGTCGTCGGCATATTACACAAGCTCTTCGGGGATTATCCCGAGGAGCTTTCTGTGGTGATGGGGAAGATAAAGAAGGAAAAGCATTACGATTATCATCCGATGGCCATAATGCTAATATGTGCTTTCATACCTCTGGTATTCGGGGCAAGCGTCGGACCCGAAGCAGGACTTACGGGCATCATAGCGGCTCTGTGTTACTGGATGGCAGACAACGTCACATATGCAAAGCAGGATACTGTCCTGTATTCACAGATAGGAGAAGCCGTGACTTTGGGACAGCTTTTTCATTCGCCGCTTTTCGGTATATTTGCCGTAGAAGAGAGTGAAACAGAAGGGAACCCGGAAGCACTTTCAAAAGGGAACAAGCTTGTATTCTACGGGATAGCCACTGCAGCGAGCTTTCTGGTGGCAGAGGCATTGAATGCGGCTTTCGGAGCGCCAATGGAGGGCTTTCCGAGCTTTGCCGAGCTTAAGATGTGCAAAGAGGATTTTCTTATGCTCCTCATCTACATACCGGTGGGACTGCTGCTGTATCTTCTCTTTGAACTCTCGGAGAAGCTGACAGCTCTTGCGGGACGGATGATACCTGTGATACTGAAGGAAACACTGTGCGGTGCGGTAATAGGTCTGATGGGGATTATGGTCCCGATAGCCATGTTTTCGGGTGAAGAGCAGATGGGAGAGCTCATGGAGACATTTGTATCCTACAGCCCTGTTTTTCTCATCGGTATCTGCCTTTTGAAGATGATCATGACGACATTCTGCATAAACCTCGGGATGAAGGGAGGACATTTTTTCCCGCTCATATTTGCATGTACCTGTATGGGATTTGCAGTGGCATCCCTGGTGTTTTCAGCCGGAGCGCCGGAGCATGCCGCATTTGCGGCTGCGGCGATATGCGCTACTGTGCTCGGGGCACAGCTTAAGAAGCCGATCGCAGCTTCGCTTCTTCTGCTGCTCTGCTTTCCGGTCAGGGCATTATTCTGCATTTTCCTGTGTGCAGTCATAGGCAAAAGTGCCGCCGGGAAGATCACATCCGTCTTTGCTGATAAAAGACAGACAGAATAGCCGTATTATCCCTTGCTCCAGTCCAGGGATCTTTTCAGACTGTTCTTCTTCTCGAGCTTCATCAGGATCCGCTCCTTCAATATGAAGTATTTTGCCAGAAGCTCGTTCATGGACGTGACAGTCTGCGGTCTGTCGCTCATATATCTTGTAAAGAATGCATTCCAGAAGGTCAGGCAGGATGCCTTTGAAAGGCCGTAGGTCTTGAGGCAGTATCCTTCATTCTTATTCTCGATCGCAACAAGCGAGGCGAAAAGTGAAGAGAGGTCAAAGAGTGAGTTGCCTCTTGCACTTCCCGACATGTCGAGCAGGAGCAGTTCTCCGTTCTGTACCATGACGCTGTTGAGATTGATATCTCCGTGCACATAGGTGACACTGTCAGGTATCGAAGAGATGAGTGTCCTGAACATGGCAGTATCTGCATCGTTCGGCTCATTTACCTCGTCGATCCACTTCATGTATCTGTCCTTTATGTCAGGCAGTTTTCCGTCCGGTATCTCCAGCGAGTGCAGCTCCTTCACCATATCTGCAAGCAGCTCGGCATACCCGGTCAGATAGTCCGGGTTGCGGCTTATGAGATAGGCGAGAGACGTCATCTCTGCCTTTTCAAACACGATACCGTGTCCTTCTTCACACCTGACCACATCATACGGTATCAGTGTCGGCACTCCGCATACCATGGCAGTACGGGCATAGCTTCTCTCCTTCTTGATCTCTGAGAGAGGAACGGTATCTCCATATACTTTTATCATCTCATCATCGGAGAGCCGGAATATCTCACCGTTCAGGGCGGAGCTTATTTTTTTACAGCCCTTAAGCGATACAAATCTCAGCGCTCTCTCGACGTCGAAAACATTGTTCAGGCCTGTCACTTCGAAGACGTCGTATACTTTATCCGATACGTTTATGATGTGTATATTATTTTCGAATTGTTTCTGCAAATTCAGCAGCACGCGAAGGCCGGCACTTGAAATATACTCAAGCTCAGTGGCATCAAAGGCTATGCTGGCGTTGCGGGGCAGCTTCGCGGTGTCCTTCAGTTCCTCTTCGAACTGATATGCATTTTTTGAATCGATCATCCCGGACAGAAAATAGGTCAGGGTTCCTTCGGAAAACTCGTTTCTCACTCTTTTTCTCCTTTTCTGATCTTCTCATAGACCTTCTTCATGGTAAGGCCCTGTATCACCGTAGTGAAGAATACTATGGCATAAGTACAGCCGAGTACTATGTGGTAGATCTCGGATGGGACCATGGACGATGCGCTCATGGCCAGCGCTATACAGAGCCCGCCCCTGAGGCCTCCCCAGGTGAACAGCGTTGAAAAACCGATCTTTCCATAGCCGTCCGGAAGCTCGCCCATGAAGAAGGTACTCGCAAAAAGGCTTGAGAACCTTCCGGCAAAATTGCACAGGATCGCTATAACTGACAGTATGATCACCATCGGCATCTGCATTATCCTGATAAAGGAAAGACCCAGGATAACATAGAGCACGGAATTCAAAAGACAGTCTATCACGCCCCAAAAACCGTCAAAATTCTCAAGCTTCATCTCATTGCCAGCTTTTTCCTCACGGTGCCTGAGAGTGGAAAAGAGCACTCCGCATACGACCGATGCTATGGCACCCGAGCAGGAGAACACCTCGCAGAGCACATAGGCAAGGGATACCATCAGCAGACTGATGAATATCCTGCGGCTCTCATCAGAGGTATGTTTGAATATCCCGAAGAATACAAACGTCACAACTGAACCTATGATCAAAGCTCCTGCTATCTCTCTTATCATGATCGAAAAGAAGCCCCCCTCGGAAGTACCCGTCACCATGCTGGAAAAACACACGAAGAGTGCAACACCCACACCGTCATTTAAGAGGGATTCACCCTCCACCAGAAACCCGGTATCCTTTGGCAGCCCGAATTTATTCAGTATGCTCGTCGCTGCTATCGGATCGGTCGGTGCGACTATACTGCCGAACATAAGACACATCGGAAGCGAAAAAGACAGGTTCAGCAGACAGGATGCTCCGTAAAACAGAAGACCGTAAAAGATCGCTCCAAGAAAAGTGCACAGAAATGAAAGCACTCCCACCTGTCTCTTGAGCCGCACAAAATCCTTCAGCTTCATATGGCAGGAGCCTGCAAAGAGCATGAAGCAGAGCACCCCGTCCATAAGGAAATCTTCTATGTTGAAAAGACTGATATCCTCGAGCACGTCGCGCGCCGTCGTGTCGTTGGTAAAAGCATAGACCAGAAGAAGTACACCGCCGACGATGACCGAAAACAGCATCAGAGATATCTCATATGTAAGCTTAGTGACCTTCTCGTTGAAAAATCCAAGCAGTACCACAAGCAGCAGAAGAAGTACCGCAAGCGTCAGAAAATTACCCATCATCTTATCCTCCTATGCACTTAATGCATTATACCATGACAACCCGGCTTATATTTACATTATTTTCCTTATGTGATAGTATTTTTATAATATTTTTTTTTAGAAAAGTAGTGGAAAGGAAGGTATTTTCATGAAAGAGATGCAGTTCAGTAAAGGCGATATCATTTTCAAAGAAGGAGATATGGGTGATACCCTGTATCAGATAGAAGATGGTACCGTAGGTATCTACTCAGCATACAGCACGGCTGAGGAGCAGCTTCTTACAGAACTTAAAGGGGGTAAGTTCTTCGGAGAGATGGCTGTGATAGAGGCATATCCCCGCAGTGCCACAGCAGTAGCACTGGATGATGTGAAGGCTGTAGAGATCGGCTCCGGTGAGATGACAGATTTCTTTAAGAAGGATCCCGAAAAGATCATGGACATCATGAAGAGTCTGGGCGGACGTCTGCGTGAGCTGACCGATGATTTTGAAGACGTTAATTCAGCTATAGATGATCTGCGTGTGAACGGAATCGATAAGAAGAGCGACAGCCTCGTAGGCCGCATCAAGAAGTTTGCAGGCGTATACAAGAGGAACAAGGCAGCTCAGAAGCTCAGTGCAGAGACTATCCGCAGACTTGAGCAGATGGGACATGCAGACGGCTTCAAGACAACCGTAGAGAGCTATTCAAAGGATACAGTTATCTTCAAGCAGGGCGAGAAGGGCAACTGCATGTATGATATCCATTCCGGTTCCGTGGGAATATACAAGGCATTCGGCACTCCCGATGAAAAGCTTCTTACAACTCTCATGCCCAACCAGTTCTTCGGCGAGATGGGTATGGTAGGCGATGACGAGCGTACCGGTACTGCTGTTGCCATGGAAGACGGCACAAGCCTTGAGATCATCTATCCCAAGGATCTTGCAGAGCTTTTCCAGCAGAATCCCATGAAGGTCGAGATGATACTTGCACATCTGTCATACAGGCTCAGGAAGCTGACTCATGAGTATATGAGAGCCTGCGAGATACTGTTCAAGGTATCTGAGGCTGAGGAAAGCGGAAATGCCGTAGGCGATGATGTTAAAGGAGCAATAAACGGATTCAAAGGCAGTCTGTATGACTGATGTCAAAAGACCGGTCCTTCAGGTACAGCCAAGGTATGAGTTCCGCGAGGAATGGGATGTATTGGCGTCGTCTGAAGGTCTGACCTATGAAGCTCTTGATTTTTCTATGCCACCCGCTCTCATTGAGAGCGGGTTGTTTGAAGAATATCTTGACTGGTATTCTTCGTGCGGTCGTACCACATCCATACACGGTTTTTTCATGGACGTTAATCCGGCATGCAGCGATCCAGGCATCAGGGATCTGTCAAAAGAAAGATGCCGGAAAAGCTGTGAGACAGCTGTTGCGTGCGGTGCGAAGAATGTGGTGTTCCATTCGAGCTGCTTTCCTTTCCTCAGGGGTATTTACCTTGATGTATGGACATCACGCTGCACGGATTTCTATCTTGAGCTTGCTGAGACTTATGATCTCAACATCTACATAGAGAACAGTCCCGATGTGGATCCGGGACCGATAAAGGCTCTGATGAAGCGTGTCAACGACAAAAGGATCGGGGTATGTCTCGATCTGGGACATGCTCACTATTCAAGGGTGCCGGTAAGAGAATGGTTTGAGGAACTCGGAGAATGGATAGGATATCTGCATCTGTCCGACAACATGGGTTCGTATGACGACCATCTTTTGCTCGGAGAGGGATCCATTGACTGGGAAGAGGCAGACCGTCTGTGGAGAGAACTTGACAGGGATACCGTCATCACTCTTGAAGTAGGAGGGTTTGTCGCATCAGGATATGCAGTAAAGTTTCTTAAGAAAAACGGGTATTTCGGACAAAGTAACGGGGAGTGAGAAGGTATGAGTGATCAAAAGGGAGTATTAGAGAGCAGGATACTGGCCGGTGTATCGGAGGGCATATTGCTCATAGGATTCAACGGCAAGGTGGTCTTTGCCAATGAAACAGCCATAAATATACTCGGCATACCGGCAGACAAGCTTATCGGGAGCCGTTTTGCCGCACTCTTTTTTGAGGATTCGGATAATGACGAGTTCTCACAGGCAGTGCTCGAGTGTGTCTACGACAGGGAGAAGCAGCACGATGCCATAGTAACGTATACCGCTAACGGAAGGGTATATACCCTCAGGATGCTGACATCTTTCTATAACGAGGGGGCAGAGCGGACCGGTATCATAGTTGCCTTTTCCGATATCAGTGAACTTGAGGAGCTGAGGGATGCCGTGAAATCCATGCAGCAGATAAAGGCGCTGAACGATCAGCTTGAGATGAGAAACAAGCTGATAAGCGAGACCTTCGGACGCTTCCTTTCGGATGAGATCGTAAAGAAGCTGCTCGACACGCCCGACGGCCTGAGGCTCGGAGGTGAAAAGCGCACGCTTACCATGATGATGAGCGACCTCAGAGGTTTTACGGCTCTGAGTGAGAGGATGGATGCGGGAGACCTTATCACCCTGCTCAATCACTATCTGGAAGAGATGACCGAAGCGATCCAGTCAAACGGCGGTACCATAATAGAGTTCATAGGAGACGGGATACTCGCGATATTCGGAGCGCCGGATTACTTCGAGGACCATGCCACAAAGGCAGTGACGGCAGCCCTTCAGATGCAGAAGAAGATGAAGGATGTCAATGCATGGAATGCCGAGAGAGGCTATCCGATGCTCGAGATGGGCATAGGTATAAATACCGGTGAGGTGATAGTAGGTAATATCGGCTCGGAAAAGAGGACAAAGTACGGAGTCGCAGGTAAGGCAGTGAACCTGTGCGGACGTATAGAAAGCTATACCGTAGGCGGACAGATACTGATACCGCCTTCTACAAGAGAAGCCGTCAGAGAGGAACTCGAGGTGGCAAAGGAAATGACGGTATATCCGAAGGGAGCAAAGGGAGAGCTCATACTCTCACAGATCACAGGTATAGGCGCTCCTTACGATATACATGTCAGTCAGGAGAGCGAGAAACCAAAGCCCCTTGCGAAGCCTGCTCCTGTCTGCTTCTACAGGCTTGACGGCAAGCACAAGATAGAAGGCACGAATTACGGAGGTATAACGGCTGTAGCCCACGACAGAGCCGTGATCGAGACGGGAACGAAGCTTGAGGTACTGGACAATATCCAGCTGGAAGCCGGAGGGGATCTGTACTGTAAGGTCCTGGAAGAAGCAGAAAACGGTTATCTTCTGCAATACACGGCAGTTCCTGCAGGATATGACAACTGGTTGAAGGGAATAACAACTACGGTATGAAATTAAAAAAGATCATTGCAGCCCTTACTGTTATCATGTGCATGTCGTTTGGCATGCAGACAAGCATTTCCGCAGGAGAAGTCACAAAGCCGGCGGATCGTCCTTCGACAGCCGGGAAGCTGTCGGTAAGGAGTACGGACCTCATAAACGAAGACGGAGAGGAGATCATGCTCAAGGGAGTGAGCCTGCATGGTCTTACATGGTTTCCGGATTTTGTGAGCGAGGATCTTTTCAAACAGGTATCCGGGGAGTGGGATGCAAACCTGATAAGACTTCCGGTCTACTCCGAGGAGTATGTAAGGGACAGTGAAGAGTGCATGAAGCTTTTGAGGCGCGGCATAGATGCAGCGATAGCGTCAGATATGTACGTGCTTGTGGACTGGCATATCCTTGAAGATCAGAACCCCAATGTCCATATAGATGAGGCACGCGAATTCTTTACCATTATCGGAAAGGAATACGGCGATGTACCCAATATCATCTATGAAATATGTAATGAGCCCAACGGAGAGACGACCTGGTCGGATATCAGGAACTATGCATACGACATCATCCCGCTCATAAGGGGATACAGTCCAGATTCGGTCATAATAGTAGGTACTCCGAATTACAGCAAGGATCTTGCAAGTGCGGCAAGGAACTCTCTCAAAGTGGACAATATCATGTATTCGCTCCACTTCTATGCATCGACGCATAAAGAGGATCTGAGACGCGAATACATGTCGGCGATGAACCAGGGTCTTCCGGTCTTCGTCACGGAATGCGGTCTGTCAGAGTCCAGCGGTACGGGCAATGTCGATTTTGATTCCGCTGCGGCATGGTTCTCGCTGCTGCAGGAAAAGAATACCAGCTATACAGTGTGGAGCTTCTCTAATAAGAACGAGACATCCGCACTTCTGGCGCGTTATTATGATCCGTCAAATCCCATCACGGATAAGGATCTCACGCGTGCAGGAACATGGGTGAAACAACTCATACAGGGTGAGGATCCGCGAAGCATCCCCATACCTGCCGAGGGCATAGGGATATCGAAGGTGCCTGCCTGGATACTGAATCCTCTTGATACAGAGAATATAGAAATAGCAAGGATATGGCCTCATATGGCTCTGTCCACTCTGATATTTGTGACCATTCTGGTCGCAGTAGTAGCTCTGATTTCGGCATACAGGAAAAAGCACCATCTGATCTATGAGGATCTTTATACGGACGATGAGGAGCACAAGTCTTCAGAAATACTAAGAAAGATCCTTTGCCGCGTCGTGATACTGCTCAGCATCTTCCTTACGGTACTGTATCTCGGATGGCGTATAATGTACTCCATCCCGTTCCGCTCAGGCCCTCTGGCAGTTGCGGGCAATATCATCCTACTTGTGGTGGAGATATTCGGATTCATAGAGTCCGTGATCCTTTATTACAATCTCATGGGAATGAACAGATATCCTCTGCCTAAGATAGCGGATGAAGAGTTCCCGGATGTAGATATTTTCATAGCGACATATAACGAGCCGGCTGATCTGCTGCGCAAGACCATAAACGGATGTAATCATCTGAACTATCCCGATAAGAGCAAGGTCCATGTCTGGCTCTGCGATGACAACAGAAGACCGGAGATGCGTAAGCTTGCCGAGGAGATGGGGATCGGATACTTCGACCGACCCGACAACAAGGGGGCAAAGGCCGGCAATCTGAACCATGCTCTGGGCCTTACAAGTGCTCCTTACGTGGTGACTTTCGATGCAGATATGATACCGAGGAGCAATTTCCTGACGAGTACCATACCGTATTTTGTGGATGCAAAGAAGAGATCGGAGAAGCTTCCTGAGGGGAAGAAGATCAGACTCGGACTCCTGCAGACACCTCAGTGCTTCTATACACCGGACGTGTTCCAGCATGCTCTGTATGCCGAAAAGAGCGCGCCCAACGAACAGGATTTCTTCTACCGTACCATAGAAGTGGCAAAGACTTCTTCAAACAGTGTCATATACGGCGGATCCAATACGATACTTGCAAGAGAAGCGCTGGATGCGATAGGGGGATTCTATACCGAATCCATCACAGAGGATTTCGCTACTGGTATGCTCATAGAGTCGGCAGGCTTTGTAAGCCTTGCGCTGCCTGAGCCTCTTGCGAGCGGTATGACGCCTCATACATATAAAGAGCATATCCAGCAGAGAAAGCGCTGGGGACGCGGAGTCATCAGTACAGCCAAGCAGCTGCATCTTTTATGGCGTCCGGGACTTTCCTTCATGCAGAAGCTCAGCTATATGAGCTCGGTCGTATACTGGTATTCACCGATCAAGAATCTGATCTATATCATTTCGCCGATGCTTTTTGCGACATTTACGATCCCGGTGTTCAAGTGCGGATGGCTCGATCTTGTGATCTACTGGCTGCCGATGTTCATCCTGCAGGATATCTGTCTGAGGGTATTCAGTCATAATGCCGTATCCCTCAAGTGGAGCGGTATCTATGAGACCAGCGTGATGCCTCAGCTTATCATGCCGGTTATCAAGGAGTCCTTCGGTATAACGGCCAAAAAGTTCGAGGTGACGGATAAATCAAAGAAGAAAGGGCTTCGCAAGGTCGATACCCGTTCCATGATACCGTTTATCGTTCTTATTGTTTTGAGCGTGGCAGGTATCATCCGCTCCATATACGTTTTCACCCGGATAAAGGCAATGGGTATCGTGGTGCTCCTGTTCTGGCTTATCAGAAATCTGTATTACCTTGTCATGTCGATATTCCTGATAGACGGAAGAGACAGTGAGAATGATTCTGTGGATGTTATAGATGCCGAGGCTGTAACGCTTAGCAGGAAGGGTGAAAAGGACGGCTTCATCTATGAAGGTATCACGACATACCTGAATGAACACAGCATGAAGATATACCTTGACGAGGATAACGGACTGAAGATCGGAGACGTGATGGATGTCTCGATATTAAGAGATGACGAACCTGTCAGGGCAGAGTGCGTTATTACGGGAAGGACATTCTCACGCCTCGGTGATTCGGGCGTATACAGCGTAGAGATCATAGACATATCGGAAGAGAACCAGAGAGAATATCTGCAGGTTCTGTATGACCGCATACCCACACTTCCGCAGTCCCTTGTGAAGGACCACGGTATAGTGCGCAGTATGCTGAGGAATGTAGCAATACGTATCCTTAAATAGCTTGAGGGAAGGTCAAACGGTGAAGTAACCCCCTTATATTGAAACTGTGTTGATGGGGGCGTTGAGCATGGACAGGATGTCGTCATATTCAAACTGATCGCAGGCTTCCCTGAGCTTATCCCAAAGCTCCCTGTCTTTTGAGGGTATTCTGTATGACGACATTTCTTCAAATACTGCCGAAAGAGAATCATAGTCGAGATCCTCAGCTGCATTTCTGATCCGCTCATAGGCTTTTGCCATACGGTCTTCATCGGCTTCTTCCTTATCACCGTCTTCTTGCGTATCAAAGAGGGCAGCCAGAGGCTCTTTCAGCTTTATATAGCGCTCAAGGAAGCCGTCGTGGTATCTGTTGATATATTCACCGTCTTCCTTCTTTCCTGCGTCTTCAAGCTTCTGGGCTTCTTCACCGAGATCTGCGGCCCCTATGATCCGCAGGGAGCTTTTCAGTGAATGCACCAGAGTGGTATAGGATCTGAAGTCCGCCTCCTCACGGTAGCGGTCCAGCTCACGGGATCTTTCATCTGTTGTTTCGTAGAAGACATTTAAGAGAGAGCGATATACATCAACGCACCCGATCTTTTCGATGGCAGAAGCAACATCAAG
>JAEEGH010028984.1_pt1 | contig 10857 bp, 7 predicted proteins | sample 9134181 | NCBI WGS metagenome assembly JAEEGH01 (sample SAMN16246544, study PRJNA631951) | gut metagenome | biome: gut microbiome; feature: rumen; material: DP-attached | host: Bos | place: Iran: Karaj | collected 2018-10
TGAGCAAGGGAATACGCTTCATCAATAAAAAGAACTCCTCCCATTGCCTTTTTTATCTGCTCCTGAGTCTTTATGGCAGTCTGACCTACATATCCTGCAACAAGGCCTGATCTGTCAACCTCAACAAGCTGCCCCTTTGAAAGAACTCCTATCTGTTTATAAATCCTTGCTATAATTCTTGCTACAGTAGTTTTACCTGTTCCTGGATTTCCGGTAAAAACAAGGTGAAGTGAAACCGGAACAGATTTAAGTCCCTGTTCCTTTCTGGCCTTTTGAACCTTAACGAAAGAGGTCAGCTCTTTTACATCGTCCTTTATCGTATCAAGCCCGATAAGCTTGTCTAAATCCTCCATTGGATCTGTCTCAGGCTCTGCTGGCTTTTCTTCCTCAGTTTTCTCAACTGTAGGCCCGGACTTTACCAGCTCTTTTGCCTCATCTATGGCATCTCTTGCCTGTTTTACAGCATCTGCCTCGCTCTTAACCTCAGGCTTTTTTACATCAGTTGTTTTCGGAATACTGGTAAAAAAGTCGTTATACATACTCCCTAACAAATCTCTATCCATTATTTTTCCCCTAACACGTTTTTTACAAAAAGAAAAGCGGCAGCCCATTTGGTCTGCCGCAAAAATCTGCTATTAGTCGTTTAAGAACCATCCATTTCTTGAAAGGAATGTTCTGTTAGTTACAAGTGCATCAACGTCCTGTCCAATGATCTGAGAAGCCTGAGCCTTGTATGTAGCAGCCTGTGCAGTACCAAGGTACTTGTAAAAATCATAAGACATTTTCTTGCTGCCATCAAGATTTTTTAATCCCTGAGCGATATGACTCTCGATCTCATGAGCGTTATCTGTCTCTCTAAAGAGGATAAAGCTTGAAATATAAGGATTATTCTCAGCCATTGTATATGCATAAGTAAGTGAAGCTGCCTGAGCATCCTCGCCAAAGCTTGATGTGAATCCAATCTCTGAAAGTGAGATGTTACGGACATTTCCGCTTGGTGCAAGGAATGAAGCCTGGCACATATAATCTGTAAGTATGTAAATATTCTCCATTGTTATATAAGGAGTATTAAGAGAAGGACTTACATACTGTGACTGCTGCTTCCAAGCATATGGGTCAAACAGTGGTGCATTGTAAGGGTGAACTGAAAGTGACCAGTCAACGTTACCCTCACGGTTCATGTAATAGTTAAATCTATCAAGATACTCTTTTGACATGAAGCATCCGGGATTAGATTTTCTGCACCATTCCTGGTCAAAAGAAGTATAAACTCTTGCGTTGGCATTAACTGCCTTGATCTCATTGTAGAAAATACGGAAAGCCTTAACATACTCGCTGACATTGAGCTCAAGGTTTGTTGAGTTCATGTAATACCATTCTGTTCTGGCATTAACTTCGTTACCGATTACCCAGTTATCAACAGTTCCATATGCTCCGCCTGAATATCTCTGGGCAAGGAAAGCTGCAATAGCTTTAATATGCTGAGTTCCTGCATCTTCCTTGGTATTCATGGCATAGCCGGGGCAAACATGCTCATCTCTTGAAAGCGGATGGATAAGATCTGCTCCTGCTTCTGTCTTGTTGTTAAGGATTGTCATTGTAAGCTGGAAGTTATTGATTGAACACCAGCGAACAAATCCATCATACTGAGCAAGCGCTGCGCCATTAAACTGATAATCAGCGCCATTGTAGCTAAAGTGAACAACGTTTGAACCATCGCCAGGGCCTACGATATCGCCCATGTAAAGGTTGTAGACCATCTGTGCGATTCCGAGATCCTTGAAAGTGGCCTCGTCGGCGCTGTTAGGAAGGATACCCTTCATACCGTGGTCGTTACGTGCAACTGTCTTTGTTGCAATTGCTTCAGGGTTTGTGATGTAGTGTTCGTCACTTACCTGAACCATTGAGCCGCCACTCTTTACAGCTACCAAAAACTTTTTACTTAAATTTGACTCTGCTGAATAGAAATTAAGTGGAAATGTAAAAGTAGCATTTCCTGCTCTCTCAGTTGTGGCAACAACAGTTCCTACTGTGCCATCCTGATACACCTCATCAGCATAAAGATAATACTTTCCATCATCTGAAGAAGGAAGTGTACTTGCTGAAACATTTACTACTACCTGATCACCGGAAATAGTACATGAATTAATACTTACTACTCTTCCTGCAGCCTGAGCTACAGCTCCCTCATTATTTGTAACAAGGCTATGGCTTGAAACAGCTGCAAAAACAGTTACTGCTGTAAGCACTGCGCCAAGTGCCTTTTTAAAAAAAGATCCTTTTCTCACAACATTCCTCCAAAGTAATTCTTAATTTTGTTAGACCATTAATAATATAATTACTATCTGTACTTATGTCAAAAAAATTTACGCTTTTGCAATACTATCAACGAAAGCATCTACCTGTCCCTGATCTGCACTATGAAGCGCGCTCTTTATTGTCAGTGTGTTTTCCAGAATAGTAACATTCTTAAGTGCGGAGAGCTTGTCTGTCATGAGCTTAACAGTCATCGGCGCCCAGGTTCCGTTCTGTCCAAGGGCAAAAGTGCGGTTCTGAACTCCAAGGGCGATCATATCATTAAGAAATGCCTCCATTGGCGGATAAACGCCTCCATTGTAGGTTGGGCAGATAAGTACTATCGTCTTGCATCTCCAGACTTCACCGATCAGGTAGGAAACATCAGTGCCTGATACATCGTGCACTTTAACGGCTTTTCCTTTTTCTCTGAGCCCTGAAGCAACTGCCTCTGCTGCACTCTTTGTATGGCCATAAAGGCTTCCGTAAACAAGTGCGATTTCCTCTGTCTCAGGAGTATAAGTGCTCCACTTTTCATATTTTTCAAGCAGCCATCCTATATTCTTTCTCCAAACAGGACCATGAAGAGAAAGAATCATCTGAATATCAAGTCCTGCTGCCTTTTTCAGAGCAGCCTGCACCTGCATTCCGTATTTACCAACTATATTTGCATAATATCTTCTTGAGGAATCCAAAAAATCTTTTTCATAGTCATACTCATCGGCAAATATTCCCCCATCAAGCGCCCCAAAGGTGCCAAAAGCATCTGCAGAGAAAAGAGCTTTTGAAGCATCGTCATAGGCAAGCAGAACTTCAGGCCAGTGAACCATTGGCGCTGCAACAAAATGGAAAGTATGCTTACCTGTGGAAAGGGTGTCTCCCTCTTTTACTTCCAGCTTCTTAAATCCTGCTGCCGAAGGGAAAAACTGCTCCATAAATGTAAATGTCTTTGAATTACCTACGACAGTAACATCCGGATAATAAGCTGTAACTGTATCAATAAGTGAGCAGTGATCAGGCTCCATATGAAGAACAACGAGATAGTCAAGCTTTTTATCACCCAAAACTTCTTTCAGATTTTCTATATACTGATCAGATACAGAAATATCTGCTGTATCAAATACTACCGTTTTCTCATCATCAACAAAATAGCTGTTGTATGATACTCCCTCAGGAATCGGGAAAATATTCTCAAATCTAGACAGTCTCCTGTCACTTGCTCCAATCCAAAAAATATCTTCAGTAATCTTTTTTGTCCCTCTCACTGTCATTTCCTCCATTATGCTAGTTTTATATATATTGTCTCACACTTATGTGTCAAAAGACATTTAATTATTTCTTAAATTCTAAGATAGTTCTCTCCACAACCTTAATATCGATTGGCTTTGAAACATGTGCATTCATGCCGGCATCAAAGGCCTGTTGTACATCATCTGCATAGGCGTTGGCCGTCATGGCGATGATAGGTATCCTCTGCGCCCAGTCAGTTGGAATTGCCCTTATGGCTGCAGCTGCCTCATAACCATTCATAACAGGCATCTGAATATCCATAAGTATCATGTCATAGTCGCCCTCTTTTGCCTCCTTAAACATTTCCACAACTTCCTGACCGTTGACGCCCCTTGTTACAGTTGCGCCTTCCATGCTCATGAGTTCAGTAAGGATATCAGCGTTAATATCATTGTCCTCTGCTGCCAGGAACTTCATGCCCTCAAGAGGATTCTTTTCCTCCTTGGTCTCTTTCGCAGAAGCTCTGGATGTCATATCCTCAACAATTTGCTTGAGAGTTGAGATAAAGACAGGCTTAGGAAGGATATCGTTGGCTCCTGCTTTCTTGAGCTCATCTTCCACATCCTCGTAGGAATCAGCCATAACAAGCACAAGGCTGTTATTTCTTCTGTCCTTTGACCTTACCATTTTAACGATTTCTGCGGCAGACATGGCTTCTACTTCATTGTCGATGAGAATCAGATCTATCAGCTTCTCTGCGCTGTTACAGTTTTCAATAACGTGTATCGCCTCAAAGCCGGTCTTGGACTCAAGCATTTCTACCTTATCAGCCTCAAGGGCTGTTCTGATCTGCTCATAGCTTTCAGGTTTTTCCGCAACAAGCATTACACAGCTGATTCCATGGGCTTTCCAGAAACCAACATCCTTTTCATCAACCGCTTTAAGCCTCAAGTTGACTATAAATGTACTTCCCTTACCTTCTTCGCTTTCAACACGGATCGTGCCACCCATAAGTTCAACAAGACTCTTTGTAATAGCCATACCAAGGCCGGTTCCCTGGATTCCCTTGGTTGCTCCCTTGTCTTCTCTTGTGAAGGCATCAAATATCTTGTCTTTATACTCAGGCTTCATACCTATACCATTATCTCTTATGGTGAATCTGACATTTTGGAAGCCTTCGGATGATGATGGTGACTCATTTATAAGGAACTCGATCTTTCCGCCCTCAGGCGTGTATTTTATAGCATTTCCCAAAATATTCATGAGGATTTCATTTATTCTCTGTTTATCACCCATGAATGTGTCATGTTCCATCTCCTCGATTCTTACTATGTACTCCTGATTCTTGGCCTTGGCCTGGAAGCTTATAACAGAATTGATTTCTTCCAAAAGAAGGCCTATAGCTACTTCCTTTATATCAAGAGTGGTCTTTCCGCTCTCGATCTTACTCATATCAAGAACGTCATTAAGAAGAGAAAGAAGATTCTGAGATGCCAGACTAATCTTATGCGTATATTCTTTTACCTTATCAGGTTCTTCTGCGTGTTTATCAATAAGCAGGTTAAAACCGGTGATGGCATTCATAGGTGTTCTGAAATCATGTGACATATTGGCCAAAAAGCTTGTCTTTGCCTTATTGGCTGTTTCAGCAGCATTAAGAGCTTCCTGAAGCTGATGATTCCTTCTTATTTCCTGTGTTATATCATACAGGGCAATGGCCATTCTTTTTCCGCCGTCATCGATAGTGCAGATAACAGCACCACGGTAGTATAGATGCTCACCCGTCTTTACATTCTCAAATCTTATCTCATCAATGATCCTTGCAGCGCCTTTTTTATTGCAATCCTCTATAATGTCTTTTAATCTTTCCTCTTTGCCCTCTCTCTGCGCCTTTGTAAGGGCTCTGATATCTTCCTGCATATCTTCCATAGATATTCCAAGAATTGATTCTGCATTAGACGTAAGGAAATTACATGAGAAATCATCCTCATTTACAACCGCAAGAATGTCGTTATTCTTTTCAACTACGAAGTCAAAGAGCCATTCTCTGTAATGAATGTCGCTTTCTTTTACCAGTAGATCTTCCTGATTTCTCTGATTGATCTCATCAACCATTGATTTGAGCTTGTGAGCCATATCCTCCATGGAGCTTGAAAGCTGCGCTATTTCATCCTTACCATCGTCACGTATCTCAATCTCAAAATCTCCATTACGGATCAGGTTTGCCGCATCATTGAGTTTACTTACTCTATTGCTCATCCTGTTAGAGATTAGTGTCGCAATAATCAATCCAACGACAAAAATAACTCCTGCAATCAGCATGACAGAAGATAAAATTGACAAAACCTCTACGCCAATCTCGCTTCTATCGACGTAGTAAAAGAGTCGCCATCCATTGGCCATTTTTCCTGCAGCCATAAGGAAAAACTCATCTGTAGTGGTAAATGATTCCTTTTCCCCTTCGATACTGCCGCTGAATATTGTTTCCTTTATCTGCTCATTTAAATTCTTATCAGCTATTTCTTTTTCCGTTATTATTGTGCCATTCTCATCGCTTATGATAATTCCGTTGTTGAGATAGCTCGATTGATTGGTAATGGAAAAGAAAAATTCATTATTTACCTTAAGAACCACGATGCCAATGACCTTAGAAGACGTACTGACATCCAAAAGAGATTTTATGATATAGATTCCTCCTGCATCATCAGCAACCCACTGAGCCCCATAATCATTTTTACAGAGCTCGTACCACTTTTCTTCAAGCTCACTCTTTGGAATGCTCAAAAACTCTCCGATGTGGTCCTGTCCCAGAAGGTCAGAGTAGAAATGTATAGATTCAATGCTCATGTCACTTCCGATGTAATACCAGATAAGGGGCTCGATATTCTCTGTAAGCTCCTCTGTCAATGAGAACGGATCTTCCTTAACATATTCAAGTCTGCTTCTGAAATTCTCTTCATATGAAAAGAACTTGATAACATCATTTTCTCTTTTGGCATTATTCTCAATACCATAGGCTATAACATTGGCACTTCCACGCATTGCCACCTTTGTCTGCTCTATGAGGTTCTTTTTGGCAATAAAGTAGGAATATACTCCCAGAAAAATAACCGGTATTACAATAAGCACTATAAATGTTATTCGCAGTTGTAATTTAAAACTATAGAAATTCAGTTTTCTCTTGTTCTCAACCATATCTCGCCCTCAGATTAAACGTGGTTACTTATCATACATATTGTTGACTTTAATATCCACTTGCATCAGTGCCATATTGATTGGCTCTTTTCCCAGCAGAACCTGTTGCAGCTCTTTTCCAAAGATCATATTGATGTCAGGTCCTGAATCCCCCCATCCAAGTACCGGCATGTATAATTGATTCTTTTCAAAAACTTCTTCTATTCCCTCAAAGGCTACAGGATTATCAAAAGTCGTCTTTCTCAAATAACTCCTGCTGCCAACTCTGTCTTTCCATATTGCAAACTGCCCTTCGTAATTCGCAAGTGATGCCACTACTTCTTTTGCCGCATCTATATTTATGCTGCTTGCATTAACTGCAAATCCGCAGTTACAGCCACCTATCATAATAGGACCATTTCTTCCCCATCCTGTGGGCAGTGTTCCCAGCTCCATTTCAGGATTTGCCACTCGTATTCTGTTATAATCCTCTGGCCCACCTATGAGCATAAAGCTTTCTTCAGCTACAAATTCAGCAATTGCCGCCTGTTTGTCCATGGTGTACATATCCGCTGTAAATATCTGGTGCTTTAATAGTCTTTCCCATTCCACAAGATATTCATTGAGATCATTATAAAAAATAGATCTGCCAACCTTTATCCTTGCACCGAATCCACTTCCATACTCCGTTCCAAAGAAATTCATCTGCAAAATAGACTGGGCACTACTGGATACTGCCTCATAATCTATCATTCCTGCGGAAAGTGGCTTCATCTTCTTACCCAACCGGATAAAGTCGCACATTTCAATAAATTCATCAATGTTATGAGGCTCTTTTATCCCGTATTTATCAAACAGGCCTTTATTCAGATATATGCACTCAAAACAGCTTGTGCTGGGCACTGCATAGGTATCCTTGTCATACCAAAAGGCTTCTAGGCTTTCTGTCTCAAAATTACTGCAATAAGCCGTCAAGGGTGTGATATTCCCGTTCCTGGCATTCTTTCTTGCCATTACCTGATCTACATAAATAATGTCAGGTGCACCCTTAAAGGTGAATTGAGCATCTATTATTGGCTCATAATGGGCTTTATCAATATAAACAAATTCAATTTTATAATTTGGAAACCTGCGGGCAAGATACGCCCTAAGATTAGAAGTATAAGAATTGTCATACCAGGTTGCTACCCTGATCGTTTCCAGATTTTTGTCGGTTCTTTTTTCTGTAGCGTTTCCAGTAACGCCTTCCGAAGCTGACTCTGTTACAGCCTCAATTTTATCAGGCTGTGGATTTTGTACACCGCAGCCTAACAAAGCGCTTATTACAAGCGCCATATCCAAAACTACACTAACTAAGGTTTTTTTCAGCCTTTTGCTACCCATATTTCCCTCATAAAAATATGATATGCATCTGTCGTTAGTTTTATCTCAGCAAAATAGTCTTCACTTCTCCAATAAAGAGAATGTGATAGTCTCCATTCGCATAGAATTTTTCTTTTATGGCATCATCTATCAAAGCATCTTCATCAAATTCTCTCTGATAAAGAACTCTGCATATAATTATTTCCCTTGCTTCGTCAATAAAAGGAACTCCATCATGATAATTGATATTGAGTCTGGAATTGGAGATCTTGTCCTCATCCCTGCCCGATACCATAGACAGATATTTGAGCGTTCCACGATATTTCTCCTGATTCATGAAACTGATTGAATACTCACCGGAAGCATTGATGATCTCACTGGTATATCTGCCTTTTCTGGCAAATATAAAGGTTACTCTTTTATCCCAGATATAACCTACGCCTCCCCATTCTGCGCACATAGTGTTGACCTTACTGCCATCAGCAGCTGTGATGAGAATCTTGTCGCCTACAAATTTGTATGGCCCTGTTTCGAGATCATTTGGATTAACTGGTTGAAATACGTGTAATTCGCCCATATGGTCCTCCTTTAAAAGTCCCTAATTCTATCCTCGTCTGTCAGTCCTGTATTTTCGATACTAATTATCGTTACACCGTAACTATAATCGTCGCTTACTTTAATAGTAACATGGTCTCCTACTTTATGTCCAAGTAATTGTTTTCCAAGCGGGGACTCAACACTGATAAGTCCCTTCAAAGAATTTTGACGCATTGTTGTAACAATTTTGTATGTTTCTTCGGAACCATCCTCATCTAATTTTACTACTACAGTTTTGTTCATTCCAACTTGGTCATATTTAGTATTATCGTCAATTACTGTCGCAGTCTTAATCATTCTTTCCAAAAATCTTATACGACTTTCATTCTGGTTCTTGGCTTTTTTAGCTGCATAGTACTCAAAGTTCTCTGAAAGATCGCCCTGAGCTCTCGCTTCCTTTACATGTTCAAGCAGTTCTTTTCTCACAACGACTTTGCGATGTTCGATTTCTGCCTCCATATCCTCTATATCTTTTTTGGTCAATTCGTTATGCATTTTAATATATCCCCCTGATCTGGTGATTTATTGTAAGAAAAAAGCGAAGCCAAAGGGCTTCGCTTTTTAATAGTACTATTATCAAGCCTTTCCAACTGATCCGAAGAGCTCCATCTTTTCCTTAACTGTAGCCTTGATAGCTTCAGCACCAGGAGCAAGAAGTTTACGAGGATCGAATCCCTTACCCTGTTTGTCCTTGCCTGCTTCGATATACTGACGGGTCGCTTCCGCAAATACCAGCTGGCATTCGGTATTGACATTGATCTTGGAAACGCCGAGATCAATAGCTTTCTTGATCATGTCATCCGGAATTCCGGTACCACCATGAAGAACCAGCGGCATCGTTCCGGTCTTTTCCTGGATCGCTGCAAGAACTTCGAAATTCAGGCCTTTCCAGTTGGCAGGATATACGCCATGGATGTTGCCGATGCCGGCTGCCAGCATATCGACGCCGAGATCTGCAATCATTTTGCACTCATCAGGATCTGCTACTTCTCCACCGCCGATAACACCATCTTCCTCGCCGCCGATCGCACCAACTTCTGCTTCAACAGAGATGCCCAGGCTGTGAGCCAGTTCGATGATTTCACGGGTTTTCTGAATATTCTCTTCGATTCCATAGTGTGAACCGTCAAACATAACAGATGAAAATCCAGCAGCAATACATTTCTTTGCGCCTTCATAGGTGCCGTGATCCAGATGCAGAGCAACAGGAACTGTAATCTTCATTTCATCGATCATAGCAGATACCATAGCGGCAACAGTTTTGAAGCCGGTCATGTATTTACCCGCGCCTTCAGAGACACCAAGAATAACGGGAGAATTATTTTCCTGAGCGGCTTGCAGAACCATTTTTGTCCATTCCAGGTTGTTGATATTGAACTGGCCTACGGCATAGTGGCCGGCTTTGGCCTTGTTCAGCATTTCGGTAGCAGATACTAACATGGGAGATCCTCCTAGAATTAAGTTTAGTCTAACCTATTTAATTATAACGAAATCATGCCTAAAATGCAACCGCGTTCCTCATTGACAAGGAGTTTTTTTCTATCGTACAATACAAACGAAATACAAGGAGGAAACCCTTATGAATGATATAGAACACTTCCTTCAAAAAACCGCTTCAGTCATTCCATCCAGGCGTCAATTAAATTGGTTTGATATGGAGATGTATGCATTTGTCCATTTCGGAGTCAACACCTATACGAATCGGGAATGGGGAGACGGCACAGAAGATCCTTCCATTTTCAATCCATTGAAATTCGACCCGGACCAATGGGTTCACGCTGTCTCTTCAGCCGGCATGAAAGGTCTGATCCTGACAGCCAAACATCATGATGGCTTCTGTCTATGGCCTTCTGCCTATTCAGAACACTCTGTTAAAAATGCTTCTGTCCGCACAGACATTGTTGGAGCGGTAGCTGAGGCCTGCCGTAAAGGAGGAATCAAATTCGGCATTTATCTTTCTCCCTGGGATCGGAACTGCCCTCTCTACGGATCTGAAGCCTATAATGATTATTATTGTCATCAGCTGAAAGAACTGCTCACTTCCTACGGGGATCTGTTTTGTGTCTGGTTTGACGGAGCCTGTGGAGAAGGACCGAACGGGAAGAAACAGGTTTATGATTTTCCCAGATATATTCGCCTGATTCGTCAGCTTCAGCCCGGCGCTGTTATCTTCAACGATCACGGCCCGGATATTCGCTG
>JAEEGH010028991.1_pt1 | contig 10854 bp, 7 predicted proteins | sample 9134181 | NCBI WGS metagenome assembly JAEEGH01 (sample SAMN16246544, study PRJNA631951) | gut metagenome | biome: gut microbiome; feature: rumen; material: DP-attached | host: Bos | place: Iran: Karaj | collected 2018-10
CTTCACCGGAATACTGGAAAGGCCCCGCAAACTTAAGGTTATCAAAATAACTTGTATTATCTGTATAAACCCTGCAGGAAAGATATATCTGATTTTTAGAAGGAATAACCTCCTGCCAGAAAACATAAGAAACATCGTTTGTATTTATTGTAACAGGAAACCTTGAATCGCCCGAGGTTATAAGCTTTGGATTTTCCCAGTAATATTTTTCGGCAGCAAAAAGACCTGAGGTACCACAGATGAGCAGAAGGAGAAAATTAATTGTAAATAATATTCTTTTAAATTTCATATATAGTATTTGCCCTTCGACAAGCTCAGGGACCACAGGGACCCCACCATTATACACTACAACTGAGATTTAATCTTGTTGTTCAAGTCCTCTACTTCCTTAAGTTTTATATTATTTGGATTATTATTGAGCAACCTGAGCATATATGTGTTAGCCGCATCAATATTTCCAGATTGATATGCCTTTTTAGCCTGAGTAAGCAGATTCTGGTCGTCACTTGAAAGAACAATAATTGAGCTTGAACCAATCTTAAGAGAAATACGGTCCTTAAGTGCTTCTGCAGTTTTGTTGTTAGGATTAAGGCGCAATGCCTCGTTTACAGTTTCGAGAGCCTGATTAAGTCTTGCTGTATTTGAACCTGCACTATTAAACTGTGTCTGCGCCTGAGTTGTAAGTCTTGTTGAACGTGCTGCTGCACTGTTATCTACAGGACGCTGTCTCATTCCAAGTTCAATTTCAAGATTATAGATTGCTTCTTTAAGGCCTTTGTAATCAGGTTCAAGGTTGTAATAATCTGTAAGTGTATTATAAACCTGAGCCATTGTATCTTTCTTTTTGCTTTGAGCAATTGCTGTCTTAACCTTTTGTGCAAACTCTTCTTCAAACTTTACAGGATCATGAAGACGGTCAATTTTCAAAAGCAGCAGCGAAGCTTCATTATTAAGAGGATATACAGCTTTGATTTTATTTAAGTTTTCTTCTGCATTTGAAAGCGCATCATGCGCACCGTTTTCATCGCCTTTTTTAAGAAGCGCTTCTCCTTCATCATAATACTGATATGCAATACTCAAAAGCTGAGACATTTCAGAGAACAGAGGATCTGAAGGAACAAGAATTCTTCCTGTTTTCATAGAAACTGCTGTATTAACAAGCTCAAGGAAGCTTTCAAACTCAGGGTTCTTTTCTGTATGTGTTTCGGCCCATTTATTTATAGCAGCATTTATCAAAGCTTCTGAATCATCATAACGATCGTAGTTCAGAGCATCACGTGCCTGTGTATAAAGCTGACGAGATTCCTTTACAACAAGCTCGTTCTTTGCATCCATAATCTGAGTACTTAAAGTTGCAACAATACGGTCAACTTCATTTCTAAGCTCTTCGTTATCTGCAATTGCAAGAGATTCAGAATATTTTTCACTTGCTTCAAGCAGGAGCTTTTCTGCATTGTTAAGATTTCCTTTTGCAAGAGCTTCACGAGACTCTTCGATAATTGAAACTGCATAGTTCTTTGAATAAGCGGCTTCATCAAGCTTAACATTTTCTTCTGCCAAAAGCTGTGACGACTGCAATCTGTTTAATTCAAGCTCTGATTTTCTTGACTGCATATAATCAATACTTGATTTTACAACCTGAACAAGCGATTCATTTTGAAGCCAGTCTTCGTGAGCATTTAAGTTATCATTAAGAGATTTTTGTTTATCTTCAATATCTTCAATATAAACTGTTGATTTGTTTCTTGACAGTTCATACATCTTAATTGAAAGCTCAGGATATCTGTAAACAGGATTTTTTTGTACGCCTGCATTTTTTGCATAATCCAATAAGCCGCTTCCATCTTTAGTTTGTGTAATTGAACTGTATTTTGAAGAATCAATAGGCTCGTCAAAACCAGTGCTGTACGAAGCGGCAAAATATTTATAGTCATTTGAATCAGAAACATATCTGTCTGAATCTGAACGGTAACTGTCTGTAATAATTGTCCAGGAATCTGTCATTGATGAAGCTGATGTTTCAAAAAGCTTATCAAGATATTTATTATAAAGCTCTGTATGAACAGCCCATTGTGATTTATCTGACAAAGCAAGATATGCACTTCCCCATTCAAATGCAGAAGGCATAAGACTTGATTTTGAACCAAGGATTGTTGTCATGCGGAATACAGAATCAAACAAAGGAGTTATATCTGTGTTTGTCTGGGCTAACAAAGTTTTTTGAATATCCTGTTCTTTGCTAAATTCCTGAGACTTGTTAAGAAGCTCAATTGTAAGAGCACAAAGGGCCGGCTCATAATCAAGTGTTATATCATATTTTGTTTTATCTGCATTTGTAATAAGCTCAGAAGTATCACCCTGCAAAAGCGAATAAAGATTATTTGTCTGTTTTCCAAGCTTTGCAAATTCTTCAAGAGGAACAACAAATCTCGACTTGTTAGTCAGACTAACATAATCAATTGAAGAATCAAGAATCTCTGATGGCAGGAAAGTTAAGTATTCATTTTCATGCTGTTTTTCAATACTTAAAATTGCCGACTTTATAGTCTCAAGATTTTTTGTATACTTACAGTCAATTGCACCAAGAATACCAGAATACTTTGGAGACTGAACTCCAAGAATAAATCGCTGGATAAAAGGCAGATAAGATGCGTCTGTAATTTCGCTGTCTATACCTTTTTGAATTTCATATAACTCTTTTATCTTTTCACCACAATCATAAACTTCATTTCGAATATCAGTATATTTTTTGCAGGCATTTTCAAACTGAGGATACAATGCAGCGGCTTCAACATAATTGTCGTTGTTTATAGCACGAAGATATTGTGCAGAAATATTATCAAAATCTTTTTGCAAAGCAGCATCTTCAAAACGGGCAACAGAAGCATTCAAGTTATTTATGATTTCTTCTGCGTTTTCAATCATCTGAGTATTTTCTGTTTCAAACGAATCGTAATACTCGTCCTTGTAAATATCAAAGCCTTCGGCAATTACCTGAGAGATTGCTGTAAAGTATTCTCCGTTTTCAGAAAGCGCTGCAGACTCATTTAAGATTTTATCAAAAAGGAATGCATAGTATTTGAAAAGGTGCATCTCTTCAAGCATATCAATCATTCGCTTAATTTCGGCAGGAGGATTTTTTTCAATGCTTCGCATCTGAAGAATGATTTTTGCAGGAGTCTCGTGATCTTCCGGATCATCAGTACTAGATTTAATTGCTTTTTCTGCAAGAACAGAATACTGCTTACGACGATTCATAATTATTTTAATAAGACGCTGGGCGTTATCAAAATAATCAGGGCGTTTTTCAATGTATATGTTCAGCTGTTTTAATGCTTCTGTATAGTCGGTACGGCGAATAAGTCTTTCAATTTCAAACAAAGACATTACCTGGCCGTTGTCATCATCATGCTCAATTTCATCTACAGTTTGAGCAAAAACGGGTAATGCCATGTGAATTAGCAGGAGAAAAATTACTAAAATTTGAAAAAGCCGACTCTTCCCTTTCATCATATTTTTCTATATTTATTATACTATATTTTCGGTATTTAACCCTATATCTAGCAGAAAAAAAACCGATAATATAGTATAATTTTTTGGGATTTATCAGAATGAAAAACTTCTCAAAAATAGTTTTTACAAGTTTAGCATTCCTCTTTTTTACTCAAAGCCTGTCATTATTCGCACTTGATTACGAAGATCTTACCGACACACTTACAGACCTTGGATATTTTAGCGGCAATAAAGATGAAGGTGCAACATCCTTTCGTTCACTGTTAATTCCTGTTGGAGGACGCCCAGAAAGCCTTGGTTCTGCATATACAGGTCTTTGCGATGATGCCGGCTATATAAATTATAACTCTGCTGCAAGCTGTATTATCAATGAAACGCAAGCTTGTGCCTTTCATAATTCATGGATTGCCGATTCCAAGATGGATACAGTTGTTTATACTACACGAATAGATAACGTTGGAATTGGATTTCAAGCAGGATGTTTATATCTGCCGTTTTCTGAATATAATATTTTTGGTGAACGTGTAAACGCAAGCTACTATTCCGAAACAAATTTTGCCGCAAATATTTCGTATAACTTTCTTGCAGGCTATGATTTTAAGGGTCTTGCCCTTGGTGCAACAATAAAATCGGCTTTCCGCTCCGTTCCTGACTATACCGACAACGATACAGATGCAATTATTTCACTTTCTGGCTTAGAGCAGTCCGGATTTGCAATTATGGCAGACCTTGGAATGATGATGCAGTTTAATTTCTTAAAATTCTTTGCTTCACGCACTCCAAATGTTCGAATTGGCCTTTCTGCGCAGAATCTTGGTGCTGCTTTAACAGGTTTGGGAAGTAAAACAGGTATAAAACTTGATGATCCGCTGCCTACTTTCTTTGCGGCAGGCATGTCATGTCAGTTTTTACCAATTATAACAGCCACTTTTGACATAAAACAGCCTGTTAACCTGTTTAATATGACAGAATATCAGATGTTTTCTTTAAGTGCCGGGGTAATTCTTGCTTTTACAAAGCAGTTTAACTTGTTGATGGGTGCCGAAATAAAAGGCGGTAACCCTAGATTTTCTGTTGGCTCGGAGCTTCAGCTTACAAATGCACGTTTGAACTTTAATTATACCCTTGATTTAACTTCTTCTGTAAATCCTATAAACCGCATAAGTATTTCTGCAAAAATCCTTTTGGGAGACAGAGGTCGTGCAGAACGCCAGGCAATGATTGATAAGCTTTATTCAAAAGGTCTTGAATATTACGCAAATTCCGAATGGGAAAAGGCCATAGAAGAATGGCAGGCAGTTTTAATCTTAAATAAACGATATGATCCGGCTATTTTAGGTATAGAAAGCGCCCGTTCTCAGATTGAAATGTACCAAAGGGTTCGCGAGTCTATGTTCTTTGAAGAGTAATCCTGCAATCTCTATTTTTTAACAGAGAAAATCTTGTAGTTTATCCATGGGAACAGGTTATCGAGCAGTTCAAGCTTTGTTAACCATTCTGTGCTGACTGTATTTGAACCAAGAGCATCAAAAACTACAGTAAAGGCATTTATAGAAAGGCGGAAACGTCTGTCTGCGTATTCTGAATCAATTCCTTCATCAATCATTCTGGCTAAAGAGCTTGATTGAGCTAAAAGAAGTTCAAGTGCACCAATATTCAAAAGTCTTGTTTTTAAACCTGTATCGCTTGGGAATCGTTCTGCAAGGTCAATCATTCTTTCTGTTGCTTTACGAACATAACGCATCATCCAGCAGTTTCTGCTTGAAAGAAGGTTTTCTCCATAGCCGCCGTTTGTTCCTGCAGAATAATATGGCACAATTTTTTCAAGTGTAAACTGCTTAGAAATGATTTCTTTACACAAAGTAACAGTTAAATCGTTCTTTGGAGCTTCTTCAATTACATTTTCGAGCCAGATTAAATATTCTGACCAATGTTTTCTAGCCTGATCTTCGTTAATACAGCATATCGAAGCCACATAATCAGCATTCTGAACGTTTTCTGCAGCCTGCGAAAGGTACTCTGCCCTTTTTTCAACAAAATCTTCAGCATCTTCTTTTGCCTGATTCTTAGCTTCTTCAAAATTATATGAAACAGAAGGATCATCGCTAAAGTCTTTTTTCCAATATTTGTAGCCTGTTGAACATCGTGCAGAATTTTCTTCCATGATTGGTGTAAGCTTTTTAAGTTCAAGTTCAAAACCAATATCACGATTTTCATTGCGATATACACTGTTTGAACTATAGCCTTCTTCACCAAAAAGCATATCTGTTGTTAATGGATCTGCAGTAAATATTCCAAGGGAATTTTCTGTTCTTACAGGATAGAAGATACCGTTTACAGGTGGTGTATCAGAAAGAAGAATACTTCTGCTGTTTAAGATTGTATAAGTATAGCCGTATGCACGGATTATTTTTTCAATTCCTGGAGTATAGCCGAATTCTGGAAGGAAAAATCCTTCTGGCAACTCGCCAAAGCTCTTTTTATATGATTGAAGTCCCATTTCTACCTGAGCAGAAAGTGCTTCTGGTAAATCGGCATAATAAGGCATGAAAATATCTGTGGCACAAGTACCAAGAATCTCAACAAAGCCTTTTTTCTGCCACAAAGCAAACTGTTTTATAATATTTTTTTCATAATCATCATTAAATTTCTTTTTAAGCTCTTTATTTCTTTCTACAGCACTGCGAATTATTTCTGAAGCCTTTGGATTATCTTTATATCTGTTAAGTTCTTTTTTACCAAGAGCAATACGTTTGTCAAGAAATTCAACATAAAGCGACTGTACATTTTCATCTTCGAGCATTGAACACAATAATGGAGGAAGAACAAGTCCAACCTTAAAAGAAACATGTTTTTCACTAAGACGTTCAAACATCTGCAAAAGCGGAATCATGGAATCTGATACTGATTCAAATAAAGAATTTAATTTAAGGCTATCGCATGCTGGAATACTTTCATCGTTTGTTCTTATAAAATCGTGATAAAACTTTATAACAAATGCCAGATTTTTTAACATCTCATATTCTCCAATTTTAAGTCCTGATTACCCTATTACAAAAATGAATGACGATAATTTGTATATTGGTCAGAAAGAACTTTTTCTATTCCCGAAAGCTTCATAATTTCTGGGAAATCATTCTGAACACCAGGCTGATAATTTTCTATATACTCAGAACTTTTTGGAATTGATAAAACTTGCGAAAATGCCAGAACTTCTCTTGTAGAACCGCTTGTATAAACAAGTTCTATTCTTAAGAAGCTCTTGCCTGCAGGAATAAGCACATACTGTTCATTTACACCATTAGGAAGTTCAATTTCAAGAACTTCTTCTGGAGTTAGATCAGCTTCGGAAGATAAAATACATACTCTAAGCCCAAGTGAATAATCAGGAAGAGCCTTGAGCATATTCATATCTGTGTCGCTTATATCCCAGAAAGCAAAAATCCATACAGGATTTCTTAAAACGCAAGAAATATTAGTTTCATTATATCCATCAGGAAGATTTGTACTTTGATTTACATCATTATCAAAGGAAATAATCATTGCCGCGTCTTTGTCGTGTCTTGATTCTTCTACAATTTCAAGGATTTCGCTCAAAAGAAATCGACTGTCTAAATCTTCCGGAACATCTACGCCATATTCATCTGCAAGTTTCTTTAAATCTGAAAATGACAATGTTTCCAGATAAGCGCGGGTTATCTTCTCTTCATCCATAGCACAATATAATCTAAAAAAAAACGTTTTAAGTCAAGTGATATTTAATATGATACAAAATGGTAAAGATAAGAAAAAAATGCTCCCGCCGAAAAACGGATTTTGTTCCGCTAAGAAAGAGGACGCTCCTCAAAATCCGTTTTTCGGCTCCGCATTTTTTTTTCTTATAAATTATACTATTAAAATTCTTTTTAAATAAATCTTTAATTTTGTTTTTTTTGCTAAACCTACCAGTTCTAGGACCGATAATAAAGTATGCGGCACTTGAACGGGTGATTTTCGACATCCAGGCACCTGTGTTAGATGCCCCTAGTTTTGTTTACTTTTATTAAGATGAAAGGCGTGTGAGGTCTTTCATCTTTTTTTTTACTTCAATTTACATTGCATGTATGATATAATAAATATAATGGAGTAAAAAAATGACATTCGACATTCAAAAATATCAAAAGTTTGCACTTATGCAATTAAAAGGAAGATGGAAAATTGCAGTATCTGGAACTTTAGTAACCATGCTTCTTTTAGTTATCTTTTCTTTTGCAAAAGCTAAAACACCTTCTGTTGACTATAACACATTAATTTCAGCTTCTACCGAAGAATTATTAAGTATGTTTCAGAATTCAAGCACTACAGGTGCAGCATTACTTATTGATTTTTTGGAAACAATTATTGACTTTATAGTTGAAATAGTACTTGTAACATTTTTCCTGATTTTTTCTCGTTCACCAGATCCTGTTACAATGAAAAATTATTTTGAAGGCTACAATAAATGGGCACGCGGTATTCTTAGTGGACTTTGGAAGCTTCTCTGGCTATTTCTCTGGGGATTAATTGCTATTCCAGTTCTTATGATTTATGCAATAATCGTTGTTTATTTACCAGTTCAACCATCAGAAACTGTTAGTAAGATATTGGCCTTAATAGTTATATTTATTGGATTTATTCCAATGTTTATTAAAATGCTTGAGTATTCATTCTCATTTTTCTTTGCATCAGAATTCCCGGAAGTTGGCATACGCAAAGCTTTAAGATTGAGTATTTGTATTGTTAAAGGTCATAGAGCAGACGTTTTTCTTTTGAATCTTTCATTCATCGGATTTTTCCTGTTGTCTATGATTACGTTAGGAATCGGTTTTTTATGGTATATTCCATATTATTATATGACATTAACAAATGCATATCACGCTCTTTTGCAGGATGCTCTTGAAACTGGAAAAATCAAACCGGAGGAATTGAACTCATGAAAAAAGAAAGCAAATCTGGAATAATTGTTTTTATAATGCTTCTGCTTGTTGCAGGCGGATGCTTCTGGTATACAAGGACACAACAGAATAAAGATACTGCACATTTTTCAAAATCAAATCCTAACGGAAATCCAAGCGGATATTCTTCTGAGACAATTGATTATAAAAACAGCGGAAAAGAATATATTGCAGCCCTTTATGTAGAAGGTATAATTGAAGATGCAAACTCAACATATAATCAAAAATGGCTGCTTTCAACAATAAATCACCTTAAAAATGATCCTAACAATGTTGCAATTGCAATGTATGTAAACTCCCCTGGTGGCGCTGTTTATCAGGCTGATGAAGTTTATTTTGCCCTCAAAGATTACAAAAAGGCTGGCAAACTTTTTTATGTTTATATGGGGCCGTTAGCAGCATCTGGTGGATATTATATTTCCTGCCCTGCTGACCAGATCTATGCAAACAGAAATACACTTACAGGTTCAATTGGTGTAATTGCAGGCCAGCTCATTGATGCAACTGAGCTTCTTGATGAAATTGGAATTACTATTGAAGCAATTCATTCTGGCCGTAATAAAGTTATGGGAAACTTTTACAGCGAAATTACCGAAGAACAGGAAGAAATCATGCAGTCAATTTCTGATGAATGTTATGACCAGTTTGTTTCTATTGTTGTACAAAACCGTGGAATGAATGCTACAAAAGTGCGGGAGCTTGCAGATGGTCGCATTTACACTGCAGCTCAGGCTGTTCAATACCATTTAATTGACCAGATAGACACCTGGGATAACATGATAAATAATATCCGGCAGAAAGAGCTTGGACTTCCAGATGTTAAAGTAATTACTTACCGCTATGAGCATAAACAGACATTCAGAGAATCTTTCTTTGGTGTAATTTCTCAAATGCAGGAAAAGTCAATTGCTGCAAAGCTTGGAATCCCTGTTTCTGTTTTAAATGATATGGAAAATTTTAATTCATATCCGGCATATCTTTATAAATAATATAAAGTAGCCTTTTTACCGTTTACAAGCGTGTGCAGTGATTTTTGAATTGTAAGATTACTTTCTTTTACAGCTTTTTCAAATTCAACTGTACGCGCCGTAAGTATTGTCATTCTACCTTCTGGTTTTAATACCCGCTTAAACGATACGAACATTTTTTTATAAAAGCCTTCAATATCTTCTATATTTTCCCATAATCCCCATGGTGGATCTGTTATGATTGAATCAATTGAATTGTCGTTGATTTGTTGAAGTTCAAAAACATCAGCTTTTGAAATGATTACTTTTGGAGAGCCTGCGATTTTCTTACTTTCCAGAAGTTTGATTTTTTCATCATCAATATCAGAAACATAGATTTTCTGGCATTCAAAACGTTTATCAAGCTGAATAGGAATAGAACCGTAGCCGCAAAATGGTTCAAGAATTACGTCCTGAGGTTGCACCTGTGCAAAGCAGCAGATAAGATAAGCAACCTCTGGTCTTAACTCTCCCTTGTTCAGATTTTTTTCTGTAAAATCTCTTTTAGAAATAAGCTCCCCGCAAAAAGCAAAACCTTCGCGTCTTATAGAAAACCAAATTTCATTTGTAGGCGAAAGCCTGTCCAGCTGCAGCTTTGAGTTTTTAAGCACATACTCCTCTACCCGCTTAGTCAGATTTTTATCAACCTTAGCAAACTGATTTTCATTCTGAAACCGAACTCTAAAGGAACCTTTATTAACTAAAAAATAATTCCTGGACGAACAAACCGCCCCAATCAACGAAGGAAAGTTAAGCCCCTTTCCCTTCATAGTCTTAAGCACAAAAAAGGTATTATTAAAATAAATTATCTTTTCAAGCTCCCGCGAATCCCCATCAAACTTATAATGAATTAATCCATCAAAAAGATTGAGTATCTTAATTTTCGGAAATCGTTTTTCCAGATCCAGTCTTATAACTTCCTGAAAACCTGTAGTGAAACTTGAAACAAATTCGGCCATGAAACTATTATAATATTATTTATTCTTTATGTCTTTATGTAAAAAAAATAGCGGAGCCGATTTCAAGCTTACAAAAACGCTCTAAACTGCTGCCGCGCAAGCGGCAACGTAAATAATTCCAAGGCAGTTTAGCGCGTAGGGGGTGAACCCCCGGTTTTGGAAGATTGAAATCGGCGGGAGCTATTTTTTTTCTACACAATTGCACAAATAATAAATAACCATTATAATTTCACTAGGTGGTGAAAAATGAATATTTTTAATAAGCGAATCGAAACGATTCCTATCTTTTTTGCGTCGGATAATAATTATGCACCCTACCTCGCAGTTGCTATAAAGTCACTGCTTACTAATGCTTCTAATGATTATTTTTATAAAATACATATCCTTACAACAAATCTAGAC
>JAEEGH010028994.1_pt1 | contig 10853 bp, 9 predicted proteins | sample 9134181 | NCBI WGS metagenome assembly JAEEGH01 (sample SAMN16246544, study PRJNA631951) | gut metagenome | biome: gut microbiome; feature: rumen; material: DP-attached | host: Bos | place: Iran: Karaj | collected 2018-10
AGGGAATATTGGATAGTTAATCCTGAAAACCTTACTGTATTGGTTTATGATTTTTCAAAATCGGATATGGCTACGGAATATAGTTTTAATGATGAAGTGCAAATAAATATCTGGGACGGTAACTGTAAGATAAATTTTAAAGAAATTTTTGAACAGATTGAGTTTATGCTGTAAGTGGCCCAAGACAGTTTTGAGAGACAGATTTTTGATTGTAAAGCCTAACAAAATATGATATAATCACTACATTATGTACCGGATGGAGGGTAGCGATAATGAAGAAACTTTTAAAAGTATTGGCAGTGGCATTAACACTAACATTGGCACTGGGGATATGCGGAAAAACGGATGCAAAGGCCGGTGGATCAAATGAAATGCTGATAACGGACTATGAGCCTGTTTGCAAGGTAGAAGCCGACAGCAAAAACGGCAAAATAAAGATCACATTTCCGAAGCAGACCTATTATGAGTGGGAAAATGACAAATATTATCCTGATGGATATCAAGTGATTCTTGAGGTTGAAAGTGCAGAATCAGGAGTAATAAGTAATACTTATACCGGTGACTTATATAAATTATACTACTCAGGTAAGGAATTATGCGGTTATGGCCCATATAAGATAAGCAGTGAGGATATATTTGGCATGACCAATGATATCCCGCAGGACGGCAGCAAAGAAAGAACCTTTGAATTTTCAAATATTGGTCCCGGAAAGTATACTGTAACTATTCGTGCATATGCGTATGAAGGATATAAAAGCAGCCAAAAAGGCGAAAGTTATGATTATAAATGGAAAAGCCGTGAGATAACGAAATCGGTTTCTCTGGGTGATAGCAATACAAATATTATAAGTTTTGATCCAGGGTATAAGACTAAGTATGATTTCTCCAAAGTAAAGCAGGGGGATATCATTAAGTTTGGTGCCTATGAGCAAGACGGAAATTTTGCTAACGGCAGAGAGCCCATAGAGTGGATAGTCCTCAGTAAGACAAAAAAGCAGATCCTTGTAATAAGTAAGTATTCACTGGACTGCCTACCTTACAATGCAGAGGATGCATATGTGACATGGGAGACATGTACTTTACGTGAATGGCTGAACAGTTCTTTCTATGATTTTGCATTTAACAAAAGCGAAAAGAAGCTGATAAAGAAAACAACAATAAAAAATGAAGATTCAAAGAGTACAAAAGACAAGGTATTCCTTTTATCTCTGTCAGATGTATTAAATAAAAAATACGGTTTTTCAAAGAAGATGCTTGCACATGATGAAAAACGCAGAACCTCATATTCATGGAATGAAAATGCAGGTGGAAGATGGTGGTTAAGAACTCCTGCGGCTGATCCTGCATATGTTCTGTTTGTCGGATCGGAAGGCGGACTTGAGTATACTAACGGTGCTCCGGTCAATACTTGGACTTCTCATGGACTTGGAGTAAGACCTGCTATGTATATTACCATAGAGTAATGTACACATAAAACGTTAATATGAGTATACGATTAAGATTTGTCATGTGAAAGGGGAATATATATGAGTTATAGACGTGCAGGAGGAGCATTGGCTGCTTCCGTATTTGCAATATCAACTGTAGTGGCACCTTTTTGTCAGGCGGACGTGGCTGTCCAGGCTGCTACCAAAGCAAAGTTAAATAAATCAGAAATTGAGCTTGTAGTCGGAGAGGCAGCAAAGCTTAAACTTAAAGGTGCTACAGCTACGAAGTATGAAACATCTGATAAGAAAATCGCTACAGTAAACAAGAGCGGTAAAGTAAAGGCTAAGAAAGCGGGTACTGCTACCATAACCGTTTATGATGAAAAAGGAAATGTATATAAATGTAAGGTAACGGTTTCAAAGAAAAAACAAGCAAGCCAGATTGATTATGATAATATAGATCTTGGTGGAATGGAGATAGTCATAAGAGACTGGTGGAGTTACCCGTCGGATTCTTATTATGAGTCGATACCTAAAAATGCATATGAAGAAGCTGTAAATGAATACCGTAAGGAAATGATGGAGAAATATAATTTCACGATAACGGAGACCGCTATATCCGACTGGGGTTCAGCCGGTTCAGATTTTGTTGATTATGTAACAAATGGCGGAGACAGCAATAATTATGTATTTACACTTCATAATGAGGAAACTGTAAACAGAGCTTTCCTTTCTGGCATGATGTATGATCTTTCTTCTCTTGACTGCCTTGATTTTAGTGAAGAAAAATTTGCCAGAAACAAGATACATGAAAGATATAAGTACGGTTCAAGCATATATGCCTTTTATGCAGGCTATTCGGAGCCGAGGGACGGAGTGTATTTCAATAAGCAGGTATTAAGAAATGCCGGCATTGATCCGGACAGTATCTATGATGCACAGAAAAAAGGAACATGGACCTGGGATATGTTTGAAAAACTCATGGCGAAGTGCCAGAAGGACCTGGATGGTGACGGAGTAGATGATGTATACGGTCTGACTCTTAATGAAAGTATCATGCCCGGGATTGCAGTAGCCTCAAACGGTGGAGCTTTGATAGGAAAGGACAAAAAAGGGAAATTTACCTATGAGCTTGAGTCAGCTGAGACTATAGAAGCACTTAAATGGTGTGTGGAGATGTTTAACAAATTCGATGATCACACCTCCATAGATAAGCCATGGGATTACTATAGGGAAGAATTTATGGAAGGCAAAGCTGCTTTCATGGTGGATCAGGGCTATATTGCTGAAGCCTATGGTCAGATGAGCTGCACTGATTTTGATATGGGATTTGTTGTTTTTCCTAAGGGTCCGAAGGCAAAGAATTATGCCGCGGTATTTGATGATAATTTCCAGGTAATTCCTGCATGTTATGATGCTGACAGAGCTTGGAAGATAGCGTTTGCATGGAATCTTTATACCAATCCTGTTCCGGGGTTTGAAGACTATAATACAAATATTGGCGATGCTGAACAAGGCAATTTCGATCAGAGGGCTATTAATGAAACTATTCCGCTTATGAATGATCCTAAGGTCGGCGTAGTTGGTTATGTCTATGATATACCCGGCATTGATATAGGTATGGATCTTACATGGAATATGGCTCCGAAGGCGGATGTTGATGCCATAATTGACAGTTGCCGTGACAAGTGGAAGAAAGCTATTGATGACGCAAATAAGCAGATATAAGGAGGCCATTGACCATGAGTAAACGACCGAAATGGCTTGATAATGCAGTATTTTACGAGATTTATCCGCAGAGTTTTAAGGATACCGATGGTGATGGTATAGGAAATATTAACGGTATAACTGAAAAACTCCCATATATAAAGGAGCTTGGATGTAATGCCATCTGGATCAATCCATGCTTTGATTCACCCTTTGGGGATGCTGGATATGATGTGGCTGACTACTATAAGGTGGCACCGCGCTATGGTACGAACGACGATATAGTGCGCATGTTTAAAGAGGCGCACAAGGTGGGGATACATGTGCTGCTTGATCTGGTACCTGGACATACATCATGGGACCATCCCTGGTTTAAGGAAAGCATGAAGGCTGAGAAAAACGAATATACTGACCGTTATATATGGACTGACAGCATCTGGGAAGAGCCTAAGGGCTACGGATCACTCCGCGGTATTTCTGATCGGGATGGCAGTTGTGTGGTAAACTTTTTCTCACATCAGCCTGCTTTGAATTACGGTTTTTACAAGCCTGACCGTCCGTGGCAGCAGGCTATGGATGCCGAGGGACCGATGGCTACCAGAAAAGCCATGATGGATGTCATAAGGTTTTGGCTTTCTAAGGGGTGCGATGGTTTCAGAGTTGATATGGCAGGCTCTCTGGTAAAGAATGATGAGGATAGCAAGGGGACTATAGCTCTTTGGCAGGATGTGAGGAGTTTTTTAGATAAAGAGTTCCCTAATGCGGCCTTTGTATCTGAGTGGGGTGAACCGGACAAGAGTCTTCAGGGTGGGTTCCATATGGACTTTTTGTTGCACTTTGGACCATCCCATTATAACGATCTTTTTAGGTGTGAAAAGCCGTATTTCGGTGGTGAGGGAGATGCTTCAGAGTTTGTAAAGAAGTATATGGAGAGCTACGAAAAGTCTGAGAGAAAAGGCTTGATATGTATTCCCTCCGGTAATCACGACATGGAAAGATTGGCTTATTATATAAAAGGTGACAGACTAAAGCTGGCCTTTGCATTCTTACTCTCCATGCCCGGTGCTCCGTATATTTATTATGGTGATGAGATAGGGATGCGGTATATAGAAGGATTAACTTCTAAAGAAGGCGGCTACAACAGGACTGGAGCCAGATCGCCTATGCAGTGGGATGACAGCAAGAATGCAGGTTTTTCGACTGCGGATGCGGATAAACTATATATCCCCATAGACCCTGACACAATGAGACCTACTGCGAAAGCACAGATGGCAGATATGGATTCACTTCGTACAGAAGTAAAGAAACTGATAGCTGTAAGGCAGGCACATAAACCATTGCAAAACTTGGGAGATATCGAGTTTATATCCGATGGGTCAAAGGGAAAGCCACTGGCTTATATCCGCAGTTTTGAAAACGAGAAAATCCTTGTGGTTATTAATCCATCAAATGACGCACAAGAGATAAGCTTAAAATATAAAGTATCAGACATAGTTTATAGATTTGGAAAAGAACCGGAGATTAAGGGTGACAGCATAAAAGTAAACGGAGGTTCTGCATTATTTGCCGCTATATGCTGATTATCTTAGTACTACCGATACAACTATACCCGTAACGATAACACATGCGCAAAGGAACTTGTGAAGTATTTTCTTCTCGTGGAAAATGAACTTGCCTGCCAAGATAGTTACAAAACAGCATGACTGCTTGATCAAAGTCATTATGGTGACTTTACTGTCGGGGTCGGCGTTTGCTATAAAGAGGCATCTGTCTGCTATGACGAAAAGAATGGCAAGCAACCAGATCCAAGGGTTCTTAATTGCGGTCTTGAGGTTGAAGGCTGATGAAGATTTAGCGGGTTCTAATTTATTACCATGATTCGGAACGGTTTTGACAGAGTTGGAAATGTCGGATGACATAACATTAACAGGCCTTTTGTGATTAATGATAAGCGTAGCAATCACATACAGACTGTAATATATGACCAGAAACAGCATATACCAGAACTGGAGATGACCATCAGAAATAGATGTGAAGGTCATCAGGACTTTGTCGAGAATACCGGATACCGAGTTCAGCATACAGGATAAAAACAACAGAAACACATGGATGGCAGGGATATTCTTGTCATCCTTTTTTTCTATCTTTTTGTGAGGCTCGGCTTTTAAGAGGAGAAGTCCTAATGCGACTAAGAAAAGACCAAGTAACTGCCCGGTACCTAATGTCTCCTTCATAACGAGGACACCAAAAAGGGTAGCGAAAAGAACCCTTGACAGGTCCAATATGCCATATAGGCTTATCGGTATAAAACGTATGGAGTTGAAACTGAATATCCAGGCCAGGAATATGGCAAGCGATTTCAGGGCTACTACGATGAGAGTTGAAGTTTCTTCATGAAAAGCTCCTCTGATTTCGGGCAGGACAAAGATAAATGACAGGAGGGTATACAGAAAAAGCACCTCTAATGTGGTGTTTTTCTCAAGCGCTTTCTTCTTTAATACCTCTCGCATGCCTTTTATCAGACCATATGCGAGTACCAATAATACCCAGGTCATGTCTCTAACATCCTTTCTTACCCCAAACCTATGCGATTTTATACCAAAGTAAGGGAAAATGCAAGCGGTTTTTTGATTGTAATAAATTGATTGATAAAAATTCAGTTTGACTAAGACTGACAGGAATGATAAACTTTACAAAAGAAAAAGTTGTGTTAAATAGCCAGATTGGAGGATGAACAATGCCGGTATTTAAACTTAACGAAAATGAATTAGTATTTCCGGCTCCCAGACTGGCTGAAGCTGACGGCCTGCTGGCTATCGGCGGTGATTTATCTGTTGACAGACTCCTACTTGCATACACAAATGGCATTTTTCCCTGGTACGACAAGGATGATCCCATCATGTGGTGGTGTCCGAAGGAAAGGTTTATCATCAGGCCAAGTGAAATACATGTTTCACACTCTATGAAAAAGTTTATGAAAAAACACCAAGTCGAGGTTGTAATGAACCGTGATTTTGCAGATACTATGCACAGGTGTAGGCTTAAGCGGGAATTTGCAGAAGGAACCTGGATCACAGATGATATGGAGGCCGCTTACCAAAATCTGCACAAAGCAGGGTTTGCTGCCAGTGTTGAAGCCTATACGGATGGTGAGCTCGCAGGTGGGTTATATGGAGTAGTGATCGGACGTTGCTTTTTTGGAGAAAGCATGTTTTCGGACAAAGTGAACGGATCTAAGATAGCTTTGATAACTCTGGCACAGTACCTGGAGAGCAAGAATTTCCTGATGATAGACTGCCAGTTCCATACGGATCATCTGGAAAGCATGGGTGGAGTCAAAATTAGTTATGAAGAGTATAAATCGCTCATAGATGAGGGATTAAGGAGTTAAATATGTCTGTAAAAGGTGAAGTAAAAGAACGCACGAACATAAGATTACAGGAGCCACCACAGTATAATGTAGTGATGCTCAACGATGATTTCACAACTATGGAGTTTGTGGTGGAGATATTGATGGATATCTTTCATAAGGATCTTCAGGAAGCAAACCGACTTATGATGATGGTCCACAAGAGTGGCAGTGCGGTGATCGGTGCATACCCGTATGATGTGGCGGCCACAAAGGTAAGCGAAGCGATGGCCAGAGCCAAAGCAGAAGGCTTCCCGTTTCGTATGAGAGTAGAAGAGGCTTAATAATCTTGGAGGATATGTGATGAATGTATCGGCAGAAGTGCTTGCAGTTCTTCAAAAGGCTGTTGATTTCAGTATAGAACAAAAATATGCATATGTTACTCCAGAAACTATACTTTACTGTATCTGTGACATACCTATTTTTGAAGATACTTTTGAAGAATGTGGCGGAGATATAGATAAATTAAAGAAGGATTTAACGGATTATCTTGATCAATATATAGAGAAGGATTCTAAAGTGAAATCTGCTTTTTCTGTTGCGGCAAATCAGGTTATAGCCTATGCTTCACAGAGTGCGGAGTCAAGTGGAAATGATGAAGTGCAGTTGCGTCATGTGATACGAGCTATATTTCAGTTTAAAATGTGTTATGCAGGTTATTACATGATACAGCAGGGCGTCGACGAGGCTGATTTTTTCAGAATATTCATGGACTTAGAAGAAGGCTATGATGAGGACGAAGATGACGAGGATTACTCCGAATATGGAGACCTGGAGATGGATGATGATGAATCCGAATCTGAAGACTATGAAGACGAACCGGATAGCAGTATCAATGGCAAAGAAGAGATAAATGTTGGATCGGATAGTAAGAATATAAAAAGTATTGGGAGTTTTAGTGTTTTCCCTAATGGTAAAAAAGGGACATCAAGCAACAAAGGAAAAGACGTTTCAAATAAGAATAGTAGCAAATCCAAATCAGATGGGCAGCTTTATGCACCTTGTATGAATGATACTGCTGATGAAGCCAACCCTCTGATAGGCAGGGAGGATGAAATAGAACGCACCATACAGATACTTTGCAGGAAAGATAAAAACAATCCTTTGCATATCGGCGAGCCGGGTGTTGGTAAAACTGCCATCACCTATGGATTGGTCAGGATGATAATCGAAGGCAGGGTACCGGGACCGCTTAAGGGTGCCAAGGTTTATGCTCTTGATATGGCAGGCATGATAGCAGGCACTCAGTACAGAGGGGACTTTGAAAAGCGTTTTAAGGCAGTGCTTGGTGAGATAGAAAAGGAAGAAAAACCGATAGTTTATCTTGACGAAATCCACAACATCCTTGGTGCAGGAGCTGTCGGCGAAGGATCTTTCGATGCTGCGAATATGCTGAAAAGCTATCTCTCGGGCGGACATATCCGCTTCATAGGTGCCACAACTTTTGACGAATACAAAAAGCATTTTGAGAAAAACAAGAGCATGGTGCGCCGTTTCCAGAATGTAGAAATTAAAGAACCAAGTATTTCGGAAACAGTGAAAATTCTTGAAGGTCTCAAAACTAAGTACGAGGAATTCCATGATGTAATATATGCAGAAGGTGTCTTGGAATATGCCGTAGAGATGAGTGCAAAGCACATAAATGAAAGATTTCTGCCTGACAAAGCCATTGATCTTATGGATGAGGCAGGAGCGTATAGGAAACTTCATTTATTACCTAAAACCGAATTAAATACAAAAAATACGAATAAAAAGAATACCGGATTTGATGGTGACAGTAAGGCTGTTGACAAAACCGCCAAAGGGAATGAAACAAAAGGGCATATCGATGACTGGCAGCGCATGGTTGACAAGGATGTGATAAATACCGTCCTTACTAAGATATGCCGTGTACCGATAGAAACTGTTGAAACCGATGATCTCGAGGGCCTTTCTACTTTAGAGCAAAGGATGAAATCCAAGGTGTTTGGTCAGGATGAGGCTATCGACCAGGTGGTCAATGCCATCAAATTTTCAAAAGCCGGTTTGCTGGAAGAAGGTAAACCATTGGCAAGTTTACTCTTTGTCGGACCTACCGGTGTAGGTAAAACAGAGGTTGCCAGGACTCTTGCAGAGGAGCTGGGAGTAAAGCTTGTCCGTTTCGATATGAGTGAATACGAAGAAAAACATGCTATAGCTAAACTTATAGGATCCCCTGCAGGATATGTTGGTTACGAAGAAGGCGGTCAGCTGACCGAGGCCATTAGGAAAAATCCATCTTCTGTCCTTTTGCTCGATGAAATAGAAAAGGCACATGCCGATATCTACAATGTACTTCTGCAGGTTATGGATTATGCAACACTTACCGATAACCAAGGCAGAAAAGCAGACTTTAGAAATGTCGTAATCATCATGACTTCAAATGCCGGTGCAAACCGACTTGGAAAAACCAGCATAGGTTTTAGTTCTGAAAGTCTGAATGAAAGTGTTATCATGGAAGAGGTAAAGAAAACCTTTCAGCCGGAATTCCGCAATAGGTTAAACAGGACTGTGGTATTTAACAGCATGGACGATGAGATGGCTATGAATGTCATAAACAAGAAACTTGGTGAACTCACGGATATGCTGCAAAAGAAAAATGTTAATCTCACTATAGATGATACAGCCCAAGCCTATATCAAGAGCAAAGGTGTCAGCCAGGAATTTGGAGCCCGTGAGATAGACCGCATCATCAGAAACGAAGTAAAGCCCCTGTTTGTGGATGAAATTCTTTTTGGGAAACTCAAGGATGGCGGCAGTATTACCCTTACTGTCAAGGATTCTGGTTTGTCAATAAATTAAAAAGTTAAGGCCTCACAACTGTCACTGTGTCAGTTATGAGGCCTGTTTAATTACGCCATTATCTGTTTCCTGTAATTATCTATCTTTATTATCAGTAGGGTACATCTCTGTCAGGTTCCTTGGTTTTTTCGGGTTTACCGTCCGATCCAATGGTAATGACATATTTTTCGCTGCCGTCTTTGACACTCATTTCATACTTAAAATTTTGCCCGAGTATACTTTGCATTTCTTTGATAAATTTATGACCCAGGGACATTTCTTCACCGTTTTCCTTGATGACAACACCGCCAATAGTCATAGTTATAACTATCTCATTCCCGGGTGTAGTAACTTCTTTCCAGATTTCTTCGTCTACAACTGCAACAGTAGCAGCAGTTACCAAATTATCGTAGTTTTTTAACATCTAAAGCATGCCTGCTTTTGTTAATATATTTCATAGGACTTGTAGGTGTTAACCATAATGCGATGACCACACACAAACCAACCACAGTACCTATAATACCAGTAACCAGGCCGGCTATACTAAGTCCTTTGTTTTTCTTCTTTACTATACCTATGGCCGAAAAAACAATACCTATGATACCAAGTAAAAATCCTAAAACCGGTACCCAGCAACATACCAAGGATAATAACCCTAAAACAAATCCCGCAATTCCCATAGTATAATCCTCTGTTAAAGTGATGATTAATATATTTCTGACTCATTCAGATGGCTATTAGTTTATCATTCTTGATGCCCTTAGTCAAACTGTATTTTTAATCATTTTTTAAGTGACAAATCCATGTTTTCGTGTTATAATGTAATTTACCAAAGAAGTCGGTTAAAGCAGTAAGAGAGGAGGCGTTTGTTTATGATCTATGGTATAGGTACAACAGGATATACGGCATATCAGACGCCGATATCACCTTATGCTGTGACCAATGAGCAGCAGGCGAAGGACGCGGGACTCAGCTCAGCGGAGATAAACGGACTTAAGAAAACCGGAAAGATAGAGTGCAGTACCTGCGCTACCCGTATGTATCAGGACGGCTCGGACGAGGATGTATCATTCAAGACTGCATCTCATGTTTCTCCTAATGCTGCAGGAGCAGCCGTACGTTCTCATGAGGGAGAGCATGTATCGAACGCCTACAAAAAAGCTGCAACAAATAATGGAAAAGTTTTGAGTTGTGGGGTAGCCATACATATGTCTGTCTGTCCTGAATGTGGCAGAAGCTATGTATCAGGCGGAACCACCCGTACATCCATAAAGTATAATGAAGATAATCCATACGGAGCAAATGCAAAAAGCATGGATGCAGCCGCAGGACTTCCCGGACAGAAAATTGATATTGGTGTATAAGCAACATATGACCAAAAAAAGTTAAAAAATTTCTTGTATATATGGCTCTCATATATTAAAATAGTAATGGTGCTTTGCACAAGTGTTATTTTAATGTATGGGGGTCTTTTTTATGAATGAAATGCCAAGCATTACGAAGGTAAAAGG
>JAEEGH010028997.1_pt1 | contig 10852 bp, 4 predicted proteins | sample 9134181 | NCBI WGS metagenome assembly JAEEGH01 (sample SAMN16246544, study PRJNA631951) | gut metagenome | biome: gut microbiome; feature: rumen; material: DP-attached | host: Bos | place: Iran: Karaj | collected 2018-10
CCCTTCTCAGCGCGCAGACGCGAGCGCCTGTCGGCTCTGTCGCTCGCCTGCACCGCGTCCTTCACGGCCTGCGGAGCCAGAAGCCTGTCCACTCCCGCCTCCGGATGCCCGAGCACATAGTCGGCGGCAATCCTGCGCCGCTCCATCTCAGGAAAGACCGAAAGTGGCAGCCTGACGACCTCGGACGCGTTGGAAAGCGCGACCTCGCGGCGATCGAGGGCGACGGGCGCCCCGCACGCCGCGAATCCGGCATGATTCGTGTAGCACCCGAAGACAATCGCCGCGAGAATAGCCATCAGTTGCCGCTGCGCGAATACGCCTTGATGCCGATCTCGATGTCCGAGACGCCGGGAATGTCGACCTGGCCGTCCTTGTCGGTGTCGAGACCCTCGATGAAGGTCCTAAGCGCCGTCACGCGGTCGCTGGAGAGCGAGCTCGCCGGTATGACGAGGAGCCAGCGGTCGTTCCAGACGCTGCGCCCGACGAGGCGCGTGGACGAAGTGCCGGAGCCCTGCACGGGCATTGTCGAGTGGCGCCGTATGACCGCCGCGTCATCGCAGGAGGCGACGGCCGAGACCCAGTCGTCGCCCGAGATGGCGGCGGCTATGTTCTCGTAGGGGACGGGCATCACCTCGTCGACGACTCTGAACGAAAGGGTCTTCCGCGAAGTTCCTGCGGGCGTTCGCATGTAGTCGAGGCCGACGGGAACCAAGTAGACGTTCGGTTCGACTGCAAGGCCGTCGGACATCTTGAGCGCGAGATTGTCGTATCCGTCGAACTTGAGGCCGACGCCCGCTATCTTGACGGCGTAGTCGCTCGAGCTGTACGTCGTCTCGCCGCCGAGAAGAGGACGGCCGAAGAAGTTCTCCGCAAGGTTGACCGCAGTCGGGAACTCGATGACGAGGCCGGGCTCGGCCGCAAGCGGCGCGGAATCGTTCTGAGGCGGCTGGCAGTAGCGGGCGATTTCGGGGTCGGCCCAGAGATCGTCGCGCCAGCACGACATGAGCGCATCGCGCCACGCCGCGTCGCCCTCCTCGCCCGGCCTGATGCGGAAGAGCGAATACCTGAGAGAGAACCACTTCGTGGTCGTCTCAGGATTGTTCACGCCGAGCCGGGTCTTGAGTCCGTTCCAGTTCGCGCTCATGCGCGTGACGGCGTCCCAGAGCGTGCCTCCGGCATCCGTCGTCATGCTCTTCTCGCCAATCGAGCGGGACGCGATGACCTCGCGCATGAACGAGTCTCCTGCGAGAGGATCGGACGAGAGCAGGCCCGTCTCGTAGTCGTAGACCTTTGCGAGCTGGTAGACGTAGCGCTGGGCCGCGTCGTATGCGACGTTGTACTTGGTAAGGGCGCTGTTGCGCTGGATGCGGCTATACATGTCGGCGTAGCGCGTCGCGGTCGCCGTGTTCGCCCACTGGCGGCGCACCATCGCCAGCTCCTCCAAAAGCTGATCGCCCTTCGCGATCTGGGCGCGATATGCCTGCTCGGCCGAGACAAGCGAGGCTGCTGCGTCCTGAAGAGTGGCTATGGCGCTTCCAACAGCATCAACCGCGCTCTTCAGCCGCTCCCACGAACTGACCTCGGCGTTGTAGTAGTCGAAGCCGTCCTTCACGCTCTTGATAGAGGTGTCGAGCAGCGTGTATGCGAACGCGAAATCGGCTTTGACGAGCTTTGCGGCATGGATGCCGATCTTGGCGACGGTTCCTGCAGCCACATTGGCCGCAGTTGAGATGCCGTCCACCACAGCGTGGGGATCGACGTTGACGGTAAGACCGGCGCCGACGATCGTAGGCGTGGACGCCGAGGCGATGCTCGTAACGTTTGACACGCCAAGAGCCCCCAGCTCGAAGACCTCGATCGCCCTGTCTGCGGCGAAGTCCGCAATCGTCTTGGCAATCTTGCTGGCGTTCAGTATCTCGTCGAACGTGAAGTCGGCCTTCGCCATCTGCTGCTTTTCCTTTGCAATGCCGTACTGGGTTTTCAGCAGCGAGACGGATTTGTCGTAGGCTGACGACGCTCGCTTGTACTTCTGGTATGCGGCGATGAAGCTGCGGTAGGCGGTCTGTATCGAACCTTCCGTGCGACGCACTCCCGAGGCGGACTTCGCCTGAGGAATGCCGTCGGGCGTCAGCGTGTACGACACCGTAATCGTTCCGTTGTTCGTATAGCCGAGATTGCTGGCGGTGTATACCGGGTCGTCGTCCTTGAGCTTGTACTGGACCATCACCTTGCTCAGATCCGAATCCATCGCGCTCAATCCGTACGGCGCGAGTTCGATGTACATGTAGTGGTAGATGTCGGGCCCGTCATAGCCTTGCGCATACGTGCCGCCGGGTCCGATGTCACCTTCAAGAGGCGTTCCGTAGATCGCGATGAGGTTCTTCCTGTAGTCGGCCTCGGCCTTCTCCTGCCTTTCCGCCGCGGACGCCTCGGCCTCCGCGATCTGCGCGAGGCGCGAGCCGAACTTGTTCGCGTTGTCCAGCACCATCTGCGCGTTGGCGAGCGCCTTCTCAACACGGGAGAGAATCTGCTCGAAGTGCGGCGTGGAGCCCGGGTCGATGTCGAACGGTATCGCGTTGTCCGAAAGGCCGAGCGGATTCATCCCGGCATCGAGCGCGGCGAGCTTGCGCTCTATGCCCTGGACCGCAGCCGGCAGATAGGCGAGAGAGCTCGCGGTCGAACGGTTGATGCGCTTCACGCCCTTGTCGTCGAACAACGGGTCGACAGGCGTGCCGTTCGTCGGAAGGAGCGAGTTCACGACCGCCCAGTTGCATATCGCGCCGTATCCGCCGCGCGTCGCCCACTCGCCGTAGCCGAACGCCTGGGTCTGGTCGGCGTCGAAGTAGCCCGCGCCCACGACTCCGTCAGCGTCCTTCCACGCCTTGCGAGCTGTGAGGTCCATAGTGTCCATCGCGGTCTTGGCGAGCTTGCCCGCCGCCTCGGCGAACTTCTCCTCGTCGAAGTAGTCCACGTTCACTATGGAGTCGCCGATCAGCATCTCCATCATCGACGCGTACCAGTCGAAGTACGGGTTCCGCGAAAGATGGTAGAAGCTCTTGAGCATGCTCAGGTAGTGCCCGTATGCGTCGCCGTGGCCCTGGGGATACTGCGCGGCGGCCTGCTCCTGCGTGATCTCCCCGTCAGTGCCGTAGACGAGGTAGTTGTTCACGTAGGCGACCTCGCCCTCAGTTATGCCCTTCGTGAAGTTCCAGATGAGGCGGTTGTAGTACGGGTACGTCGTCATGTTCGGCGCAACCGCCGACGTGCGCCCGCGCAGAAGCGCAAGCTCCTCGTCCAGAAGCGACGGCAGCTGGTTCTGGAAGCAGAAGACAGAGGAGTTGCCGACGAAGTTCTTGCCGATGGTCGGGTTCTTCGCGTCGGAGTACGCCTCGTCGCCGAGGATTCCGTACAGCTCGGCAATGCGCGATGCGGCGAGAAGAAGCTGCTTGTTCACTCCGGCGTCGGTCTTCGCGCCGAGTGCCAGGGACATCGACTCGGCCTTGTTGAGGACGGTGCGGTAGAGCTCAAGAAGCCCGATGTTGTTCAGATTGTCGTTGTTGAGCGCGACGTCGCCGTGATACGGCCTGCCGATCTGCTCGAGCATCGAATAGCCGATGTCGCTCGTATAGTTCGAGAAGTCTGCGCATCTCTGAGCGAACGGAGTGACCGCGTTGAGGACGCGCTGCACCCAGCCTTCGGCGAGCGTCGGCCCGCACCAGTCGCTCCACGTCTCGCCAGTCACCGCGCGCGCCGTCGTGCCTGGCGCGGCGCGGTAGCGCATCACGTAGTACATGTTCTGGAGGTCCTTGAGATCAGCGCCCGCCGCGCCGAGCAGAATCGAAGTGCGGCCCGCCTGAGCGGAGGCCCCGTAGAGGCGCCAGTCGGCATAGTCAGTCGGCACAGAGCCGTCCGCCTGAGTCTCGATGCGGCGCCATTCGAACTCGAAGTCGTCCGCAGCGGCGCCGAACGGCGAAGTGTAGGCGATGGTCAGCTGCTCGGAGAGCTTGTTCAGAGGGTCGGTTATCACCGTCAGCCCGCCCGCGTACAGCTCCGGCTCGACCTTGACGACGTGCATGGATATCGTCGATCCCTCGTCCACCATGCTTGTGTCGGGGCTGTCGTTCTCTATGAGCGTGACATATCCCGTGCCCTCGCCGGACGCAACGAGCGCGTAGTGGTCGACGGCCTTGTAAGTCGTCTTGATTCTGAACGACGAGCCTGCCTGGGTTCCGGCGACGGCCTTCTCCGCCACGCGAGTCGTCGTGTTGGGAGCCACCTCGGAAAGCGCAAGCGCATTGACGGCGCTGGTCCAGTTAGTCCATGCCGGCGTATTGGACGGCTTCTTGCACAGGGCCAGCAGAGCCTGCCGTTCGGAAGGCGTCAGCACGTTGAGCTGGAGGTAGCTGCCGCCGGCGTTCTTCTCGACGTACTGTCCGAGAAGGCACATCTTCTGGTTGGCGGCGTCAACGTAGAAGCGGTCGGAGATCGACGGCGGCACTCCGGGAAAGTAGTACTTGCCCTTCCGAAGCTGGGTCGTGCCGGACGGCCCGAGGGTGAAGTCGTAGTCGTCGGTGAACGAAGTGCTGATTGGGAGCGCCTGCGACTGCACGACGGTCGGGTCTATGAGATGCACGACACGCTCACGCGTCAGCTTACCGGCTTCCGGCACGGGAAACACCACAGCCATCGACGACGCGTTCCAGACCTCAGGCAGTCCGGCGTCCGCCGTTGTCAGAGTCTGCGCGACCCGCATTCTCGGTATCTCCGAGTCGTCCGGCCAGGTGATCGTCCAGTTCCACGGCAGCGGAGCAGACGTAATGAGGTCCGCCCTTTCGTCATCCACCCTTGCGAGCCACGGAACGAACGTTCCGACTGCGGGCTGAGACGAAAGACCGGGGAACCAGAACCCCTCGCGCGTGGCATAGTAGTAGTATGCGTCCGTCGAACCGTCGCGCCTGGCCCACATCCGGCTGTGGCGGTCGTAGTACACGACCTCCTTGTCGGTCGTGGCCTCGCCGAAGCTGTTCGTCGGGGTTCCCGAGACCGTGATCGCGAAGCTGGTCTCGTTGTTCGCGAAGTCGAGGACGTCCAGCGGATGAGGCGGCGTCAGCATGAGGCCGGCCTTTCGCGTGCAGCCAAGGGTCGAATAGACTTCGTTGGTGAGGGCGACGCCGAAGACGCGCATTGCGCCCTTGCCATCCTTCGCGTACTGGACGAGAACGAGCGGCTGAGAGCCCTCCTCGGACGCGAGGTCGCACCTGAGAGCGTGCACGACCTTTCCGTCCGGCGCGTCCGCCAGGAACGCATGCTCGTCGTTCGGGTTGAAGCCCGTCTTGTTCTGGTCGTTCTCGTAGTACACCTCGGCATTCACGCCGTCGTCGCTTCTGACGATGCCGCTTGAAAGCTCGGGCGCGCCGGGCGACATCTTGAGGGCGCCGGACGTGAGCATGGTCTTGAGGGCGACGGTGTCGATGGCAATGCGGTTCGGGCTGCCGGAAAGCGGTTCAATGTCGCTGATGCCGTCGAACGTGAAGCGACACTGCAGGCAGAGGTCAGCCTCCGTGCTGCCGCCAACGCGTTGCCATATCTCGGCGATCTGCTCTCCTGTGAGCGCGAGCGACCAGGCAGACACGGCGTCGACCGCGACGCCTGCCGCGCTGGGCAGCGGCGTTCCGCCGATAAGAGGAGTCCACGCGCCGATAGTGAACGACATCTTGTTGGTGACGGACTCAAGGTCGATCGTGCCGGTCCACGCCACGTCCGTGCCGGCGTAGAGCCGAGCCGCACGCGCCGTGCCGTTGGTCTCCGGGTCGAGAACGAGGGCGAAATACGTCCATTCGTCCTTCGGTATCTCGACCGACGCAAGGTCGCTCCATTCGCGCCCTGCGCTTACGGTCGTCGAAAGGCGCACCTGCGACTTGTCGTCGGACGAGCCGTCGAAAAGGCGAAACGAAACCGCACCGTTCAGGTATTCCGCGAAGAGAGTCGCAAGAAGCCCCGGCGACGTAGCTGGGCTGCCCGCCTCCACCGGCGAAGAATTCAGCCAGAAGCCGAACGTGAAGCCGCCGCGCAGACCGGGATCTATCTTCGCGCTCGCGTCGAGCCACGTCGTGTCGGTCTGCGCGTTCAGGTATAGCGCGGACGAAGACGCGCCGGCGATGTAGCCGTCGGAGCCCTTCTGGGACGCGATGACTATCGTCTGGACGTCCTTGCTCTCCGGCCAGACCGCCTTGTAGTGCTGGACAACGCAGGGGATGCGAATCGGGCCGGACATGTCTTCCTGCTGCACGCCGCGCGACCACCAGACCTCGAGCGGAGATTCGGCCGTGTTGACGAGGTAGATCGACGACTTGAGCTCCGAGTATGCGTCGGCGTCGCCTTCGGTGTCGTAGCCGATGCCGTCCGTCTCGGAATCCTGCTTGGGCTCGTGGTAGAGGCGCGGGTTCCAGTTGCGGCGCCCGGTGGACGACGGCTCGTATATGTAGCCGGGGAGCGCCGAGTTCGCAGTCTGGGCGGCCATCTGCGCGCCGCCGGCGGCAGCGCCGCCTATGAGGGTGACCTCGGAGCCGATCTCCCAGTTCGCCGCGTTGGTGGTCGCATACTCGGGGTCCGTGCGCAGGACCGCCCTGACCGGCTGGAACCATATGTTGTCCTCGGCAAGCACCTTTATCGTAAACCAGCCCGAACTCGTCGCGCTCACGACGTCTTTATCGGCGGTTGCGATGTTCGCCGGCGACTGGTATCCGCAGACGCTCGTGGTGTAGTTCGTCGGCACAAAAATCGGCAGCCCTGGCGCCGAGCTGTCGCCGGAGACGACGAACGCCGGCGCGTCCTCGGGCCACGCTATCTCGTACCAGTCCTCCTCGAACGGCCACATTACGTCCATGAGGTCCGGCGCCTTCCAGTAGACGTCGGCGCGCCAGGGAGCGCTCGTGCCGGTCTTCGTGGTCGTCGCGTCGGTCGGAGCGATCGCGAACACGGCTTCGTGCTTCGGGCTCCAGTTCGTGCGGCCGCTGTGCTTGTAGAGATATGGCGAGGCGTCGTCGCCGGCAATCGCAGTCTGGCCCTTGACCACCTCCGACTCAAGGCCGGCGATGCCGTAGCCTCCGCCCAGCGGCCTCAGCTCGTCGCCGACGTTCGCCTTTATTACGGAAACGTCGGGACAGCTCGCCTCGACGACTATCGTCGCCACGAGGTTGTCCTTGGCGCCGCTGTCGTAGTAGGCGAGGACGAATTGGCCCTCCGGTCCGTCGTAGTCGCGCGTCGCCTCGTTCCTTACGCGGCAGTAGTTGCGCAGCGTCTTGGTCTGCGGGTCGAACACGACTCCCCTGACGAGATTGGAGACTCCTGTCTGGTCGCTCGTCGCGGTCGCCTCGTACACGGGCGTCACGATCGCGGGATCGCCGAGCAGTCGCACGTCCGGGTGCGCGGAGAGGTCGATCCTCGGCCCGCTGAACGGATACTCCGACCAGAAGATGCGGTACGGGCGCTCCCATGTCGTGTGGCCGACCGTATACGTCTGCGAAGCGTCAACGTCTCCAGCAAGAACCCACGGCACCGTCACATCGCCGCCGCGCGTGAAGAGGACGCGCCTCTCATCGTTCGTGGCGGAGTCGACGTAGAAGACATAGCCGTTCTTGTAGGCGTAGGACGCAAGAATCGCTTCGGACGTCTTCGCCCAGTCGATCTCGCCTTCAGGGAAGTCGGTGCAGTACTCGCCGAGGTTGAAGTCGGCCCGCAGCTCCGAGACGCCGAAGCCCCAGGACGCATGCTCCAGACGGAACGCAGCAGCTCCGAGCGTCGGCTCTTCGGAAACAGGCTGATCCTCCTCCCTGCCGGCCGCGGCGAACCCGCCGCCGGTCTGATAGAGGGACTCAAGGCTCTCCAGCTGCCATTCCGACGCTTCGGCCGTGTCAACGGGGAACGGAGTGAGCGTGACAATGTCCCACTTTTCACCGGCAAGGAGCGTGGAGGTCGATGCCGCAGCAAGCAAAAGCACAGATAAGAGATTGGTTCTTTTCATGGCGTTCCTCCCGTCATTCGGCGCCTATCGGGTACACACGGCAGCGGACCTTCGTCCCGGAAGGGAGCTTCGCCTTGGGACTGTTCGACGCATGCGGCACAACGCGGATCGGCTCGCCCTTGTGGACTAGAACCGACATGCCGGGCATGATGTCGGAGTTAACGGTCGAGAAGAACGCCACGCAGTTGCCTTCGGCAGCGCCGAAGTCGAACATGCCGTCATCCCCTACGGTCCTAGTGCCCATGTCGACAGGATCGCCTCTGCCGAAGAACCGTGCGATCCCCTTGACCTGAGTCGTTTTCCACGGATGGGAAAGACGGACGTTCATCGAAACTGGCGTCGTCACCTCCGGAAGCGAAACGCCGCCGGACAGCGAAAGCGTCCGGACATTGAGCGCATCCGCCTCGACCTCGTCCGTCTCGGCGGTTCTGATTGCCGGTGAATCGGCAAGCCGCTCCGCAACAGCAGACTTGGACGCGGCTGGACTCGCAAGCAGCGCTTGCCTAGGATATTGCTCCTTGCCTCCGTTGACTGAGACGCCTATCCAGTTCACACGTCCTGCGTCTATAAGCTCCGCAAGGCCCTCGCCGCGAAGCGCCACTTGGAAGCGCCCTTGCGCGTCAAGCCCGACGTCGCTCTTCTCCATCGTCCAGACCGGCGACGCATCGCCTCGCTTGACGTAAAGGCGGAACGACATCGCAACGGTCTGTTCGCCCGGATTCTGTGCGCCCTTGAGCAAGCGTCCTCTATATGTTACCTGCACGTCTTCGTATGCAGAAGCGGATGCGGCGACAAGAGCGACTGCGAAAGACAACACGCTGATTCTCGACTTCATGATGATTTGCCCTCCCTCAGTAGCGACCGATCCTTACGAACCGCAGTTTGATTCCTATCATCGAGCTGTACCTCGATTCAGAGTAGTAGGAAACTGTCTCGCCGGCTCCTATGGCTTTGACGGCATAGCTCGCCATCTCACCCTGCCGGCAAGGAATGGACATGATGCGGCTCACGGTTCCTCCAGCCGTGCCAATCTCCGCATTGTCAAGAACCTTGACATTGCCTATCGTCAGAGTAACACAAGGGATCGGGCATTTCAGTCCGACTTCCGACTTGAGCTCGGCAACGAGAAAACCATCCGTGTCAAACGGCATGAGCGAAGCAGACCTCTCGGTTGTCCTCGAATCCACCACCCGCAAAAAAGGCCAACGCGTCGAAACGTGCGTCGTCGTCTCTAGCACATGCTGTGCAGGGAAGCTGTCATAATCCAGATTCATGGTGTTCGACTGCGCATCGAAAAGACCCAGCATGTCTTCGTTTGAGTCGAACGTCACCCCTGTAAGCCTGACAGACGACGCCTGAACGTTCGTTCCGCTCACGGCGCCTCCCGCCTGGACGACGCACTCCTGCACCGTGACATCGCCGGAGACTTCAAGACGCTCTATCCGGGCCGTGCCGGAAATCGCGATCTCACTGTCGTTCGTGACAATTGCAACCTCGTCGGCAACAAGCGCAAACGGCACCGGCGCAACACGGAACCGCGGCGATATCTCGTTCGCGCCATCTGGCTTCACGCCCACCCAGAACGTATCGGGCAACGACGCCGGAGAGTTCGTCGAAATCACGAAGTAGCCCTCGGAGTCCGTCTTGAATGGCACTCCTTCAAGCGTCACATCGGCGTCCGCCGCGTCTACCGAGCCGTAGAATCTGACCGCGCAGGTCGTGTCCGCATTCTTGACGGACGTTCCACGCGTCTCCCAGCGGCCCTCGTAGCTGAAATCCGCCGCAGAAAGCGCGGCGCATGCCGACATAGCTGCAAGAACGGTGATATATGCATTGACCTTCATGTCTGCGGCCCTTTCGTTTTCAGAAGAACGGACTGTAGTTTGGGCCCAGGAACTGTTGGGTCACTATGTAGTAGTCCTGCAGGGCCGAGGTGTTCTGACCCTGCTGCAGCGGAACTGAGAACATTCCCAATCCTGAGCCGCCATTGCCCAGAAAGAGCATGTCTGCGCCGACATGCGTCTTGAAGTTGCCGTCACCTACGTCGTCAACGTTGTTCCAGCAGCTGAACGTGCTTGTGAACACGACCGTGCCGCCTGGCACTCCGAGCGTGACGTTGGGGTCGGTGAGCGTGTTCCCAAGGGTCGCTACGCTTCCGACAAACGACTTCTTGATGACGAGATTCCCGCGGACCGTCGCCGTGTCGGCGACGACGGTCTTGGCCGAGATCTTCGGCGCGACTGCCTTGGCCGCGCTCTTGGCGACGACCGCGCGTTCCGCGCGGTGCACGCTGCCGAGGCGCTTGCGCGGCAGGAGCTCGCTGTAGCCGAAGGGCGTCACGGATATCCAGACGTCTCCGTCGCCGCAGGCGCCTACCGCGTCGGCCAGCCTCTCGTATTCCGCGCGCGGCAGAGGCGAGCCTATCTCGTCGGAGAGCTCTACGTAGAATGTGCCGTCGCCGTTGAAGCGCACCGGAGCGTAGCGCCCCCAGACAGGCGTCGTCTCGCCTGGCTCGGCATTGCGGTAGAGTCTGAACTCCATCGCCCTCGGCAGTTTTGCGCTGACGGTCGCGCCTCCGACCGGCACGAGCTTGCCGTGATAGGCGAGCGCCATGTCAGCGCGCGCCGCGGCGGCCGCAAGCACGGCAGTCGCCGCGCAGGCCGCAAGTCTGGTGAATGTCTTTTTCATTGTCACTGCCTCTCCACTTTTGAGACCGGAAGAATACGCTTCAGCGCGAATGTCCCTCGCATTCTGATGTCGCCCGTGCCCGAAAGCCCTCCGAGCGTCCATGTGCATATGCCGTACGTCACTTCGTTCTGATCATCTCCG
>JAEEGH010028999.1_pt1 | contig 10852 bp, 5 predicted proteins | sample 9134181 | NCBI WGS metagenome assembly JAEEGH01 (sample SAMN16246544, study PRJNA631951) | gut metagenome | biome: gut microbiome; feature: rumen; material: DP-attached | host: Bos | place: Iran: Karaj | collected 2018-10
GCGGTCTTGTAGAAATAAATCAGCAACAGGATGCTATCATCAAAAACTGCATCAGCGATATGAACATCACGGTAACGGAGTCCAACGATCTGGGAGCCATGATCTATGTCGGCGGGCTGGCGGCCGAGAATTACGGATACTCCGGCAATAACGCGAGCATTATCGAAAGCCGGTTTTCAGGCAAGATCGCCGTGAAGGATGCGTCTTCCTTTATTTATGCAGGCGGCATCAATAGTTGGGGGAACGGGGATATTTCCGATTGTCTGAATACAGGCACGGTAACCTCGGACAGAGGATCCTTCGACTGGGCAGCAGGCATCTGCGGCGAAGGCGGGACCTCGGTGAAACGGGTGCTTACCACAGGCACAGTGAATTATGGTCTGTTCGGGAAAAGCATCAGCGAAGAAAGCCTGGCTTATGACATTCTTCCCGAATATGAAGACGCCTACTATCTCAAGTCCAAGTCGGACGGTTTCAATGTTCTCGGGAATCCTTTTGAGGTTCCGGGAACAAAGGGGATCAGTGATTCGGAATTAACAAATCAAGCCACCTTTACGGGCTTTGATTTCGAGAATGTCTGGAAGATGGGCACGAACGGGCCTGAACTCAGAAATCTGCCTTAATAGAAACGGCTCAAACCACATTGCCGGTTTGAGCCGATTTTTTTTGCTTAAACAAGTAATTACAGGTCGTAATACATCGCAAACTCCGCCGGATGCGGGATCGCGTTGATGGCTTCGAGGTCCGCGCGGCTTTTTGCAATGAGCTGCTGTAAAAGCCGCTCCGGGAAAACGCCGCCGACCGTGAGGTAATCACTGTCCTTTTCGAGCGCATCCACGGCTTCCTGCAGGTTCTTCGGAAGGCCTGTGATCTTTGCCTTTTCCTCTTCGGAAAGCTCGTAGAGATTGAAGTCGTACGGGCCCCATCCCATCTTGTGCGGGTCGATCTTCTTTTGGATCCCGTCCAGCCCTGCCATCAGGATCGCCGCATAGGCGTAATAGGGATTGCAGGTCGCATCGGGATTACGGAGCTCAAAACGCTTGACATCGGGGCTCTTGGCGTAGGCCGGGATGCGGACGACGGCGCTGCGGTTGGCCATCGCATAGCCGATCGTGACCGGTGCTTCAAAGCCCGGAACCAGGCGCTTATAGGAGTTCGTGGACGGGTTCGTGATCGCGCAGAGCGATGCCGCGTGCGTCAGAAGGCCGCCGATGAAATAGAGCGCCGTGTCGGAAAGCTGCGCATAGTTTTTGGCATTGTAAAATACAGGCTTACCCTTCTTTTTAAGGAGCATGTGTACATGCATGCCGTTCCCGGCTTCGCCCGCGAGAGGCTTCGGCATAAAGGTCGCCGTGCAGCCGGCGCGGACCGCCTCGTTTTTGATCACATATTTCGCGGATAAAGTGTCGTCGGCGAGTTTTAACATATCGCCAAGCTCAACTTCAATCTCCATCTGGCCGCAGCCACCCACTTCATGGTGATGGTATTTGACATCAATGCCCCATTCGTTCATTGCGAGGCACATTTGGCTGCGAAGGTCGTTACGGATATCCATCGGCAGAGCGGCATGATAGCCCTTGCCGTGGGGAAGGCGATAGCCGAAGTTGCCGGCGCCGGGGCCTTCCGCCCACTGGCCCTGACGGGTCGTCACGAGGGACGAAACATTTTCCGCGCTGACTTCATAGTTCACGTCATCAAAAAGATAGAACTCGTACTCGGGCCCGATCAGCATCTCGTCGGCGATCCCGAGCTCCTTCATGTATTCCAGAGAACGGATCGCAACGTTCCTCGGATACTGGTCAAACGGCCGGTTTTCCGGCAGATCGATCACGCGCACGTCGCCGATCATGGACAGCGTCGGGACTTCCGCATACCGGTCGATCACCGCGGATTCCAGAACCGGGACAAACACCATATCGCTGTTCTCGACCGGCGCGTAACCGTAATTCGATCCGTCAAAGCCGATCCCGGCTTCCATGGTCTTTTCGGTCAGCCGTTCCGCGGGGATGGAAAGGTGGCGCCAGCGCCCCTCGATGTCCGTGAGCTTGAAGTCCACGATGCGGATCCCCTCCTCCGCGATCAATTTCTGAATTTCCTTTAATGTTTTTGCCATTGGTCTCCCCCTATTCTATTTTGGAATGCCATTCCTGTAAGGAAAGCGGTTCCTTCTCATCTTTTTCGCGAACGGCCCTGATCCCTTCCGCCGCTGCTCTCGCCGCCGCCATCGTGGTCACATAGGCGATCTTATTTTTCACTGCTGCCTTTCTGAGATAACTGTCGTCATGAACCTCGTTCTTTTCGGCCGGGGAGTTCACGATGATCTGAAGGTCCCCGTTCGTGGCCAGATCGAGGATATTGGGCCGGCCCTCATAGAGCTTTTTCACCTTCGTGGCAGGGATCCCCGCTTCCACGATCAGTTCATAGGTCCGCCCCGTGGAGTCGATCGTAAAGCCCGCATCCCGGAATGCCTTTGCGACCTCAGCCGCCTCCGGCTTATCGTTTGTATTGACGGAGATCAAAACGGTTCCCTCCTGCGGGAGAAGGTTTCCGGCTGCCTCTTCTGCCTTGAAGAAGGCTTCCCCGTTGGTATCGGCAAGGCCAAGGACCTCGCCGGTGGAACGCATTTCGGGTCCAAGGAGCGGATCCACTTCCTGGAACATATTGAACGGGAAGACCGCTTCCTTGACGCCGTAATAGGGAATGTGGCGTTCCTTTAAGCCTGCTACCGGAGAAGGTTTCCCGGAGAGCGACGCCATGATGATCTCGGTCGCCAGGGGCACCATTCTAATATCGCAGACCTTGGAAACAAGCGGTACGGTCCGCGAAGCTCTCGGATTGGCTTCCAGCACATAGACCTTGTCTTTTTCGATCGCGTACTGCATATTCATCAAACCGACCACATGCATCTCTTCGGCGATCTTGCGCGTGTATTCGCGGATCGTCTGCAGGTGCTCTTTGGAGATATGGCGCGACGGAATGATGCAGGCGGAGTCACCGGAATGCACGCCGGCGAGCTCGATATGCTCCATGACCGCAGGCACAAAGGCAAGCGATCCATCGCTGATCGCGTCCGCTTCACATTCGAGCGCGTGCTGCAGGAAACGGTCGATCAGGATCGGCCGGTCGGGAGTCACGCCAACAGCCGCTTCCATGTAATTTCTCATATCCTCGTCATCATAGACCACCTCCATGCCGCGGCCGCCAAGCACGTAGGAAGGCCGCACCATCAGAGGATACCCGATCCGTTTCGCGATCGAGAGTGCGTCGTCTACCGTGACCGCCATACCGGATTCCGGCATCGGGATCTCGAGTTTTTCCATCATCGCGCGGAACCGGTCTCTGTCTTCCGCAAGGTCGATGACCTCGGGAGACGTTCCGAGGATCTTCGCGCCGTACTTTTCAAGATCGGCGGAAAGGTTCAGAGGCGTCTGCCCGCCGAACTGGGCAATGAGGCCCACCGGCTTTTCTTCTTCATAAATAGAGAGCACGTCCTCGAGAGTCAGCGGCTCAAAATAGAGCTTGTCCGAGGTATCATAATCCGTAGAAACGGTCTCGGGATTGCAGTTGATGATGATCGTTTCATACCCCAGCTTCTTCAGCGACTTCGCCGCATGGACCGAGCAATAGTCGAATTCGATCCCCTGGCCGATGCGGTTCGGCCCGCCGCCGAGGATCAGCACCTTCTGGCGGTCCGAAACGGGGTTCTTGTCCTCTCCGTTGTAAGTGGAATAATAGTAGGCACTGTCCTTCGTTCCGCTGACGTGGACGCCCTGCCAGGCCTGCTTTACGCCAAGGGACAGGCGCTTCGAACGGATCTCACTCTCGCTCACGCCGAGGATCCCGGCGAGGTAACGATCCGAAAAGCCGTCCTTCTTGGCTTTGATCAAAAGCTCATCCGGCGGAAGGCTTCCTTTATGCTTCAACAGCTCTTCCTCTTCCTCCACAAGCTCCTTCATCTGCTCAATGAACCAGGCCTTCACATGGGTCAGTTCATAGATCTCATCCACCGACACGCCGGCGCGCAGCGCTTCGTACATGATGAAATGCCGTTCGCTGTTCGGCGTGACCAGAAGGTTTTTCAGCTCTTCCGCGCTCATCTGATCATACCCGTTGGCATGACCGAGGCCATACCGCCCCTTTTCGAGGGAACGGATGGCTTTCTGGAACGCCTCTTTATAGTTCTTTCCGATGCTCATGACTTCGCCCACGGCGCGCATCTGCGTGCCGAGCTTGTCTTCGATGCCCTTGAATTTTTCAAACGCCCACCGCGCGAATTTGACCACTACATAATCGCCGCCCGGCACATATTTGTCGAGCGTTCCGTATTTTCCGCAGGGGATCTCGTTTAAGGTCAGGCCGGACGCCAGCATTGCCGAAACATAAGCGATCGGGAAGCCCGTCGCCTTGCTCGCGAGCGCCGAAGAGCGGGACGTCCGCGGATTGATCTCGATAACGATAATGCGGTCCGTCTTCGGATCATGCGCGAACTGGACATTCGTACCGCCGATAACGCCGATGTGCTCCACGATCTTATACGCCTGCTCCTGAAGGCGTTTCTGCACATCCTCCGAGATCGTCAGCATCGGCGCCGTACAGAAGGAATCTCCCGTATGCACGCCCATCGGATCCACGTTTTCAATGAAGCAGACCGTGATGATGTTGTTATCCTTGTCGCGGACGACCTCGAGCTCGAGCTCTTCCCAGCCCATCACGGACTCTTCCACGAGCACCTGATGCACGAGAGAGGCCTGCAGCCCGCGCTCGCAGACCACCTTTAATTCCTCACGGTTATAGACCAGGCCGCCGCCGGCGCCGCCCATCGTATAGGCGGGACGAAGGACGACCGGGTATCCCAGTTTATCGGCGATCGCAAGCGCCTCGTCCACGCTGTAGCTGACCTCGCTCCGCGCCATCTCGATCCCGAGAGCATCCATGGTCTTCTTAAACTCGATCCTGTCCTCTCCGCGTTCGATGGCGTCGGCCTGCACGCCGATGATCTGCACGCCGTATTTATCGAGGATCCCGTCCCGGGACAGTTCGGCACACAGGTTCAGTCCCGATTGCCCTCCCAGGTTCGGAAGCAGCGCATCGGGCCGTTCCTTCGCGATGATGGCCTCGAGCCGTTTTTTATTCAGCGGCTCGATATAGGTGACGTCCGCCATCTCCGGATCGGTCATGATCGTGGCCGGATTGGAGTTCACCAGAACGATCTCATAACCCAGGTTTCTGAGCGCCTTGCAGGCCTGTGTTCCCGAGTAGTCGAACTCGCAGGCCTGGCCGATCACAATAGGCCCGGAGCCGATGATCAGTACCTTGTTGATGTCATTTCTTTTTGGCATGTTTTTCTCCCCTCTTCCCAAAAAATCCGAAAAAATCATCCTTATTATTATAAAAAAAAGTGGTTTGACAGTAAAGAGAGAAGTGTTATATTAAAATTGGATTAAAGGAGCCATGGGATGCGCAGAAATTCGCAATGGAAAGCGCTAACGCGCCGCGAATTTCGCGCGGGAAACGCTAAAAAAGCGTTTCCAGATTAAAAATATGCGCGGAAAAGCAAAGGGTGCGCTCCTGATCTCCCTGATCTTGCTGTTCGCGATCGTTGCTTTTTTTCTCTATCGGGAACTAAAGGGGCGGTCTGTCAGCAGGGAGAATCTGGAGACGTTAAAGGAAGAAGCCTCGGAAGCAGAGGCAACAGGTGAATATGTGCCGGGGGAGATCCTGCCGAAGCTGGCCTCCCTTCATGAAGAAAATCCGGATCTGGTCGGATGGTTAAAGATCCCCGATACGATCCTGGATTACCCTGTCATGTGGACGGCGGGAGACAATGACTACTATCTCTCTCATGATTTCTACGGTAATGAGAGCAAGAGCGGTCTTCTTGTGCTGGACAAACGCTGCTCTCCCGACGGGTCGGGCATGCACCTTCTGATCCACGGGCACAACATGAAGGCGGGGGATATGTTCGGCCAGCTCGGAGATTACGTTTCCGAAAAATTTTATCTAAAGCATCGGACCATTTTGTACGATACATTATATGAAGAACGTGAATACGAAGTCATGTCCGTCTTCCGTTCCTCGATCAATGAAAACGACACGGATTTTAAGTACTACGAATACATCAACTTCAGCTCCGAAGACGATTTTAACATCTACTACCTGAACGCGAAGGCCGCTTCTTTGTACGAGACCGGCGTATTCGCCGTCTACGGAGACGAACTCATCACCCTTTCCACCTGTGAGTATTCCAAGGAAAACGGAAGACTGGTGGTCATTGGAAGGAGAGTCAGATAAACATGAAGAAAAAAACGCTGGTTCGTTTGATGCGGGTGCTGGGCAGCTCGGCGCTGATCCTGGCGATCCTGATCCTGATGATCCCGGGCAGCGCTTTTGCGGAAAATGCAGCTGACCCGGAAACAGAGGTTTCTTCCGAAGCCTCTGCGGAAAATGAAGGGACGTCCTCCGATGGAGAGGGCGCTGTTGTCGTGGATGCGGGCGCCTCCACCTTTGGAAATGAAGACAAAGTCACGGTAACCGTGGATGGCGTGGAAGGGGCTGCTGCGATCGTGAAGGTCGAGGACACGAACCGCCATCGCCTCGAAGCCTTATGTGACGGGTTTGACGAAACCAGACAGACCATCATCGCCTATGAGATCTCCGTGGTCTCTGACGCTACGGACCAGGCCGCTTCCTACAAAAGCGCGAGCGTGACCATTCCGGTCCCCTCTTCGATGGATCCCGAGAAGGGAAGGCTGCAGGTCGTGACCGAGCAGGACGGTGCTTTGAAAGAGCTTTCGTTCTCGCTCACCCGCGATCACGGCACCGCTTATGTGACCTTCACCGCTCCGAACAACGCGGACTACGGCCTTTTGTACACCAGAAACGAAGAACCCGACGTGCCGGTCGAAGACCAAACCACGCCGGATCCCGAGCCGCTCTCTGCAGAGAAGCTTTCGGCGGCACGGCAGACCGTGATCCCCTCCGCCGCGCCGGTTGCGGACGACGCTGTTGTCATGGCAAAAGAGGGCGTCTGCGATTCCGGAAAGCGGGGCACGCTCCACTACATGATCACGGGAACCGGCAGCAACTGCACGCTCCGCATCTTCGTGCCGGAGGAGGCGCAGGGCTTCCCGGCCGAATATTATGAGCTTCCGGATTACGGCTATATTGAGACCGCAGGGACTTATGATTATCCCTGGCGCTATTACATCAATGAGATCACCAACCTGCAGCTTGAAGAAGGGATCCATGTCATCGGCGCCAACTCCTTTGCCGGCATGAACATGATCAAGAACGACGTCATCATCCCCGACAGCGTGGAAACCGTCGGCGACTATGCGTTTTTGAATACGGACTCGATGAAGAGCGTTTCGATCGGCGACGGCGTGCAGACGATCGGCGAAGGCGCGTTCCAGTCCAGCGGCATCATCGAGCTCAACTTCCAGGAAAACAGCCAGCTGACCGAGGCCGGCGAAGGCTGTTTCGCCGACTGCGAACGGCTGATCGGGCCGGTGCACTGGCCCATCGACGTTTCCGTTCCGGAGTACGGCTTTGCGAACGACGTTTCTCTCCGCTATTTCGACGTCTGGTCCTACAACAGCAATCCTTCCGTCCAGACCGAGATCGGACCCTACGCGTTTTATAACTGCACCGGGGTAACCCCCAACGGCATGAATATTCCGTCCACCGTAGAGACGATCGGTGAACACGCCTTTGAGAACCTGGGCGACAGCGGCACGCTGACCCTGCCCGCCGGCCTGACCACGATTGGCGACTACGCGTTCTATAACGCCTCTTATACGCAGAACGGCCTCACCATCCCCGGCCTTGTGACTGCGGTCGGCAACCGCGCCTTCGCAAGGACCGACGGGATCGAAGGGACTCTTTTATTCCAATCTCCCACGGTCACCATCGGGGACCGCGCTTTTTCCGGAGATGATGTTGCGGACGGGACCACCGATTTTACAGACGGACAGCAGCCTGTGAACAAGTCCAGGATCGGACAGTTCTACAGCGTCGAATTTGAGGGAACCGCCCAGATCGGCGCCGAAGCCTTCGCCGAACAGCCTTACCTCAGCTATGTATATTTCGGAACCACCACCTGGGATCAGACCGCCCCCGCAAACCTCGTCGCCTGCGACACCGCGGGAGCAAACGGCGGCTATACGACCCAGTCCTTCCCGACCCATGTGACCCTGTTTTACCCCATCGGCGCCACCGGCTGGGACAGCCCGTTCTTCGCGCAGTATCCGGCTTATCCCACGGACTTTACGCCGAACAAGGACTTCACTTCCTTCGCCTATATCAACGATAAGCGGAGCGACAAAACCTATACGGACACCATCATGGCGATCGTCGGCGACAACAGCGAGACCTACACGCTGGAAGTGGAAGACTCCTCCGGGAAGCACATCAAGGACAACATGAACCTGAAAAAGGATAAGAAGAAGCTCGAAGCCTATGAACTGACTCTCTTAAACCAGAGCGACGAAAAAGCCACGGCCTTTGGCACCTGCAAGATCTATCTCCCGCTTCCTTCCGGAATGAAGGGAGACAACGGCGACATCGAAGTCGTTGCCATGAAGGACGGGCAGATCGAGCGCCACCTTGAAAGCGGCGTCGTAACCTACCGCGAAGACGGGATCAAGCGTGTATGGTTCAAGACAGACCACTTCTCGGAATACGGCCTTGTCTACACTGCCGCAGCAGAAAATACCGACAATAATGGAGGAAATAACGGCGGCGGCAATAATGGCGGCAACGGCGGCGCTGACAACAATAACAATAATACGAACGCCAACAACAATAACAACACGAACAATCAGAACACGACAACCGATCAGAACAATCAGAATAACCAGACTACACAGAACAATCAGAACAACACGACGAACCAGAATAACACAACAGACCAGAACAACACAACAAACCAGAACAATACGACGAACCAGAACAATACGACGAACCAGAACAACACAACAAACCAGAACAACACAACAAATCAGAATAATACGACGAACCAGACTAATACGACAAACCAGACGACCAACACCACTGCTGCCAACACGCGGACAGACATGCCGAAGACCGGTGAGGGAGACGAGATCAAATACATGATCGTGATCCTCCTGTCGCTGTTCGGCCTGATCATGCTGGTCCTGTCGATCCCGGTCCGAAAGAAGGCTAAGGCTGCGCAGTCATCGCCTCAAGCAGGTCGCGCCCCGCAGGGCCGACGACGGTGACCTTCACGCCAAGTTCTTTTTCAAGATCCGCCACCGTCACATCATCCAAAAGAACATTCTCACCGAAACGCAGCATATTGGAAGTGATGAGCAGGGAAGTCCCCAGGGGCTTCCCTTTGCATTGTGCAATAACATCCTGCCCGGTCAGCAGGCCGGACACCGTGATCCGTTCTCCGAAAAAGTCGTTTCGAACCGGCAGAACATGGAGCCTTAAGTTCGGGAACTTCTCCATACACGCCGCTGCCAGCTTCTTCAATAACGGCGCGATCAGCATCCCGCAGCACATCGTTTTCTCCCCGTGCAGAGCCAGGTCCTCTTCTGCCTTTTCCAGCTCCTCCATAAATTCGTCATGCAAGAGCCGCATCATGCCGACCCCGTTCGCGAGCTGCGGATAACCGTCATAATTCTCCGCCTCCGGGATCTCCTCTCCCGCCAGCAGATACCACTCATCCGACGCATGGACAAAGTGGTTTTCCCATTTCAAAAAACACTGTTCCTGTGCCTTATGGATCCGTTCCAACACATCGATCGCATCTTCCTTTTCAAACGGCTCCAGCGGGTACAGCCCTTCCCGAAATCTCGTCAGCCCCACCGGCACGACCGAAAGGCTGCCCATGTGGGGAAGGTAGGCGGAGAGATCCTCGATCGTGCGGGAAAGCTCCTCCCCGTCGTTGATCCCCTTGCATAAAACGATCTGCCCGTTCATCGGGATCCCCGCGTCATAAAGCCGGTCGATCTTCTTCAGCGCCTCTCCCGCAAACCGGTTATGGAGCATCCTGTTCCTGAGCTCGGGGTTTGTGGTGTGGACCGAGATATTGATCGGCGCGAGATGATAGGTGATCACGCGCTCCAGGTCCTCGTCCTTCATATTGGTCAGCGTCACATAGTTCCCCTGCAGAAAGGAAAGTCTGGAATCGTCATCCTTGAAATAGAGCGTGTCCCTCATCCCCGGCGGCATCTGATCGATGAAGCAGAAGATGCAGTTATTCGAACACGACCGGTAGTCATCCATCATCGGATTCTCAAACTCGATCCCCAGCTCCTCCTCCTCGTCCTTCTCAATATCCAGCTCCCACTCCTCGCCGTTGGCCTTACGGATCAAAACCGTCAGCTCCTCCTCCAGACAAAGATAGCGATAGTCAAAAACATCCTTCACCTCCTGCCCGTTAATGCTCAGCAGCTCATCCCCGTTTTCAATCTCCAGTTCCTCAGCGATGCTGTCCTTTTGTACAGAACGGATCTTATGTGTCTTCATGTATTTCTCCATGACGTGTTGTATTATTTCTCATTATGTTACATGGAATTAAATAAATATGCAAATCCCTCTGCGGTGTGCTATGATTGACACGCAAAGATTACTGTTTATATTCTGCGTTTGAGGATCCGGCTTGTGAGACCGTTATCGAAAAAGCAGAGCGTGGACGCTACGCGTTACTTAGCGATCCAGTGAGCTTGCGAACTGGGAGCTTAGTAACGTACGCAAGCGTCCCCGAGCGGCTGCGAACGTCCAGTGGACGTTCTTTTGCAGCGGACCGAAGCGGAGCGGAGACAGCGTCTCTGCGATTCGATAACGTGTCTCACAAGCCGGATCCGGAGTAAATTATTTAAACCAT
>JAEEGH010029002.1_pt1 | contig 10851 bp, 9 predicted proteins | sample 9134181 | NCBI WGS metagenome assembly JAEEGH01 (sample SAMN16246544, study PRJNA631951) | gut metagenome | biome: gut microbiome; feature: rumen; material: DP-attached | host: Bos | place: Iran: Karaj | collected 2018-10
TAACCCAAAAACGCAACCTCATCGGCTGCGAATAATGAGTTTTTTGTGTTGTGGGCGTTGACGGATTCGAACCGCCGACCCTCTGCTTGTAAGGCAGATGCTCTAAACCAGCTGAGCTAAACGCCCTCGTTTCTTAATTCCGGCTGCAAAGGTACAAAGAAAATTTGAAACTGCAAAATTTTCAGGCGAAAATCTTGCAGTTTCTTGTAATTTTATAGCTGATAGAGGTCATTTGCCGCCATTAGCTCCACTTTTTTGTCTGCAAGTATCTTCTCGCAGGCATCAAGATCGGTAGGACGGATAACCACTGTAGCCACGTCGCCATTGGCAAAAGAGTACATATATTCTATGAAAACTCCGTTGGCCGACAGGTGCTTGAGCACTATGGCCAGCGAGCCGCTGGTGTTAGGACATACAAATCCGATAACATCTGTGATCTTAACTGCAAAGTGCTGCTCCTTAAGTACCTTATAGGCCTTGTCAGGATCGGATACGATACAGCGCAGGATACCAAAGTCGCTGTTGTCGGCGATACTCATGGCCGAAAGGTTAATGCCTGCTGCACCAAGAACATCAGTCACCTCAGTAAGTCGGCCTGACTTGTTCTCAAGGAAAATTGAAAGTTGCTTAGTCTTCATAATTCGATTGTATTTTTTAAATGTTACGTTTGTCGATCACACGCTTGGCCTTGCCCTCTGAGCGCTCAATGCCCTTAGGCTCAACCAGCTTAACCTTGAATCCCAGTCCGATCACGCTGCGCAGTTCGCCTTCCAGTTTCTTCTGCAGACCAACCATTGTAGCCATGTCGTCGGTGAAGTACTCTTCTTTCACCTCAACCTTCAGCTCACTGGTGTCAGTGTTGTTCACACGGTCTACTGTCAGCAGGAAGTGTGGCTCGTACTCAGGCAGCTTCAGGATGACATCCTCTATCTGCGATGGGAACACGTTTACACCACGGATGATGAGCATATCGTCGCAACGGCCCAGGATGCGGTCCATGCGTACCAGTGTGCGTCCGCACTTACACTTGTCGTAGTGCAGGGCTGTAAGGTCGTGGGTGCGATAGCGGAGTAGGGGCATACCCTCCTTGGTGAGGTGGGTGAATGTCAGCTCGCCAAACTGTCCTTCAGGCAGTGGCTCGCCAGTCTTTGGGTCGAGTATCTCTGGGTAGAAGAGGTCCTCGTTGAGGTGTGTGCCGCACTGGTGCTCGCACTCGTAGCCCACGCCAGGACCGGCTATCTCGCTCAGTCCGTAGATATCGTAGGCCTTGATGCCAAGACTCTCTTCAAGCTTCTTGCGCATCTTCTCTGTCCAAGGCTCTGCACCAAACACACCTACCTTAAGCTTAAACTCGTCGCGGCTCCATGGGCACTCCTTCATGGCCTCGCCCAGGAACATAGCGTAGCTAGGTGTGCAACAAAGGATGGTGGTGCCAAAGTCGTGCATCAGTGTCATCTGCTTCTGGGTGTTGCCCGATGAGATGGGGATAACTGATGCTCCGATGTTTGTAGCTCCATCGTGAGCGCCCAGTCCTCCAGTAAACAGGCCGTAGCCATATGCCACCTGGAAGATGTCGTCCTTACCAGCACCATAGGCTGTAAAGGCTCGGCTGATGGCTTCGCTCCACATTGCGAGGTCTTTGCGGGTGTAAAGTACTACGACTGGTTTGCCTGTGGTACCTGATGAGGCGTGGATACGAACTATCTGACTCATCGGCACAGCAGCCAGTCCAAAGGGGTAATTGTCGCGGAGGTCCAGCTTATTGGTAAATGGCAGTTTGGTGATGTCGTCGATACTCTTGATATCACCGGGTTCCAACCCCATCTCCTGAAACTTCTTGCGGTAGAAGGGGGTGTTGTAATACACATACTCTGCCATTTTTACTAGGCGCTGGCTCTGGATTTCGCGAAGCTGCTCGCGATCCATGCACTCCATTGTTTCATTCCAAATCATTGTCTGTTCGCTGTTGTTGATTAAAAGTACTTTACGGGATGCAAAGTTAAGGTATTTTTTTGAATCGACCAAGAAAGTACCGTCAAAAGTGTATATTTTGTTTGTTTAGTTTGGAACTTTCGTATATTTATCGTATTTTTGCCGCTGTTCTATATATATAATAAGGTATGAGAAAACTATTTTTTTTACTATTGGCCGTTTTAGGTATCAACACAGCCTGTGGCCAGCCCCCTTACGAGGTAGATGAGTTTACCACTGCAAGTGGCAAGACCGTTAAGTTTCATGCGCTGATGCATGCGTGCATACGTATCCAGTACGATGGCCAGGAGATACAGATCGACCCTGTGTCGCGACTTCGTGATCGTACTGTCGACTATGCCTCTATGCCTAAGGCCGACTATATCTTTGTTACCCACGAGCATGCCGACCACTACGATGCTAATGCACTGAAGACGCTTACTGCTGATAAAACACAGTTGGTGATGAACAAGCGCTGCGCTGATATGTATGGCTCAGGACGGGTGATGGTAAATGGCGATAAACTGCAGTTGGGTGCTATCACTGTCGAGGCGGTTGCTGCCTATAACTCCACTCCTGGCCGCGAGCAGTTCCATCCCAAGGGGCGCGACAATGGTTATATTCTGACTATCGATGGACTGCGCATATACATTGCAGGCGATACTGAGGATATACCAGAGATGTCGGCTATCAAGGATATCGATATAGCATTTCTGCCTTGCAACCAACCGTTTACTATGACTCCTGAGCAGCTTATCCATGCGGCTAAGGTCATCAAGCCACGCGTGCTGTTCCCATATCACTATGGTCAGACTGACCTAAGCACCGTCCCTGCCGCTCTAAAGGGCACTGGTATTGATGTGCGCATACGTCATTATGAGTAAAATCCCCTTAATATATCAGCCATATTATGAAAAAATTACTGTTTACTGCCATTATGGCATTATTATGCCTGTCAAGCGCCCAGGCACAGGATCGTAGCGCTTATAGTTTTAAGGTAACTCCTCACATAAATCAGGAGGATCAACTCATCGACAGTATCACTGTAGATGTGTTGGTGGATGGTGTCAAGACCTATCTTGATTTCAGTACCACGCTATTCACGCCCCAGTCGCCTGATGTCGACCATCAGTGGATAGTGGAGCGCGACATCAATTTCGATGGTATCCCAGATCTCATGATATTCTTTGGATATATCGGCTATGGTGGTCAGGGTGGCGACATCTATCATGGCTATGTGTGGGATGTGAAGACGCGCAAGTTCCGCTTGGAGGAGAACTTCTCTGAAATCCCTGATCCACAGTTTGATGAAACAGAGAAAACCATCCGTGCCGACTATCGCAACGACTACAGTACTTTTGTACACGTGGTTTATAAGTGGGTAGATGGCTATCTTAACCTCTTTACGATGAAGGAGGAAGAGCTGGAAGACCCAGAGGCAGGATTCTGATTTGTTAGACAAATAAATAGGGCTCGCATCTTAGCGGGCCCTATAATATTATAATAAGGTGTGACTATTTCCACCAGAAGTCATCTACGAATGCTCCTTGTACATAGTCGGTGAATTTCAGGTTCTCGTTAGCAATATTCTTTCTCTCAGGAACTGGCGTGAAAGTATCATCGACCAATATCTTACATGCAGCTTCGCCTCTAGTGGCTTTCAGCTCCATCCATTCGTTGTTCTTCAGTACCTCAATCTTGATGTTCTTAATCTGTTCTGGAGTAGTGTACTCGCCATTAATCTCAAAATCAACAGGTTCTACATTAGGTCCTGCACCAGTGTTGTACATCTTATAAGTGCCACTTGCGCTAGGAGTAGTTTCGCCAAACAGACCGTGTACCTCTATGCCCATGACTTTCAGTGGGAGTGTACCACCTGCACAGATCAGCCTCAGTGTGGTCTTGCCACCTTCTGCCTTTACTACGTCGAATACTACATCGTTGAAGTCGAAGTCGCCAGCCTCTGATGCCGACAGGTCCTCAGCAATCACGCGATAGAGTGGGGTGCTGCTACCACCAACAAAGCCTGGGTTGCATGGTGACTCTGGAATGTTGATACTGGGCTTGCCTGACTGGAAACCTGCAGCGTAGATATTGTTGGCTATGGTGAAGCCGTCTTTCTCATTAATAAACGGCTGGGGAGTGTATGAGCCGCTACCGTCGCTGTCATATCCTTGTGCAAAATGCGTCTCTGCAGAAACGTATAGGTTGCCGCCATAGGTTACAGCACCATGACTGTTGATGCTAGCAAGATATGTGTCTCTGACAATATCCTTAGCTTGGAATACTGCATAACCATCTGGAGAGATGCCGTAGATGCCATAGCCTGCATTGCCAGCTGTTCCTGACTCAAACTGAGCAGTTTTCTCGACTACAAACACAGCATTCGCTCCCATTAGAATCTTAAATGGACCAGAAACGGCATCTGTGCTCGAATCTCTACCTCCATAGAAGTTTTCTGTCAATACACCACAACCAGCATCAATCTTAAATGCTCCTTCGGCTGATGAGATATTCATCTCAAAGTCGTGAGTCACCTCAAGCATACAGTTGTTGATCACGTTCTCGCTTCCGCCAATGTAAGCATAATCATAGGTAGTCCAATGTCCGTTGTTTACCCAGCCAGAATTGTTTGAATTTACCTTTGTAGTGCCAGTAACGTTCCACTCGGCATTGTTCTGCACAGCGCCAGCATTCACTACGACAGCAGTAGAAGTGATGGTTCCATCGTTTACTATTCTGCTAGGATTGCTTTCGGCATTCACACTTCCTGCGGTCAATGTACCTACGTTATAGAGGAAACTGGATGTGTTAACTTCGAAAGTACCTGCCTTGATGGTTCCATGATTGTAAATCTTCGTGTTACTATTTGCCTTGAGGATACTTTCTGTCTCAAGTGTTGCTCCTTCTGCAATATAAATGGCATCAACATTTAAAGTGGAGGCGCTAAGCTCGGCTAACTTTAATGTTGAGCCTTTAAGCAGATAGATTTCAGAACGATAATCAGGGGCAAATTTGGGTGCCTCGGCGTTGGTGTCTCCATCAGATAGATCAACAGTACCTGTTACGTAAATTGTACTAGCACCAGACCATGTAGAAACAGTTTGTGTTTCTGCATCAATGAAATAAGTGCCTGCGCCAGATCCCCATGTCGGCAGTTTGTTGACGCCTTCAGGTACGGCATCCACGAACTTGCTGGCATCACAGTCGGTAGGGAATGAAATTGTGGGCTGCATGTTGCCTTTGTACGAGGCATAAGTGCCCACGGCACGTGTAAGGGCGCGCGATTTGGCATTTTTGCTGCTGAATCCCCAGTCAACAGTTGGTGCTACCTTACCAAATGCTTTCTCAAAAGCTGCAGCATACTTTTCGTTTGCTGACTGCTCTACTTTCTCCTCATTGTAGAAATACTCTTCATGACTACACGACGAGAGCACTATCGTACCCAGCATGCTGGCTACAATTGCTATAAATCCAAGGTTACTTCTCTTATTCATAATCGCAAAAGGTTAAATTAGTTATTGTATTAATTGTTGAGTAATATTCGGCGCAAATATACGAAAAATAACGATAGGTTGTGTATACTTGTCAGTTAATAAGAGTTAACTGTTACGCAAATATTTCCGTTGGGAAATAAAATAGCCCATATAGTCGGTAAATTGCGTAGTTATTGTTAAAGATTAGCTTATCTCGAAAAGATAATCAGCCTACATGCCTACATGATTTTGATATAAATGGTTTGTGTTCAGTGTTTTATGAACTTTTAAGCCTACATAAAGCCTACATAAAGCCTACATAAAGCCTACATGAAGCCTACATGAAACCTACATTATTCCTGTATGCCTTTAATGTTTATAAGGGAGGTAAGCGATTGCTTCGGCCTTGACAGCAAACATTATCATTAATGCTTGCTGAAAAATTCTCTAGAGAATTTCATGGTTTCCTAACTAGGCAGCATTCCTTAGTACGTTACTTAGCCGAAAATTCTCTAGAGAATTTTGTTACTTCCCTTAATACAAATCATTACAACCTTTACGAAAAGTATCTTTTCGCAAGGCAAGGAGTAGCATTTTGCAGCTTAATAAGTTACTCGCTAGATGCCAAAAAGCTACTTTTTGTGTAGGTAGCATGTAGGCTTTATGTAGGCTTCATGTAGGCTTTATGTAGGCTTGAATTCGCGAAAAGGCTAGTGTTTATGCGGTTTTTGAGCGATTTTATGTAGGCATGTAGGCTGATACTAAACTTTTTTACCGTAAATTTTGGAGATTTGCGCTATTTTTCGTACCTTTGCAATCGATTTTCGATTATTACTTAACGAATTAAATGTCAATATGAACGTTACATTACTAAAAAAAACAGGAAGCAAAGAGGTTATCAACCGAGTAGAGTTGGCCGATCTGGCCGCAGCCATCAAAAACGGAATGATAAAGGACGCCGTGAGGAAGACTCGCGAACTTTATCATCTGATGAACCCACATCGACAGGCCAACGGACAGATTACCATCCAACTGGAAGGTGGCATCAAATTGCCACGCATCTGTTTTGTGGCAGACTATATGAAACGCAATGGCGAATGGTGGATGCTGGCCTACAATGGACTAGTGGTGCTGGAGGTTAACGACCTGCAGACATACGAGAAAGCTGTAGAGATAAGAGAGCAGGCCAAGAAACTGCCAGAGACACTGATGTGTTTCCTGGGTGGTTCAGGTCGTAGTGTTAAGATAGTCTGTCGTGGAGAACTGTTTGGCGGAGGTGTTCCCAAGGGTGTAAAGAACACCCTCCAGTTCCACCTTAATGTATATAACACGGCTCGCAGAGCTTATCAGAATCAGTTTGGGTTCGACATCCAGTTCCTCGAGCCACGACTGGACCGCACGGTCTATATGAGTGCCGACCCTGAGATGTGGTACAATGCAGAGGCCCGTCCGTTCTATGCCGATACTGAAAGTCACGACCAGCCTCAGCCCGTTGCAATCACTCGCGAGGAGGACCATCTGATGCCTGGCCGAACAGTTACTCGCACCTACCACCTCAACTGGACTTTCATCGTTGAGACGGTGATGGGCCACTATTTCGACCTGCCTGATGAGGACAAGGAAGCAAATCTGCTGATGGAGATAGCCGCAAGATGTCTTGACGAGGGCATCCCTCAGGCTCATGCCAAGGGGCTGACACTACTCCATCCTGTACTTAATCGCGACAAGATGCTGGTTGAGAAGATTTTCCAGACCGTGTATAGTGTGGCCGAGCAGGAGGATTATCGCGAAAAACACAAGATTCATCCACTGAAGAGTGTGCCAGAGGACACCATACAGGCGATGAAGACGGAGATATTCCTTAGTTCCAACTTCGACATGCGCAAGAATCTGCTAACAGGTGTGGCCGAGTATCGCGAGAAGTTCAGCGACGACCAGCGATTCAAGCCGCTGACAGAGGAAGTTCGCAACGATATGACGCTGAGAGCCACAGAGTTAGGACTGAAAGCGTGGGACAGAAACGTGAACCGTTTTATCGACTCTACGCGAATCGAACAATACGACCCAATAAACACATGGCTCGACCAACTGCCCCAATGGGATGGGCACGACTATATCAGCGAACTGGCACAAAGAGTGCCTACCTCGCAACCTCATTGGCCCAAGTATCTTAGGTATTGGATAACAGGCATGGTCGGCCAATGGCGCGAGAGCGATAAACAGCTGACAGGCAATGCGTTAACTCCACTGCTGATTGGTCGACAAGGATGCGGAAAGACACGATTCTGCAAGATAATCCTGCCACCAGAACTGCGCGATTATTACAACGACAAATTGAACTTTAAGAACGAGTTCGACCTGAATATCGCGCTTACCTCGTTCGCACTCATCAATATCGACGAGTTCGACAAGACCACTAATTCTCAGCAGATTGTGCTGAAATACCTGTTGTCATCGAGCGACGTGAAGTTCCGTCCACCATACGGCAAGACCATCAAGCTGTATCGTCGCTACACCTCATTTATCGGCACTACCAACCAGATGAAACCATTGGTAGATCCTACGGGAAGCCGTCGATTTGTATGCGTTGGAGTAGAGGGCAACATCGACTTCAGCGACACATTGAATCATGAGCAGCTTTTTGCACAGGCCCTATACCTATTCAATAATGGCGAGCGATTCTGGCTGAACGATGATGAAATCCAGACACTGATAGCAGAAAACGAGCCATTCCAGAAGTTGAACGACCTAGTGGAGATGATTGGCGAAACCTTCCGCAAGCCCAAAGAAACAGAGCAAGCCAAGTGGTGGAGTCTGGGTGACATCAGCGCCTTGCTGGCCTCACGCTATGCCAACTTCGACCCTGAGACATCATTCAGAAAAATAGGCAGTGCGCTTAACGATATACAGTTCAACTTTGTCAGCAAGCGAACCACTAAACACATGGAATACTGGTTGATAGAGAAATAATAAGTGGTCTGTTTTAGCTGTATGTCGTAACAATTGCTTATATTTGCAGTTGCGATTTTAAAAATATTACAGCTATGAATTACAGTTTTAAGCACAATGAGAATGCGGCAGGAGCAGCTCCTGGCATTCTGGACAGAGTGTTTTCGTTTTTCGTCAGAAGGAAGTCTGAAACATTGTATCAGCGATTTCTGCGGTATCTAGAGGAGGCGCATCGTGATGGTGTGATGGGTGGTGGACGGTATGCTGTGGCACTGGGCAAGGCGCATAAGCTGCAACGGTTCCTCACCATCATCGGCCAGCCGTCGATATCTGCGCACAAGTTCACTACCGACATGGTGCTACAATTCCGCCACTTCATCTACGACGAGTACAAATACGCATCGCAATACCCTGCCCTCTACCCTTGTGGTGCTGGGCATCGGGTGCCGAACAGACAACTAAAAAGCACCACTGTGGTACACGACCTGAAGCTTCTGCAGGCATTCTTCGCTGAGCTTGAGACTACTGAGGAAATACGTCGCTCTCCATTCCGATCTATTTCGATGGAGAAGCGACGTTTTATCATGCACGTAAGCTATGACGAGCCGATTTATCTGCGAAAGGATGAGTTGAAGATTATTATGGCAACAGTGGTACCAGCGCACCTGCAATGGGTGAAAGATATGTTTGTGCTCAACTGCGCCATCGGATGTCGCATCAGCGATCTGCTCAGGCTCACTACCAACAATGTATCCACATCAGACGACGGTATACCATATATCCACTATATCCCATCGAAGACTGCAAAACTGCAGACATCAAACCGCGAGGTTACGACACCACTCATCGCTCCTGCAGTGGAGATAATCGATCGAACAGGCCTGCGACTGATGCCATACCGCCAGCACTATGGTAAGCAAAGGTATAACAAGGCACTAAGACAACTACTGCAGTACTGCGGCATCACACGCAAAGTAAAGATATACAGTCTCGATGCTATGGCAAACATCGAAAAGCCCATCTGCGACATAGCCACATCGAAGTTGGCCCGCAAGACGCATATCGACATGCTTAACAAGGTACAGATAAACTTCTACGTAGCTGGCCTGCATCGTCCTGGCTCGGATGCCGTATACCGTTACACCTCGCTGGAACTACGCGACCGCTACGAACTGCTGAAAGCAGCTTTCGATTAACGTGGATTAGTACTTACGGTTGGGATTCTTAGGAAACCAACCCTTTTCTACTCGGCGCTTCTGGGCGAACAGTTCGCCTATGCCCCAGAGGGCAGAAGCGCCGAATACTCCTACTATCGATGAAATGATGGCATTCTCGATGAATAGTGCGCCAGCTATGCAGGCCAGACCTACGATAAGGTATATGATCCAAGGGCGAGTGCCCCAGTAATACTCTGTCTTGATGACTATAGGGTGCCAAATGCCTATGGCTAGGAATGTGCTGGCGGCTATGATGATACCTGTGAAATACATAATCGATCAGTTAAAAACTTTTCAACCAAGCTTTGAGTTCGAATACCATCTCGTAGTGGAAGGCAAACGTTTCGCGATAGCCCCATCCATGTCCACCTGTAGGATAGATATGAATAGAGGCAGGGACATCGTGCTTGTAAAGTTGTTGGTAATAGTTGAATCCATTGGCTGCAGGCACAGCTTTATCGTCATCGCTAAGTGCCAGGAATGCACGTGGGGTGGTGCGATTTACCTGGAGGTCATTACTGTACTCGAATTCAAGTTTTTTCATCTCCTTCTTACTGAGTTCCTTACCCAGCAGATTGTCGTGCGAGCCCATGTGGGTAAAACCTGGGTCCATAGTGATGACAGGATAGAAGAGTATCTGGAAGTTGGGTGCTGCATCGCCCTTAGAGTGGGTAGCGATGGTAGAAGCCAGATGGCCACCAGCCGAGAAGCCCATTATGCCCACATCGTTAGGATTGATATGCCACTCGGCCGCATTGCGACGGACCAGTTTCATAGCCTCCTCAGCATCGCTGATGGGTACCAGACGGTTGCCATGAGGCATACGATACTTCAGCACGATGAGCGCTATGCCCTGAGTATTGAAGAACGCAGCCCACTGATGGCCCTCGTGGTCCATAGCCAGATGGGTATAGCCGCCACCAGGACAGCACACCACTGCTCTACCTGTTGCTTTCTTGGCATTCGGCAGGTAGACTGTTACTTCTGCCTCGTCCTTATCATCACTGCTCACCACCTCAGGAGCATTGGGCCATAACTTCATAGTTGTACCTTTTTGTGCAAAAGTTGTGGCACAGCAGGCCAACAACAGTGCAGATATTACCTTTTTTACACACTTCATTGCTTTAAATATGTTAATCGCGGTGCAAAGGTAATCATTTTATTTAAATTTTTGTATCTTTGTAGCCAGAAACTTGAAACTTTATACCAAAAATGAAGAAAACTATAGCAATCGTAGC
>JAEEGH010029003.1_pt1 | contig 10851 bp, 12 predicted proteins | sample 9134181 | NCBI WGS metagenome assembly JAEEGH01 (sample SAMN16246544, study PRJNA631951) | gut metagenome | biome: gut microbiome; feature: rumen; material: DP-attached | host: Bos | place: Iran: Karaj | collected 2018-10
GGAAGAAGCCCCAAAGACTCAAGAGACCCCCTCCCCCACCGATGAAGCGCCTGTAAATCCTAATCCACAAGCCGAATCCAAGAAAAGGGAAAAACGCCCGAGAATCTCACGTGAAAACCAAGCTCCCGTGGAGGCCAAAGAACCGCAAAGAGAACCGAAAGAGCCTCAAAAAGAAGCGCCAAAAGAGCCACAACATGAGCCCCAGAGAGATCAACAGAGAGAGCAGCAAAGAGAGCATCAAAAAGATAAAGAGCACAGAAAAGAGCAAAGAGAATTTAAGGAGCATCAACAAGTTAGGGAGAATAACAACCAAAACGTACAGAACGTAGAAAAGGAAAAGGAACAGAAAGAGCAGAAAGAGCAAAGAGAGCAGCGCGAACAAAGAGAACAGCGTGAGCAGCAGATGAACGCCGAAAAGGCTGAGAAGCAGCGCCGCGACGAGATTCTCAACGAGTTCGACAGCGTGGTGGTTGCCGAGGGCGTACTCGAAATCATGCCTGAAGGCTTCGGTTTCCTCCGTTCCTCCGACTACAACTACCTCTCCTCACCTGATGACATCTATGTTTCCACTTCACAGATCAAGTTATTTGGTTTGAAGACCGGCGACACCATTTTAGGCGCCATCCGTCCTCCCAAGAGCGGCGAGAAGTTCTTCCCCTTAGTGCGTGTGGACTATATCAACGGCCGTAAGCCTGAAGAGGTGCGTGACCGTATCCCATTCGACTTCCTGACACCTTTGTTCCCCAACGAGAAATTCACCATCACGGGTCACCAAGGCGGCACCATCTCCACCCGAATCATGGATATGTTCGCCCCTATCGGTAAGGGCCAGCGCGGCTTGATCGTCGCTCAGCCTAAGACCGGTAAGACCGTGTTGCTGAAAGAAGTGGCCAATGCTATTGCCGCCAACCATCCCGAGGTGTACCTGATCATCCTGCTCATCGACGAGCGTCCCGAAGAGGTCACCGACATGCAGCGCAGTGTGAATGCGGAAGTCATCGCTTCCACCTTCGACGAGCCTGCATCGAAACACGTTCAGATCGCCAACATCGTGCTGGAGAAGGCCAAGCGCCTCACCGAGTGCGGCCACGACGTGGTCATCCTGCTTGACTCCATCACTCGTTTGGCGCGCGCCTACAACACCGTGTCACCTGCCTCCGGCAAGGTGCTCACCGGTGGTGTGGAGGCCAATGCCCTCCAGAAGCCGAAGCGCTTCTTTGGCGCCGCCCGTAAGATCGAAAACGGCGGTTCGCTGACCATCTTAGCCACCGCTCTGATCGACACAGGCTCCAAGATGGACGAAGTCATCTTCGAGGAATTCAAAGGCACCGGCAACATGGAGCTCCAGCTCGACCGCCGTCTGTCGAACAAGCGCATCTTCCCTGCCATCGACATTGTGGCCTCAGGCACACGCCGCGACGACCTGCTCGTCGACGAGATCACACTGGCAAGAGTATGGGCACTGCGCACACACTTTGCCGACATGACGCCAGTGGAAGCCATGGAATTCCTGAAAGACAGGGTCGCCAAGACCGTCAGCAACGAGGAATTCCTGATGAGCCTCGACAAATAAACCATGAAGAAGTTCGCCGTCTTACTCGCATCTCTACTGTTTTCAGTGGTTTTGTGCGCTCAGGACAATGCTATTTTAGAGCAAATCCTGCAAGTCAACTCCGCCGCAAAGTCGTTCGAGTCCGACCTTCGCAATACTACCATAAAGCCGAAAAAGGAGATCGTGCTAGACGGCAAACTCTATTATGTCAGGCCTGACAAATTCGCCGCTTTGTTCACTAAGGATAGCTACATGATCTCCGATGTGAACAAGCTCAAGATCGACATTGGGTTGTTCCACGGCTCATTCGCCATGAGAAAAAGCGGCAAATTGCGCTCGTTGAGCAACATCTTCCTTTATGGATTCCAAGGTAAATGCGAAGACCTCGCTAAGGAAAACAACTATAGCATTAGCATTAAGGAGGTGGATGGCTATCAACAAGTCACCTTCACGAACAATAGGCGCAAAATCATAGGAGTAGGCTTCAAACAAGTCATCTACAAATTCGAGAAAGACAGCCTGATGCTTAGAGAGATCACACTGATCGACACCAATGGAACGGTTGACATTTACACCATTTCAAACGTCAAATATGACGTCACGGTGGATCCTCACCATTTTAATGTCCCTTAATACAAGGTCTTTAGATCATCAGTGGTCAAGCCATTGAAATCGCCTGAACTCATAAAAGCGCCAATGACATTGTGGCGTCGGCCTTTTTCTAATAATGCCATCAGCTCAACCTTGTTGTGAACCACCTTCAAGTCGGGACGGCCAAAACCTTCCATGATGCGCTCATCCTTCATCAGCTCCAACTTCTTGATGGCCACGGCATGGGGATCGTAAAACACGATGGCCGTATCAGCCAACTTCAAGGCATCGCGGTAATGGTCGATAAACACTTCGCTCAGGCTGCTGTAGGTATGCAGTTCAAACACCGCAATCAGATGTTTTTCCGGAAACTGTTCACGCAAAGCCTTAACACTGGCATTCACTTTAGAAGGTGCGTGCGCGAAATCGCGGAACACCAAATTATCGCCGTTTTCAAACAACAGCTCCAATCGACGAGCAGCGCCTTTAAACGAGGCGATGGCAGCATAGAACTGCTCATCGGTCACCCCGAGTTGCTTACACACCAAACGTGCAGCATTGATATTCTTCATGTTATGTCTGCCAAACACGCCCACTTCCCTCCTACTGCCATCAGGCAACAGCAAGGTGGTCTTGAGTCCATCGCTCTCAAAGGGATGCACGCCGTAGCCAAAAGTCTTGCAAGCGGCACCCTGGGCAATCTTATCGGCCTCCACGTCCGTCTGATCATAAATCAGGCATCCGCCAGGTTCGATGGTACGGACGAAGATGCGGAACTGCTCCAGATAGTTGTCGAAGGTCGGGAACACATTCACGTGATCCCAGCCAATGCCGCTAATGACGGCGATATGAGGATGATAATGATGGAACTTCGGCACACGGTCGATGGGCGAAGTGAGGTACTCGTCGCCTTCCATCACCATGTATTTGGCCGTCTCGCTGAGACGAACCATCACGTCGAAGCCTTCCAACTGGGCACCCACCATGAAATCGGTCTCAATGCCAACCTTTTGCAGGACATGCAGAATCATCGAAGTGATAGTGGTCTTGCCATGGCTACCGCCGATAACGATACGCGTCTTATCTTTGCTCTGCTCGTAAAGGTACTCCGGATAAGAATACACCTTCAGTCCAAGTTCCTGGGCACGCACCAACTCGGGATTGTCGATGCGAGCATGCATGCCGAGGATGACGGCGTCATAGCTCTTGTCGAGCTTCTCTGGATACCAGCCCCATTGTGGAGGCAGAATACCCTCTTTGGCGAGACGCGACTTGGATGGCTCGAAGATTTCATCATCCGAACCTGTGACTTCATAACCCTTGCGGTGCAAGGCGATGGCGAGGTTGTGCATGGCGCTGCCTCCTATGGCGATAAAATGAACCTTTTTCATAACGATTTGATTTGAAGCCGTAAAAGTAATCAATTTTATGTAATTTTGCGCCATGGAAGACAAAGAAAAACAATATCAGCTTCTTTTGAAGCAGGCGCAGGCTCTGGTTGACGGTGAGACCAACCTGATCGCCAACATGAGCAACCTCAGTTCGCTCATCCATTTCACCTTCGGTTTCTGGTGGACCGGTTTCTATTTCGTTGATGGCAAACAGTTGGTCTTAGGACCTTTCCAAGGACCGTTGGCGTGCACGCGAATCCCATACGGCAAGGGCGTTTGCGGCACAGCATGGGCTCAGGGTAAAACCCTCGTAGTGCCCGATGTGGAGCAGTTTCCCGGCCATATCGCCTGCAGTAGCGAGTCACGAAGCGAGATCGTAGTGCCTATCTTCAAGGATGGTGAGATGTGGGCTGAACTCGACATCGACAGCAAGGAGTTGAACACGTTTGATGAGATCGACAAAAAATGGCTGGAGCAAATCGTGAAAGTCTTAACCGCAGCATCCTGAGGCTGGCGATACCGAACATCATCAGCAACATCACCGTGCCTTTGTTGGGCTTGGTGGACATGATGCTGATGGGGCATCTCGACTCGGTGGCCTATCTCGGCGCCATCGGTCTGGGCGGCACCATTTTCAGCGTGATGTATTCCATCTTCAGCTTCATGCGGGCTGGGACGACGGGCTTTACCGCACAAGCCTACGGTGGCAACGACCATCAAGAGATCTCTTACGCCTTTTACCGTTCCATGTGCATCGCTTTGATCGCCACCCTGATTATATTGACCTTGCAAAGTCCCATCGAATGGATCGCCATGCAGCTTTTGAACGGCAGTCCTGAGGTGCTTCGGTACACATCCGAATATTTCAGGGTGAGGATTTGGGCGGCGCCCGCAGTGCTGAGTCTCTACACTTTCAATGGCTGGTACATCGGCATGCAGAACACCACCATCCCCATGACCATCGCCATTCTAATCAACGTGGTGAACATTGGGCTCAGCGTACTATTTGTCAACGTGTTCCACATGGGCGTTGCCGGTGTGGCTTTAGGCACTGTTATTGCGCAGTACACAGGCTTGCTCACAGCCATCGTTTTCATGGCAACGAAATACCGCCAATATCTTATCCCTATTGAGAAACGAATCCTGTTGCAGGCCGACAAGTTGAAACGATTCTTCAAGGTCAATACCGATTTCATGATCCGTAGTATTCTGTTGGTGCTGACCCTTGCCTTTTTCACCAACCAGAGTGCGAAATTGGGCGACGACATCTTAGCCGTCAACATGATTTTGATGCAGTTCTTCTACATCTTCAGCTATTTCACTGACGGGTTTGCTTACGCCGGCGAGGCTTTGGTGGGGCGTTTCACTGGGGCGCACGACCTCGACAATCTGAAGAGAACGGTGCGGTATCTATTGCTTTGGGGTGTAGGGCTGAGTGTGCCATTCACCCTACTCTACTGGGCTTTTCCCGATGCCTTCATCCGTCTGATCTCCGACCAGCCCGACATCATCGAGAAGGCCCGTCCCTACTACCTCTACATGGTATTGATTCCCGTGATCACTTTTGCCGCTTTCCTTTGGGACGGCATTTACATTGGAGCCACAGCCGCCAAGGAGATCCGTAATACGATGGTTATCGCATCGTTGTTGGTCTTTCTCCCCGCCTGGTACATCTTGATGCCTTTATACGGCAATCACGGCTTATGGATTGCTTTCTTGCTCTTCATGGTAGCCCGAGGCGTCAGCATGTCGGTGATGGCAAAAAGAATTTGGAGGTGTTAGATGTTATTCCTCTCGTTCCGCAAGTATTTCACAAGTGTCGCCGGCAAGGATAATAACAACATTTTAGATTTAGTTATTAATTCGTATATTATTTTTCAATTTAAATTTATTTTTCAAAGATACAGAAAAATGGAATTAAAATACGGTCATTAGATTTGCAGCTTGATGTCGGGTGGTGTCTCATCAAGCATTTCAGCAGCCGAGCCGTAGCCTCGCAACTACTTCCAGAGCGGTTCCTTCTTCCATCCTTTTGTGAAACCCATGGCAGCGACATCAACAGAAGGATACTTTAGCAATAGTTGCTTGGTGTCTTGGGTAAAAGTGTTTTGTGAATCTATGGCATTGAGCAAATAGGCGATGCAGCATAGTTGGGGATAGATTTTATCAGGAGGAAAAGAAAAGTCAAATAGCCACTTGTGTCCCAACAAGGATTTCGGCATTTGCGGTTTCAGGGCATAACGGCGGTTCCAGATACGCGAATGGTGAGCGCATAGATTACGTAACACCGTCAAACTTTCCAACCAGCTTATCAGGAATTCATGTTGTGGAAGTCCAAAATCTTCAGCCACAGATTTCTTATCGGCTTTGTCATAAAAATTCTGGTAAAGCTTCGATAGTGTTCCAAACGAAATATTCTCAAGAGTTTTCCATGAAGGCGGAAAAGAAGGCTTGTTGTACCGTTCAAAGTGTTCTTTGATAAACTCCTCTTTACTTCTGTGTAGTTCTCGGTCAACACTGCTTAGGTGCTCGGAAAAAAGATGCCCATCAGTTGCCATATCCACTTGTGTAAACCAAAACGGGGTGTGGCTCCGTGAGAAATGATGATTAACACGGGAGCGGAGTGCTACCTCTATCTGTCGCGTGGCGCCAAACACCATATCTCGCAAAGCGGTGTCGAACTTATAAAGTTCCATCGCTTGGTCCAATGTGGCTCCTTGTCGGAATACATGCGTTTGCTTGTCGATTTCCATCGGCCGGAAATAGCAGGCCAAACGGAAATAGCTGACCACGGCAAGAGTTTGGAGTGCTTCCTGTTCATCTGAAATCTGAAGCCCGCGCTGTTTCAGCATAGCAAGTAAGTCGGATGTGTCGAGTGCAATCTTATTGTATTCCATACGCAAATATTAAAAAAGTTAGACTTTGGCCTATTTGCATCTCGACATAAAAAAAAGTCTCACCCTGGTACGCTGCTTTTCAGCTCGCGCGGTGAGAATGGTTGATGCAAAAGTACAACAAATTTATATATTGTCAAGTGTTTTTAAAGTATTTTTTTTCACAATTGGTTAAAAAATTTCTCAAGTCTGTTATCATTCAGGCGTTTTCGATTCAATAATTACGCCGCTGGCATCATCGTCTCACAGCGGTCGATGATCCGGTTGGCATAATCGAAACCCATATCGCATAGGCCTTTATGGGAAATACCGTCATAGGTCATATATAGATGAATGATTTCATAACCCAAGTTGAGCCATGAGAGCAATTTCATATCTCGTTTGGAGACTGCTTCTTGGTAGGCCTCAATGTTGACTCGGGTTCTTCGGTCTTCCCTGACGTGGAACACGCCATCAAGCGCCATCAACACACCAAGCCACAAATAATTACCTGCAGCACGGACGTATTTCTCATCCTCGTATTGAAAGCCCTCGTCATCCAGTTTACCACGTTCTTGCAGAATTTCACGGGCGTTATCGACATAACGTCTTGCTTCTTTGATAGGTTCTCTCTTCTTTTTCACAATGGTATTTGGGGTTTTATGGCCAAGGTGTTTCTTTGTTTTCATATCAAGCAAGTGTTTTATTATTTACGCTGCGAAGATATGGAATTTATGTTTAATTCCGGAAGTGTTTTTTTGAAATTATTTTCAAATTTTCATCAAATATTATCCATATTACAAACAATGAATCAGTTATGAAATTAATTAATAATTATCGTCTCAAGTAACCGAAAGATTACAGTTCGCCTTTATTGCAATCCTACTGGGCTGTAATGATATAAGGCTCTATCTTTTTATCATCCCTGCGATTATCCCAAAACAATACGATAATAATCTCTTCCGAAACGATGGTATAGAAAATCCTTGCGTGTCTTTCGTGAAGAGTCCTGATTTCAAGGTTTTGGTATTTTAACGATGGCTCCAAAGTTCCTATAGTTGGGAACTCTATTAGGTCATCCACTCGCGACAAAATTTCATCAGTTATTTGCGCGGCAACATCAAATCCAAAAAATTGTCTCTCAAACCTAACGAAATCAGTCAACTCCTCTTCAGCTGAGTCAAGCCATCTGATATTCATCTTGGAGCAAGGTATTGATGTGGTTTTTCACTTCATCATGCGGAATCGTAACGGCGTTGCCTTCTGCAATGCGTTTCAAACGATCAGCAATAAGAAGTTTCACTTCCATCTCTGAATGTAGACCTTGCGCCCTATTTCCTTTATTGTCAATCATAAGCTGATGCCTATTCAGTACTGAAAACTGATTATCATTTGCAAAGGTAACTATATTTTTCATATCACGTAAATTTAGATTCTGTAAAAACATAGTTCACTTTGTATCTCGCTGCAAAGATATGGAAAATATTTTTAATCCCGCAAGTGCTTTTTTGAAATAATTTTCAAATTTTCATCAAATATTATCCATATTACAAATTATCATTCTTCTTCACCCCAGTAGCATTGCTGTTCGCCTGTAGTTGGGTTGTAGACGAAAATGACCGGCCAGCCGCATTCACCAGCTGAAACAAACCCTCCGCAATAGTATGTGCCTTTCTGTCCTTGGAAATCCTTTTTGATGACACCGTGGATGTTGCTCCTTGGCAAGTCGTTCATCATGAGGAAACTGGCGAGCGGACCGTTTTGTTTCTCTCCCATTTCCACAAGATCCCAGTAAGATGCTTCAAGATATTTGTTGACATTGGCTTCACAAAAGATGTTGTTCAGCGGGGTGTTATTATCCACTTTAACCTGATTTGTTTTGCGTTTTGCCAAGTTCTTATCGGTAGTCTCGTCGCTTTCACCGATTATCACGACATTATTATCGCCATCCAAAGCCATGTGTAGGTAAGACACATAGATTGTGTAAGTTCCGTCTTTCTCGCTCTGGACATGCTTGTTGAACCTGACTTGCGCCTGACATCCGTTGATGAAATCAAAAGTGACATTGTCGTAATACTGGTGATAGTAGGCTTTTTTCTTGAAAAACCGCGAGTGACTGTTACGCACCCCGGCATCGGTAAGATAATCCTGATAAAACTTCACCACATCATTGTAAACGGTCGCCAGCCTTGCTTCATCGCGGTCGTTCAAGGCATCGTTCCAAGTCTTCAAGGTTTCCAAGCACATCGCCTCGCTAATTTCCTTAGGTTCATATTCTTGGGCATAGCCAAAGGAAAAAGACAAGATCAGGGCTGACAATAGTAACAATATGCGTGTTTTCATTTTTATTATGATTTAATTAAATTTTACCTTGTTGGGAATATTGATTAAGTGCCCTAGGCTATCATCTATAGCGTCTGGCGATTGGTGCAGAATATTAGCGACCTCACGACAACCGCAATCACAAAGGCTTATTGATTTGCATGTTTGACACATCACTGGATGATAATTGCTATTGGCAAAAATAGACCAATACGCTTTGTCTTGAATAATATCATCATCAAACACATTCCCAACAACTCTTGGCGAATGATTACATGTTCGCACCTGCCCCGCAGGATCTATGACAAAAAAGCCTTTTGCAGCGGCGCACTTTGTACCAAAACCCAACCTCTTGTACTTTTCAGGTGAATCTATAGCACACAGAGGGATTTCCGTTCCCATCTGACCATATCGATTGGAAAGCAAAAGTATCTCTTCCACCGTATCCAACATACCATTCAATTGTTTTCTGTTCAAAGCCAAATTTTTTTGAAAAGAAAGACCTCTACCACCTGGAAGAAAACGATTAATCAAAACCGACGATGCCCCGCTAATCAGCCCCATTGATACGGTTCTGAACAACTCAAAATAGTTCATTTTCGTGACAGTTACATTCACTGTTGTATTCAAGCCAAGTTTCTTTGCTTCTTGAAACCAATGCAAAACGCCGTCGGCATTATCCACTCCGGTGTGCTCCTCGAAAGTCTCAAGACCAGGCAGGCTCATACTGAGATGGACATGACTTTGCTTAAACAATCGCAGATAATCCATGTTCATCAGCAAACCATTCGAAATTAAGACTATCTCCTTTCGTTTCCCTCGTTTCTCACTCTCTTGATTGATGTATAAAATGATATCTTTCAGACAATCCTTCAATAGACACTCACCACCCGAAATTGAAACAGCCTCAACACCCAAATCGTACAATCTGCTAATCACCTGCTTCCATTGAGTCAAATCAAGTTCACGTCCAACAGGGTAATCGCTGTTTGGAGCGTACCATGGACATGAGCAGAACTTACATTTGTGGTTACATTGATATGTAAGTTCCAGAACAGCACATTTAGGGAGTCTCATCATTATTCAGAATTACACAAAAGCAACAGCCACCACAATTGCCACAGCTGCTATAATTGCTAATATAATTAATACCTTATGAATTTTGCCATTCCCTCCCTGATTATTATCATCAGGGTTATGCCAATCAGGAGGAGCCTGACAATAACACATGGCATTCTCATGAGGCGGAAACTCCGGAATCTCCCTCGGCAAACCTTTCAATTTAGATATCAGTTCATTCTCAAGAGGCGCATCACACTTCTCACATTTTGTGTTTTGATCGGGGTTATCCCAGCCACAGTTTGAACATCTCATAATTCTAGTTTTTCTTCTTTCATGTTAATCATTTATCGAATACCGACGATTCAACACCTATTTGAAAATGACGAAACCATACATTACCTCACCTTCCCCAATAATCACAAATCCCTTGCCTCAACAACAACATCCATCACCGAATCAGAATTATAGTAATGATAAATCAAACCGACATTTTCCTTCTTTAAAGCCTCGATGAATTTTTTCGTGTTAGGATCGCTTTGTGCCTGAATTTGCAATGACTGCGCAATCTGGGCTTTCATCTCAGGCGTAACATTTTCTTGACTGAAATAAAGACCTTCTCCTTTATAGCTATAAACCACGTATCGTCCTTCGTATGATACTTTTGTCAGTGTCAGGCCATTACCAATTTCCATCGGACAGGAACGATTGGCAGCAATAGCTTGGGCTTGAATGATGGTTTGAGAACCGTTACTACACGATGTGACTGAAAACAGAATAGCAATTGCAGCCACAAATAATAAAAAACACTTTTTCATTTTGATATAGTTTTATTTTCCTGCTCTTACGGCTTCGCAGGTCTTGCCTTGTGTTTTAAAAATCGTAATTTGAAACTAGTCTTCGTCACTATTCACTTCCTTTTATGGTTATTAAATTCTTTTGTGCATCAATATGACCTTGTTCGGCCGCTTTAGTCCACCAAAAAACAGCTTGTGAAAGATTTCTTTCTACTCCTATACCGTCATTATATACACAACCAAGGTTATATTGAGCGCCAGCATCA
>JAEEGH010029004.1_pt1 | contig 10850 bp, 8 predicted proteins | sample 9134181 | NCBI WGS metagenome assembly JAEEGH01 (sample SAMN16246544, study PRJNA631951) | gut metagenome | biome: gut microbiome; feature: rumen; material: DP-attached | host: Bos | place: Iran: Karaj | collected 2018-10
GTTCAATCTGCTTCAGGCAGCACTGAACATAGAGGATGGTCTTGACAACCTACGCTATAACAAGGTGATTGTGGCTACCGATGCCGATGTGGATGGTATGCATATTCGCCTGCTCATCATAACGTTCTTCCTGCAGTTCTTCCCCGACTTGATAAAGAAGGGACATGTGTATGTACTGCAGACACCATTGTTCCGTGTAAGAAACAAGCGCACGAAGATTAAGAAAAAGGGTGTCATTGCAATAGAGGATGAGAAGCTCAAGGAGCGTGGCGAGAAACCAAAGGACTACATTACACGCTACTGTTACAGTGACGAGGAGCGCCAGCAGGCAATAGCTGACCTCGGTCCAGACCCTGAGATTACACGATTCAAGGGACTTGGTGAGATATCTCCTGACGAGTTTGCTGGGTTCATAGGTCCAGACATACGCCTGGAGCAGGTGACGCTGCACAAGAGCGATGAGGTGGAGCGCATGTTGGCTTACTATATGGGTAAGAATACTATGGACAGGCAGAACTTCATAATCGACAACCTCGTGATAGAAGAAGACAGGCCAGAGGAGGAAGAGTACTATGAATAAGCTTTTTCTCGCTCCGATGGAGGATGTCACCGATATTGGATTCCGTAAGTTGTGCAAGCGATATGGGGCGGCAATGGTATATACCGAGTTCGTTGCTGCTGAGGCTCTTGTCAGGTCGGTGAAAGACACAGTGCGCAAGCTCACCATAAGCGATGACGAACGTCCTGTAGGCATACAGATATATGCACGCACCACCGATGCAGCCGTGGAGGCGGCACGGATAGTGGAGGCTGAGGCGCATCCTGATGTCATAGACCTTAACTTCGGATGTCCGGTGAAGAAGGTGGCAGGAAAAGGTGCCGGCGCCGGTATGTTGCAGAAGATACCGCAGCTGCTTGAGATGACAGAGGCCGTGGCAAAGGCTGTCAGTACACCCGTCACCGTGAAGACACGCCTGGGGTGGAATGCTGACAACTATGTCTTTGGCAATGTGCTGTCTAAGGAATACATGCCTGAAGGAGGATGGAATGGTGATGACTTGGCAGTACGGTTGCAGGAATGCGGTGCCAAGGCTCTCACTATACATGGTCGCACCAGGGCACAGATGTACACTGGTGAGGCAGACTGGACACTCATAGGTGAGGTGAAGAAGAATCCGAAGGTTAAGATACCTATCATCGGTAATGGTGACATAAAGTCGCTGGACGATGCCGACAGGGCTTTTGAGAAGTATGGAGTTGACGCGGTGATGATAGGTCGTGCTACGTTTGGACAACCATGGATATTTTCCCGTGAGGCAACCGAGAATCTTACTGCAAGCGAGAAGATAGACATATTGCTTGAGTTGCTCCATATAAACATGGACTACATAGGCGATGAGTATAAAGCTATACTGCATACGCGCAGACATCTGGCAGCCACACCTATATTCAAGGGCATTCCTGACTTCCGCTCTATGCGTATTCGTATGCTGAGGGCTAATACGGAGAAGGAACTCGTTGAGATATTGGATGAGATAAAGCAGAAGTTCTTCTGATAGGTACTTTCGCTAAAAACGACAATTCTGACAATTCCAGACATATAATATGTTGTCTGAGATTGTCAGAATTGTCGTTTTATGTGCTTATATGAACCTGACGGTGTTTATTTGTTGTTCAGCTTCAGCTTTAGTTTTGCTGGCTTCATTCCATCGACGGTAGCTGTCACTGTTACATCGCTGGCATCGAGGCCGGCGCGAATGATTGCCATGACAGAGCCATTGAAGAGATTGCGGTGGTTGGTGACGTGCATCTCGTCAGACATCTGGTTGCCGTTGTCCATTGCCACCAATACGGCAGACTTGCTGTTTACGTCAACCTTTACGTCGCCTACGGCAGTCTGAACGCGTCGTCCTTTGCTGTCAACGGCATAGATGCGCAGGTGCTGCAGGTCTATGCCGTCAGCTTTCCAGTTTGCGTTGTCTGCCTCTATCTTCAGTGCCACTGCCTTGCCAGTGGTCTCAATCTTGTGGCGTGCCACGACCTTGCCGTTGGTGCGTGCCACTGCCTCGCAGTATCCATCTTGATATATAATGTTGTTCCAGCGTATCTGGTTGCGCATCTTGGCATAAGCCTTGTCGTTCTGCTTGGTGCCGTAGCTCTTGCCGTTTACGAACAGTTCTACCTCGTCGGCGTTGGTGTAGGTTGTTATGCTTAGCGTGTCGCCGGCCTTGCGGTTCCAGTGGTCGCTCTGACCTTCGTTGCCTATCTGTACACCGTTCCACATTACGGCACCGCCCTTTTCCGATACACCGATATGTACCAATGGTTCGTCATCCTTGTAGAAGGACTTCATGTAGTATGCCTTTGGCTTAGGTTCAAGACTGATATCAAATACGCCCTGTACCCATCCTTTTGCCGGCCATCCCTGGCTTTCGCCGAGATAGTCGATGGCGCCCCAGTAGGCCAGTCCGATTACCTTGTCGCGGTCCATGGCGAAGAAGTTCTCGCCCATGGCAGACACCGATGCCTCACTCTGGTAGAACGTCATCCATGGGAAACGCTTGCCGTCGCCAGGGAAGTACATGTAACGGTAGTTGTATGCCTGTACGTCGGTAGCCATGGCAAGGTCGCATGGCAGAGAGTCGGTCTCCCAGTTACGGTAGCGTGGGTGCATGGCTACGGTTACCTTGCGGGTGGTGTCGAATCGCTGTATGAGGGTCTTCATGAGCTTGAACTGCGTTACGCCAAAGTCGTTGAAAGGTTGGTCGTTGTATGACTGCAGCTCGTTGCCTAATGACCACATTACCACGCATGGGTGGTTCCTGTCACGCTTGATGAACTCCTCTACGTGTCCCATCCAAAGGTCCTTGAAGTGTGCTCTGCCGGCACCGACATACTGGTCGTTCCACTTGTCGTAGAGCTCATCTATGAACAGTATGCCGTTTTCGTCACATACGTCGAGGAAGGATTCAGAGTATGGGTTGTGTGAACTGCGTATGTGGTTCATGCCAAACTCCTTCATCAGTTTGATACGCTTCTCTATTGCACGTGGGTATGCCGCTGCACCTAAAGCGCCGTTGGTGTGGTGGTTTGCATAACCCTTCAGCAATACCTTCTTGCCGTTGAGCAGTAAACCTTTGTTTGGCACTATTTCTATGGTGCGTACGCCGAAACGCTTCACTACCTCATCTGCCACTGTGCCGTCTTCTCTGAGCAGCTGCACCTTGGCGGTGTAGAGGTTAGGGTGCTCACAGTCCCATAGCTGTGCGTTAGGCAGGTCTATGGTAGGTATGGCAATCTCTTGTCCGTAGCGATAGTTGCGGTTGCGCTTCAAGTCGTACTTCTCGTTGCTGACCACTGAGCCGTCGGGAGCTGTTATGGTCACCTGCATAGTCACGGTGTTCTGTTTGTTGAAGCACTGTACGTTGGCTGATATGTTCACCTTGTTGTTGTCAACAGTGGTGATATAGAGAGGGTGACGCAGGAAGAACATCTGCGGATCGGTGTAGATGATGTTGACATCGCGGAAAAGACCACCGCCGGTGTACCATCGGGAGTCTTTCGGACGACCTGTGTCGCAGTGTACAGCTATAGTGTTTTCTTGGCCGTAGCGCAGTTCTTTGGTAATGTCGATTTCAAATCCTACATATCCGTAGTCGGTTCCGCCTATGCGCTTGCTGTTAAGATATACGTCGCCTACATACATGATGCCTTGGAAGTCGAGTAATATGCGCTTGCCTTTCTTGTCGGCGCTTGGCGTAAAACTCTTTACATACCAACCTTCGCCCATCTCCTTGAAGCCTCGGGATGAGAGTCGGCTCTTGATGTTGGCACCGGCATCAGAGTTGTCTGCCTTTTCGTCGGCTCCTGGTGCCACCCATGGCTGTTCAATCTGAAAGTCATGCGGTACGTTTATCTTCTGCCAGTTGGCAGCTTCTGCTACGGTGATGTTTGCACTTTGCTTGCCCAGTTTGAAGAACCAACCGCGGTTGAAGTTCTCAACTTGCCTGCCTTCTGCGAACATGCAGAGTGTAATGCAAGAAATAATTGCTGTAAGGGTTAGTTTTTTCATTATTATTTTGTTTTTGTTTGTTGTTTTCATATTGGTGGTGACTATGGTTTACCATAGTAGGTAATGCCAAATCACTGCAAAGTTACAAAGTTTTATTTGAACTACCAAAAAAATATATGACTTTTGCGATACAGTAATTCGTCAGTTTCTTGTTTATAGTGCATTAAAAAACCACAGAACTGCTGATATGTATGTTTATAATGTATAAAAGTAAGTGACCGCCCATCACACATGGTGACGAGCGGTCGCTATAATTAAATGTGGTTGTATATAACAGTTGTGAGATTAGAAGTCGATATCAACACCTATTGCGCCTACGCGATTTGAACGAGTGAAGGTGTTCTGTACGCCGTTAGCGTCAAGTGCGGTGGTGTATTTGTCGTAGCAAGTCTTGAAGTATGCTGCGTTGATTGCAATCTTGTCGGTTACCTGGTACTTTACACCCAGTCCATAGCTCCATGAGTTTACTACGAATGAGATGTCGTTGATATACTCATCGGTGTTGCCGTAACGTGTAATCTGGAAACCAGCGCTTGCAGTGAGTTTCTTAGTGATGTCCCACTCTGCACCGCCAAGGTACTCGTTAGTGCCGTTTGAAAGCATGTCGTTCTTGTTATCGTAGCGTGTAGAAACGCCAGCCTCGTTCATCTTGTAGTAAGTCTTCTTTGCAGCCTTGTCGTAGAAGTGATGGTAGCCTGCATTAATGCGTACGCACTCTATAGGACTGTACTGCACGCCGAAGGCGAGCAATGATGGCTGATCCTCGCGGATGGAAGTGCCGTCACGGTACACGTTAACTGCATCAATGGCGTGAGCCTCCTTCACTGTTGACTTGTTCTCCATGTTCATCTTTGTGCGGAACTCATACTTTACGGCAAGGTTGAACTTGCCAAGCTTCAAGTCTGCACCAAGGATAGGAGCAAAGCCTACACCACTCTGGTCTGACTGAAGGTTTACGCCTTCGCGATAAGACTCAACTGCCTGAAGCTTTCTTACTGAGGTGTAGCCGTTTATAATATCTGCTGGTATCTCCTGACCAGCTCTTGCGTATGTTGCTATAGCTGCCTCATAATTCTGTGCTGCACCGTTGATATAAGGCTTAAGTTGATCATAGTATTCCCCAAAGTCCACTCCGTTTGGATTCATACCATTGATAACCTTGATATTGTCAATCTTTGCCTTATATGTGGCAGAACCATAGAGCACACGGATGCCACCATATACAGAGAAATTGTCTGTAACCTTATAAGCCGCACCCATTGTGAAGCCAAAGTAATACTGCTTACCCTGCATGTAACTGCTGCAATCATAGCCATTGCAGATTACTTGATTTGGAAGCCCAGCTGCAACTCCAAACTGATTCAGTCCTGCAGCTATCTGTCCCACAGCGCCTTCGAAAGAGCCAAGACCGTTAGCGAACTCACACTTGCCACCGCCACCGGTTACAGAGAAATTGAACTGGAATGACCAACGGTCTTTGTTATATGCAGCCTGTACTGAAGGTATGAATGGTGCAGAAGCCTTGCCCTCGTAAGTCTGAGGCTGACCGTTGAAATCCTTTGACAGAGTGAACACTGGGTTGGTAGTCTCAATGGTACGTGTCTGCCATGCTGCCTGCCAGTTTATAGAAAGGTGTGTACCTTCGTCGAGAAAGGCTACACCAGCAGGGTTGCTGTAGGTACCATCAATACCTATGGCGCCGTCGCGTGCAGGATTACGGAGGAATGCTACATTCTGATTAGTGTTTGTTAAGATACCACCAGCAAAGCCGTTGGTGAATGCTGCGCAACCAAGTGCTGCAGCAAAAACAATTTTCTTTATCATTATCTTAAATATTTGTATGCAGATTTGTTTCTTTGCACATTTTTCGTTTCGGCGTGCAAAATTACTATCTTTATGCGAAATATTACTTAATTTGTTCCGTATTTCTGTTTGATATTAACATTTGTTTACTATAAGCGCTGGGATTTTCTAAAAAATAGTCAAAAAAATACGGGAATCTTGCAGTCTTATGTTGATTTGCAAGATTCCCGTAGGAATGGTATTATTGCTTCTTTCTGAAGTTATGTGATATTACAGATTGCCACGCTCTTTGTCAAGATAGTACTTGTAAGTACCTACGGTGAGCTCGTCACATGCCGCCTCGTCACATACTACGATGGCATGTGGGTGCATCTGAAGCATAGAGGCAGTCCACTTGTGACTTACTTCGCCGTCAACGATATGCTGCAGGGCACGTGCTTTATGATGACCGTTGCAGACGAGCAGTACTTCCTTTGCTGCCATTACAGTGCCTATACCTACCGTCAGTGCCTGCTTTGGCACCTGGCTGAGGTCGCCGTCGAAGAAACGGCTGTTGGCTATTATAGTGTCAGTGGTAAGAGTCTTGATGCGTGTCTTGGAAGAGAGCGAACTGCCTGGCTCGTTGAAGGCCAGGTGGCCGTCAGGACCAACGCCGCCCATGAAGAGGTCTATGCCGCCGGCATCCTCTATGGCTTTCTCGTATGCCTCGCACTCAGCTATGAGGTCAGGGGCATTACCGTTGAGGATATGCACGTTCTCCTTTTTTATATTAATGTGGTTAAAGAAGTTGTTCCACATGAAAGAGTGATAAGACTCCGGGTGTGCTTCCGGCAGGTTAACATATTCATCCATGTTGAATGTTATGACATGTTCGAAAGACACCTTGCCTGCCTTGTTCATAGCAATGAGTTCCTTGTATAGTCCTAATGGAGATGAACCTGTAGGACATCCTAACTTAAAAGGCTTTTCTGCCGTAGGCTTAGCCTCATTGATTCTCTTTGCCACGTATGTTGCTGCCCACTTAGACAGTTTCTCGTAGTTTGGTTCGATAATTACTCGCATAATGCTTGGCAAATTATAAGTTATAAAATCAGTGTTATTGGTTAATAGATTATGAATAAAGAGTGTTGAGCTGTGATTCTCAGGGAACTCATAACTCAACACTCATAAAACATAATTTTATTTTACTAATGATGCAGTATCGTTTGCAATCATCTTCTCCTCGTCAGTTGGGATGACAACGACCTTAACCTTTGAGTCTGGTGCTGAGATAACAGCTTCCTCACCATGTATCGTTGCGTTCTTTGCAGTGTCGAGCTTGATGCCCATCCACTCCATGTCCTTACATACCATCTCACGGATGTCTGACTGGTTCTCACATACACCGGCGGTGAACACGAGAACGTCACAGCCGCCGAGTGCAGCAGCATAAGAGCCGATGTACTTCTTGATGCGGTATGTGTACATCTCAATAGCGAGCTGACACTTAGGATCACCGTCAACATAGCCCTGGAACACCTCACGCATGTCGCTTGACTTGCAAGAGATACCAGCGAGACCAGACTGCTTGTTGAGCAGGTTAGAGATACCGTCAGCGTCAAGGCCTTCCTTCTTCATGATGAATGACACTGCACCACCATCGATGTCACCAGAACGTGTACCCATCATAACGCCCTCAAGTGGAGTGAGACCCATTGAGGTGTCCTGACACTTACCGTCCTTAACGGCTGCAAGTGAACCACCGTTACCGATGTGTGCTGTGATGACCTTTGTACCTTCAGCCTTCATGCCGAGGAACTCCAGTGCGCGGGCTGAAACGTAGCGGTGTGATGTGCCGTGGAAACCATAGCGACGTACGCCATACTTCTCATACAGAGCGTAAGGCACTGCATACATATATGCCTTAGCAGGCATTGTCTGGTGGAAGGCAGTGTCGAATACAGCTACCTGTGGAAGGTTTGGCAGCAGTGCTGTAACGGCAGCAATACCCTTGAGGTTTGCTGGGTTGTGCAGAGGAGCGAGGTCGTTGCAAGCCTCAATCTGCTTCAGCACCTCGTCAGTGATGACAACAGACTCAGCGAACTTCTCACCACCGTGTACCACGCGGTGACCTACTGCATCGAGTTCCTCGAGAGACTTCAGCGCACCGTACTCAGCGTTTGTGAGTACGTCGAAGATGAGCTGTACGCCCACTGTGTGCTCTGGAATGTCCTGCTCGATGGTCTTCTTACCGTCAGCAACGTTAAACTTAATGAATGCTCCAGGAAGGCCAATCTTCTCTATGCCACCCTTTGCAAGGATATCACCGCTCTCAGTGTTGAAGAGCTGGTACTTGATGGAACTGCTGCCGCAGTTCAAAACTAAAATTTTCATAAAAAAATTTTGTTTTAAAAGTGAAGAGTGAAAAGTGAAGAGTGAAGAATTTAAGTTACCTTATGTGGCTAAATTCCTTTACCCCTACACTCATGTTACTCTCCATTTTATTTAACGACTTGTTGTTGATTTCTTTTAGATGTGTTAAGTGAAGATACCAACATGGCTATTATCTCATTGCAATCCTTAGTCATGCTCTCGCATTCTTCTTGCTTAAGGCATTTTTGTTCATGCAATAGAGTTATCCAATTTTGTGTTTCGTTGGCTTCTTTGAGAGCTATGTGAAGTTTAGTTATGAAATCCGCACCACTTTGTGCAAACTGAGACTCACTTATGTTTGCCATTATGGATGTTCCCGAGCGGAGAACCTGATTGTACAAAGGGCGCATGTTCTGACTCCTATTTCTAAGAAGGAACTCCACCATGTTGGTTATTCTGACGGAGAAAGCCTGGCTTTTTATCATAAGAGGAGAATTATGCCTATTGTAAGCTATCATCAGCGTGACCTACTGTAACTTAAATTCTTCACTTTTCACTCTTCGTTTTTCACTTAAATCATAAAGCACGTCGAGTGCTTTATGATTTAGCGTCCATTGCCTGACAAGCAGTGATGGCAACGAGGTTTACGATATCTTCTACAGAGCAGCCGCGTGAAAGGTCGTTTACTGGGCGTGCGATACCCTGGAGGATTGGACCGAGAGCTGTAGCACCAGCAAGACGCTGAACGAGCTTGTAACCGATGTTACCCACCTCAAGGTTAGGGAACACGAGTACATTTGCCTTACCTGCTATCTCAGAACCTGGAGCCTTCTTTGAACCTACTGCAGGAACGAGTGCTGCGTCAGCCTGAAGCTCACCGTCTATCTTGAGGTTTGGATCAAGTTCCTTGGCAATCTTTGTAGCCTCTACAACCTTGTCAACTACCTCGTGAGAAGCAGAACCCTTTGTAGAGAATGAGCACATAGCCACACGTGGATCAGTGAAACCTGCAACTGAACGTGCTGTCTGTGCAGCGCAAACTGCAATCTGACCGAGCTGGTTAGCGTCTGGCATTGGAGTAACGGCAACGTCAGCGAATACGAGAACACCGTTCTCACCATACTCTGGTTTGTCGGTAATCATAAGCATAGCACCTGATACGCAAGAGATGCCAGGAGCAGTCTTGATAATCTGCAGTGCAGGACGCAGTGTGTCGCCAGTTGTTGAGAGAGCACCTGAAATCTGACCGTCAGCGCCCTCAGTCTTGATGATAAGGCAGCCGAGGTAGAGAGGGTTCTTAACGAGCTCGCGAGCTTTCTCGATAGTCATGCCCTTCTTCTCGCGAAGCTTCTGCAGGAGCTGTGCCAGTTCCTCAGACTTCTCATAGTTCTCAGGGTCGATGAGTGTAGCCTTGCCGATGTTCTTCAGGTTGTGCTGCTTTGCAAGAGCATCAACCTTTGCTGGGTTACCGATAAGGATAAGGTCTGCAATCTCCTGTTCCAAAACCTTGTCTGCTGCGATAAGTGTGCGCTCCTCCTCTGCTTCTGGGAGCACGATGCGCTGCTTGTTTGCCTTAGCACGCGCTACGATCTGTTCGATTAAACTCATTTTTTTTTGATGTTTTTATATGTTATTTATATGATTGTTGTCCTGTTGAATCTGATTTCTCTACTATGGTTTGTGTCCGTCAGGGCGAGAACCATAAATCGTAAACCATAAAACATAAACGACTAAAGTTCCTCCGTAAGTATCGCCTCAAGGTTCTCTGCCGACAGTCGAAGCCTGAACTGTCCTTTTATTGCGGCAGATATACGTCCGGTCTCCTCAGAAACCACTATCGCGACGGCATCGGAAGCCTGCGATATGCCCATGGCAGCACGATGTCGCAGTCCAAGTTCGCGTGGTATGTTGAGGTCGTGGCTTACCGGTAATATACATCCGGCAGCCTTGATGCGTTTCTGACTTATAATCATGGCACCATCGTGCAGTGGCGAATTCTTGAAAAATATGTTCTCTATAAGACGCTGGTTGATGTTTGCGTCAACCAAGTCGCCGGTGGCAACGATGTCATCGAGGGGAGTGCCGCGCTCTACTACTATCAGTGCGCCGCACTTTGCCCTTGCCATGTTGATGCATGCCATGACGATAGGCATGATAGCTTCGCGTTCGTTAGACTTCTTTACGTCCTTACGTGCAAACCAGTTTAGCAGCCTGTGCAGTTTGTTGTGCTCTCCCAGACTGTAAAGGAATTTCTTTATCTCCTCTTGGAACAATACGATGATGGCAAGTGCACCCACGCTGACGAACTTGTCGAAGATGGCACCGGTGAGTCGCATCTCAAGTACTTGCGAGACGAGCAGCCACACCATGATAAATGCCAGGATGCCGACGAACACGTTAAGCGTTCTCGATTCACGCATGAACCGATATGTGGAGTATAGCACTATTGCGACCAACAATATGTCTATAGCGTCTTTTATGCCAAAGGATATAAACAAGTTTTTTTTAGGTGGGTTCTAAAAATTCCCACGAGTTAAATTAGTCAATTATATAAGTATCATTATGTCATATTTTTGTTTTCTTTCGGTGCAAACTGTTAACTTCTGCGGTCACATAGCCCGCT
>JAEEGH010029007.1_pt1 | contig 10850 bp, 10 predicted proteins | sample 9134181 | NCBI WGS metagenome assembly JAEEGH01 (sample SAMN16246544, study PRJNA631951) | gut metagenome | biome: gut microbiome; feature: rumen; material: DP-attached | host: Bos | place: Iran: Karaj | collected 2018-10
CTGACGGCGGGGAATGCCGCCTGCTTCTTGATCTCTGCTGCGGTACCGGCAGTCTGAGTCTCGAGATGTCAAAGCGCGGCTACGAGATGATTGCCGCAGACGGGTCGGAATCCATGCTGATGCAGGCGCGGGAGAAATGCGCCGATCTTCCTGTTCCGCCTCTTTTTTTGCTGCAGGACGCCGCTGCGTTGGATCTCTACGGCACCGTGGACGCCGCCTTCTGCTCGCTGGAGGGCATCAACTATCTGAGTCCCGCGACGCTGGACCGGCTGCTGGGGCGTCTGTTCCTGTTCATCCGCCCGGGCGGCCTGTTTCTCTTTGATCTGCGCACGCCGGATTATCTGAAAGGGCTGGACGGCGACACCTTCGTTGACGAGGATGACGACGTTTTCTGCCTCTGGCGGGCCGATTTCGACGATGCGCTCGGCGCGCTGGTCTACGGGATGGACCTTTTTTCACGCGAGGGAGGCCTCTGGCGCCGCAGCCGCGAGGAGCACGTCGAGTATGCCCACTCCCCCGCCTTTCTGTCCGGCCTGCTGGAAAAGCACGGCTTTGCGGATCTAAAGCTGGAGGAAGAAGATGACCGGCTCCATGTGCAGTGCCGCCGGTCTGCGCGGTGATCCGCTTCCCGGATACCGGTCCCATAACAGGGCAGAGAGCAGGTTTCGGCCTGCTCTCTGCCCTGTTCGCGTATTTGAAAAAAAGCAGGTTGTGGCGGATCAGTCGTTGAAGCTGAAGGATATAATCCACTTTCATACGGCGCCACTGCCCAATAGCGCGGCGGCACCTCAAAACCGCGGATCAGGGACTGGTGCACGAAGTTTTCTGTCAGAGCGCCTCCGATTTGTCTTCAGAGGGAAAAGTGTTGCCGCATGGTCTTGGAAACCTGGCAGCAAACTGTTATAATATGTTCTCGACAGTATCCATGTGATATCGGAATGGATGGTATCCGTGATGTTTCCAACCGATCATTTCAGTTTTTCTTTGGGTGATAGCATGTCAGAATACCTTGATGTCGTTGATACCTCCGGCCAGCCGACTGGCGAGATCGTTGAGCGCTCAATTGCTCATCGAGAGGGCATACCTCACAGGACTGCTCATCTGTGGCTGCTTCGCAGGCGTAACGGTTGTGTCCAGATTCTCCTCCAGAAACGGGCCTTTACAAAGTCGTTCCCCGGCTGCTATGATATTTCCAGTGCCGGTCACATTCCTGCCGGCCAGGATTCCCTCTCTTCTGCCGTCAGGGAACTGAAAGAGGAGCTGGGCCTCACAGCCTCAGAAACAGATCTTGTTTACTGCGGGGACATGAAACTCTTTTGGGATGACGTTTTCTTCGGCATTCCCTATCACGATCGACAATACGCAAGGGTTTTCCTGCTATGGGCTGATGTTGAGGCACCTGACCTGATCCTTCAGGAAGAAGAAGTCGCCGGTGTGCTCTGGATGGATCTGAATGATTGCATCTCCGCTGTAGCTGCGGGAACGATTGCACACTGCATATCGCTTGAGGAGCTTCAGCTCGTTCAGAATGCAGTCTTCACCATCATACAGGCAGATTCGATGATATAGAACAGGCGGGCAGCTTTCTTCTCAGCATTGGCTATCAGGCCGAGCGCGCAGATAACGCCCGCTCAGGAGATATCATACCACTGATCACGGTAATCTGAAAGGCGGAACCTCTTATCTTCAGGCTTGATTCAGAAAAGGACGAAATGATATGATGAACCATCTGAAAATGACTGTTCTTGTCGACAATACGGCAAAACCGCTGTTTCTCTGCGAATGGGGACTCAGCATCCTGATCGACGCGGATGATACCAGGATTCTCCTTGACACGGGGTCCAGCGGCATGTTTGCTGAGAACGCAAAGCAGCTCGGTATCGACCTGGCTTCTGTCCGGATCGGTGTCCTGTCTCATGCGCATTATGACCATTCCGACGGTCTGGATACTTTCTTTTCTTTGAACGAAACCTCTCCGTTTCTTATTCGCGCCGGAAGCGAAGAAAACTGTTTTAGCTTGAAAGACGGTGCAATGGAGTATATCGGGATCCGGAAAGGCTTTCTCCAAAGGTTTCACGACCGCATCCAATTTGTCTCCGGAAACTTCGAATTGGCCGGCGGAAGTTGGCTTGTCCCGCACCGCCCGGCAGATTACTCCGCCATTGCGCAGCGCAATGATCTTTATCTTCAAAGAGGAAAAGCCTATATCCCCGACAGCTTTTCCCACGAGCAGAGCCTCGTAATAGACACAGCGGCCGGTCTGGCCGTTTTCAGCAGCTGCTCCCATACCGGGATGACAAATATCCTGGAGGATATCAGGCTGGCTCTCGGTCGGGACGATATCTTCGCATACATCGGCGGACTCCACCTGTATAAGCTGACAGATCCCGAGCTGGACGATCTTTGCGATGAGATCGAACAGAGTGCAGTTGCCAGGATATTTACCGGTCACTGCACCGGCGACCATGCCTATCAGTATCTGAAGGACAGGCTCGGAGATCGCATCGTTCAGTTTTCTTCAGGTTTCATCCATGAGATACTCTAAGAATAGTCTTTTCAAAGTTGTTAAAAGTCGTTTTGATGTCAAGCAAAAGTCTCTCAGAACCATAGGGACCAACGATACAAGATGGATTTATTACTCCGGCAATTAAATACTCTGCCATGGTTCCGGTTTCTCTCTGTTCAGCTGATTATCACATTGGCAACGCCTTCAAACTTGTTCATACAGGATCCTCCTTTTTCTAAACGACTCTGTCAAGTCGATGCTCTTTGATGGATATTATAGTTAGTAAACTCTAACTCGTCAAGCAGAAACGCTGTGGAAATCATGAAATCTCCACAGCGCTTTTGACGTTATCAGCAGTGTATTCCGGGTCCCTTTCTCATCATAGAGCTGCTCCACATAGAAGAGGCTGCGCTTCACCTTGCAAAAATCCATATGTTCAGCAGTTTTTTGCACGATATCTTGCAAAATTATTGTGATTGTGATAGTATTTGCACGGTGAGGTGATAACATGCGATTAACCAGAGAAAACTACCTGAAGATGATAAGGCCGTATTATGAGGCCGACCTGATCAAGGTCATTACCGGAGTGCGGCGGGCAGGAAAATCCGTCATTCTGGAAAGTATTCGCGATGAACTCTTCTCCTCCGGAATCGATGCGAACCATATTGTGTATATAAACCTTGAAGACATGGACTACGAAGGAATCCTTTATGCTTCGGATCTTAACAGAGAAATCAAAGCGCATATAGTGGATAGCGGCCGTTATTATCTGTTTATTGACGAAATTCAGCATGTAGATAAATTTGAGAAAGCACTGGCTTCTTTTCGTGCGACACTGAATGCATCTATCTTTGTCACTGGAAGCAATTCTCAGCTTCTTTCCGGAGAACTGGCCACGTTGTTAACCGGAAGAACTGTGGAGTTTGAAATCCTTCCTTTCTCATTCAGTGAGATGAAAGAATATTTCGCTCTGCTGAATCTTCCATTCAATGATGACATGATTTATGACTACTTAAAATGGGGTGGGTTTCCAGTCAGGTTTGACTTTCGGGAAGAAGCAGATATACAGCGGTATCTTACCAATCTATATGTTGGAATCCTGAATCGTGATATCCTGACAAAAAAGAGCAGGATCGACAGAAAAATATTTATGGACATCGCGAAGTATGTACTTTCAAACGCCGGTAAGGAATTCTCAGCGGAAAATATCATGGAGTATTATGAAAAGAAAAATCATCGTAGCGTCAGTCAGCGGACCGTCTATAACTATATTGAGAAAATGCAGAAAGCATTTTTGATTCACCCTGTGCAGAAATACGATATTGCTGGAAAGATCGCCCTGCAGTCAAAGCAGAAATACTATGCTGTTGATACCGGATTTAGAACAATCCATACGAATACGATTAATTATGAAGATACATTCTTCTTGGAAAACCTGATATATAATGAATTGCTGTTTCAGGGGTTTACAGTCTTTACAGGGAAAACCCACAAAGGCGAGGTAGACTTTGTGGCGATCCGAAATGGGAAAAAATGTTTTATTCAGGTTTCCTATCTTATGTCATCACAAAGCACAATTGATCGTGAATTTGGAGCATTTTCTCCGATCACAGACGCATCACCAAAGTATGTACTGTCGTTGGACAAGGTCGACCTAAGCCGTAATGGAATTGCTCATATTAACATCGTAGACTTTCTGCTTCACCGTCAGTTTCTTGCCTTAACCTGACATCTAAGAAAGAGCTCTGCAGATTATTATTAATCTTCTAAACGTGGACTCAGCCATTACCTCAGCATTGCTCGAAACAATATCGTGAGTATCTTTGGGGAGATACCGTCTAGGCCAAGAAGTATTTCTATGTTCTCCGGTCGGTGTTCGCCTGCCAGTGGATTCTGGATCTCGGCACTCCCCCCTCGCCCATGCTGTTCTCCGAGCTGATGGAGGCAGAGCTGGCCGCGGATATCCGGCCGGAGGATGAGCGGCTCCTGGAACTGAAGCAGAAGTCTCCTGAGATAAGCTGATACCAAAGAATGAGACTCTCAACCGGTATCTGGATAAGAGCATTGAGCAAGTTATGGAAAGGATCCGGAAGCTTCCTGATGGTCCTCCGAGAGACTGAGAGACGCTGAACCAGCTATTCCTTGCACAAGTTTCTTAAGCATCTCAAAAAGCACGCCCGGGCAAGCGTGCTTTTTCGTCAACTTAGCTTATTGATGTGTTTTTCATGAGATCGTTTCTCCTTTGATGAACATCCGCCCATCTATAACCCGTTCAGGCAAATATGCCCCCGCTCAAATCCACAAGGCCATGAAGCACCGTGCTTCCGTATATATTCCCGTATCGCCGGTACAGCGTAGTAAAAACCAGGTGCCAAAAGAACTGGAATGGGGCGCTTGCTATGAACTGGGGCCAGTATTGAGCAGCAGTCATTCCGCGTGCCGCCATCTGGTAGGGATAGTGCATGAACACAAAAAGAATGCCGCCGAACAGCACGGCAAGCCATTCCCGCTTAACCAGAGGATAGAGCCTTGGCTGTATAAAACCGCGAAAACTGATCTCTTCGCTCAAAGCTATTACGACGAAGAAATATATGACATTTGAGGCTATCTTCTTCAGCGGCAGCAGTTTCGCACCTGAGGATATGCCGGGAATAATCGTCGATATCAGCAAAAAGAGGATTCCTATCATGCCGGATACCAGCATAGATCTTTTCAGGTTCCTTTTGCACAGGCCAATCGACGACATTTTTCGGCAGATCATCACAGGTATCAGCATCAGTGCAATATTTGCAAAAACTCCGTAATACTTCCCTGTTCTTGCCATTATGCTTCCGGCACAATAATACACAATCAGAATAACCAGATAATAGCCCAACGCCATCAGCGCATCGTGAACAGTAAAGCTGTGAAGCATATCCAGATAGTGCGGATCTGCACGAAAGAGCTTCGCTTTCATTTCTCTCAGGACTCACCTCTCAGTTTCTGTCTTTCCAGAGCAGGTCAGTTCATACTCTTTTCCGGTGCATGAGCATAGAATACTCTGCTCGGAGAAAGAGTACGAATGAGTTCCCAATCTACTTTCAGTTGGCGGTTGTCTTCGTATGCTTCCAAATACTCAGCCGGCTCCAGGTCACCAACAAAACAGTCTCCGTCATCCAGAATAAGGCTGACGCTGTCGGCACTGTGGCTTGGAGTGCGGATTACCTCGCCGAAGATACCGATTTGAGCAAGAAATGCCCTGCTTTGCTCACAGGTGATAACCGTCGCATGCTTTTCATCGATCGGTTTATGATCAAGTTTTTCTCTCGCGAAGATGCTGTCTGAAAAATGGACGAAGTCTCTCTGAACATCGATCAGAAGGAGCTTCACGCCCTGATCCATAAGCTCTCCGATCAGACCTGAATGGTCTGGGTGAAAATGCGTTGCCATGACATAGCCGATGTCTTTCATCCGGAGGCCGTTCATCTTGAGTGCCTTGTAAAAGGCATGGATTGTTCCTGCATAGTCGGTATCAACAAGCAATCCGGCTTTTTCCCCAGGGATATAGAACGTATTGGTATTTCCGTATCTAAGCCTGATCATCATTCCGGTCTTCAAAGCTCAGTGTATTTTCTGCTGCTTCCATAAGCCTTCTCAATAGGATATTTCAGCTCGTTCTTGGCCATTTTGCTGTTTACAACCTCGTCTGCGTCCAATCCGAGACAATCAAGCATGTTCTGACAATAAACAATGACGTCAGCCAGCTCTTCTCTGACATGCTCCAGGTCAGCATTGTCGCTCCACTGATAGCATTCCAGCAGCTCCCCAGCTTCAATGGCGATGCTTTTAGCGATATTTGCCGGGGTATGATACTGCTCCCAGTTTCGGTCAGCTATGAACTTCCGGATTCTATCTATCGTTTCAGGCTTCATTTACGCTGTCCTTCTTTCCTATGTAATGCGTTGCATAGAGCTTTTCGAGAACAGGATTTCCGCTTTTTGAGAATCGGAGAATCCGGCTTTTTGCTCCCCATTGTCGGTAATCTGTCATGGTATTCAGTTTATCACAAGTATAAGAATCAAACAACAAAAAACAAAGCAGGATGATTCCAATTCAACGTATTGCAGCTTCAAAGAAAAAAAAGAAATAACGCCTGTCATGGTAACTTGGCGGCAAGCTGGTATAATCTCATCTTGACAATATCCATGTGATATCGGAATGGATGGAAAGAGGGCTGTGAAGTCCCAGTGAGTTTTTCCTCCCCTTTTCTTCTCAGCAGTGTTTTCGTCTTCAGCATTCTTTCTGCTAATAAGGATCAAACGAGCACTTCGCCCCTCGAAGCCAAACCAACAGTTCTGTGTTAACTTACCTGACATCCTATCAGGATTACCCATTGACTAAGTGTGTTATTTTTTCTATACTGTAGCAGAAATAATTCGCTATAATCTGGAGGGATCATTTGATGAAGATTGCGCTGGCCCAAATGAAGATGTCTGAAAGCATCATAGATAACTTTGCGAAATCGCTCGCCTTGATACAATCTGCAGCAAAGGCAGGGGCGAAACTGATTTGCTTTCCGGAAATCCAGCTTTCCCCTTTCTTCCCTCAGTATGAGAACCAGGACGCATCTGCGTGGATTATTCCATCGGAAAGCTCGTTCATTGACGAGATTCGAAACGCGTGCAAATCAGCCGGGATATTTGCCTCACCGAACTTCTATGTAGAGGAATCCGGCAAGCGCTATGACATGAGCCTGTTAATCAGCGACACTGGGGCTGTTCTCGGCAGGCAGAAGATGGTGCACATTGCTCAGGCGGCCTGCTTCTATGAACAGGACTATTATACCCCGTCAGAAGAAGGTTTTCAGGTCTTTGATACGTCCCTCGGGAAAATCGGGATCGTGGTCTGCTTTGACCGCCACTATCCTGAGAGCGTTAGAACTTCTGCACTCAAAGGTGCCGAATTGATACTGATCCCGACGGCCAATACAAAGTCCGAGCCGTCTGAGCTGTTCCAATGGGAGGTGAAAATCCAGGCTTTTCAAAACAGCGTCAATATCGCCATGTGCAACCGTACCGGGCTGGAAGGGAAGATGGATTTCTCTGGAGAATCCATTGTGGCAGACTATAACGGGAGCACGCTTGCCCTGGCAGATGACAACGAGCAACTGCTTTTCGCTGACGTCAACATGTCTGCGGCAAGTCAGGCCAGGGAGATCAAACCATATACATCGCTGCGCAGGCCAGAGCTGTACCTTTAGCTCGATTTACAAGCTGAAGAAATCGAAGGCTCATATTAATACTATGTCTTAATCGTTTTATGCCACCGCACTGGCGGCGTCGTCATTCAACCACCCTTCGATATCCGTCCGGATCTGTATCACCTTCCGTGCTGATAAGAAGAATCACAGAATTCTCATCAATATGAAACAGTCTCCTTAATTCATCTGATTGCAGAATAGAAAGAAGCAGGCCGTATGTTACTGCGCCGGATTCCCCGGATACAACTGCCGGGTCTGAGCCCACCGGATTGGCATACGCCCTCATTCCCTGTTCCGTAACGGAGTCTTTGCAGGCGCAGAAGCAGGCAGAGCAATCCCGAAGAACAGGCCTTTGAATGCTTTCAGGCCAAATCGGGACGATTCGTCCTTGACATAGATCGCCTTTACCCCGTTTTCCTTGGCTGCATCCTTTAGAGAGACGAGAGAAGTCTCTTTGTAAGAAGGAATGCTTTCGTGGAAGCGGAGCGCCTTTTCTGCTTCTGTCAGGGAGAACAGGCGTATCCTGCTGTATCTCTCAGGCTCGCGGCAGATCAGTTTAAACTGATCAAAGAAATGCTCTATCATGATTATCGTTTCCTCTGTTGGACATGTCAGGGTACAGGTTTCCTCTACGCTCCTGAGGTCCCCTCATAATATATAGCACTCAACATGAATGATAGCAATGATGTAATCTCTGTTCTTGCAGAGCAGATTAATGCACTAAAAGCAGAATTCAAGCTCATAGATCCACATACTCGTTTATTATTGACAGGAATGGCCTCTTCCATTACAATGCTTTTTACTTACCTGTAACCAGATAAGGATGTGGTGAAACAACATGAAGCTGTCACTCAGGAAGAAAATCATTATTGTGCTGGTGGTCTTTGCCGTGCTTCTGAGTTCCGTTGCTGCCTTCGTCAGTTGGAGAACGATCTCCCGGATGAGCGACCGGCAGTATAAGAACAGGGCCGACGAACTGGCCGCAACCGTTGCCAGGGTCATCCAGGTGGAGGACGCGAAGCTGCTGCGGGACAGGATTCTTGGCATTTACAGATCTTCGGAAAATAAGGTCAGCAGTGAAGACTGGGGAAGCGAGGCGTTTGACGCCTACGTCGCACAGTTTGCCGGGCAGGAGGAGACCGAAGAATTCCGGCGGCTTCTGCAGCAGTTGAGAACGCTGCAGGAGGTCAATTCCGTTGACTGCCTCTACCTGATCTGGGTGGAACCGGCAGATGAAGCCTGGATCTATCTTGTGGATGCGGCCTTGGAGGACCCCTGTCCCCCCGGCGTGTTTGACCCCCTGTATGAGTTTAACAAGCCGGCGCTGGAGAATCCGAAGGGAGGCTTTCCGGCATACATCACGAATACGGAAGAATACGGCTGGCTGGTTACGGCGGCAGCGGCTGTCCTTGATGAGGAAGGGCAGATCGCGTGCTATGCTGCGGTGGACATTTCGATGGATGCGATCAAGGCACAGCAGCATGAATTCATCACCACGCTGATTGCTGCGCTCATGCTTCTGACGGTCTGCCTGTGCGTTCTCGTCATCGGATATGTGAACCGATATGTGATCCGGCCCGTGAACCAGCTTTCGGAGGCCGCCTTACGCTACCGGAACCCTGAAACGAAGGAGCGGACCTCCTTTGAGACGCTGAACATCCATACCGGCGACGAGCTTGAAAGTCTGCAGAACTCCATGATTCAGATGGAAAAGGACATTGACACCTATATTGAGAATCTGGTTCAGACGCGCGCGCAGCTGAAAACGACGCGGATGGAAGCGGAGCAGATGAATGAACTGGCGCACAAAGATGCGCTGACAGGTCTGGGGAATAAGCTGGCCTACGACAAGGCTCTTCAGCTGCTGAACCAGGAACTGAAGCAGGGCAGGACGGCCTTTGGCGTTGCCGTGATCGACCTGAACGACCTGAAGAAAATCAACGATGCCTATGGACACGACTGCGGAAGCATGAGTTTGAGGCAAATCAGCTCACTGATCTGCAATACCTTTGTCCATTCTCCGGTTTTCAGAATCGGCGGTGATGAATTCACGGTAGTTTTGCGTGGGAATGATTATGACCGGATTGAAGAGCTGGTTTCCTCGTTTTATGCGGCCCAGAGCGAGCTGGCGGCAAATCCGAAGATCAGTCCCTGGGATCGTGTCTCTGCAGCGCTGGGCTATGCCCTGTATGACGCCCGGCGCGATCACAGCGCGGAGGATGTCTTCCGGAGGGCTGATGAAAAGATGTATGAACAGAAAAAACAGATGAAAGCCAGTCGCAAAGACGGCGTGTGATGTCTCTGTGGCAAAAGGAAAGGGGCTGACTCCAAAAGCGGAGCCGGCCTCTTTTTCAGGTAAAGGATGCCGCTGCATGTCCGGTCAGGCGGCAGCGGTTGACTGGGCCTCCTGGCGGAAGCAGATCCGGTCCCGGGAGCAGTATGCGGCCATTGTGAACGGCGGAGTTTGAGTGTATGGAAACGGGATGGCACAAGCCCCTTCCTGCATCATGGGCCTGCGGAAAACGGGCCGAAGCGCTCGTTGACCATTGGGATGGTCTGGGGGTAGCTGCGCGTGAAGTCGTCCGGTTTTCTCAGCTCGGGGTCCAGGTGCGCCGCGTCGCGGGCGAGGATGTCCGCCTCTTCCTCCGGGGTGATCAGCGGGGGTATACAGTCTTTTGAAAAAAAATAAAGGCGGCTGTTGCGCAGGCACGCAAACACCTCCGGATGCTGGATCGGGTTGCCGGCGGTAGGGGCCATGAGCATGATGGTCAGCATGAGCATCTGATTGAGACTCAGCTTGGAAACGTCCTTGCCGAAATAGAAGCGGGCTGCGCTGCCGATGCCGTAAACGCCGTTGCCGTAGTAGACGGTATTGAGATACAGCTCCAGAATGCGCTCCTTCCCGAGCTCACGCTCCAGTGCCAGCGCGATCACAAGCTCCACTGCCTTTCTCAGAAAGGTCTTCGTGAAGCGCAGGTACAGGTTCTTGGCGAGCTGCTGGGTGATGGTGCTGCCGCCGCGGACGATCCGCCTTGCCCGGAGATTCTTTTCACAGGCTCTTCGGATGTTGTCCATGTTGTATCCGCGATGGGGGTAGAAGGCAGT
>JAEEGH010029009.1_pt1 | contig 10849 bp, 5 predicted proteins | sample 9134181 | NCBI WGS metagenome assembly JAEEGH01 (sample SAMN16246544, study PRJNA631951) | gut metagenome | biome: gut microbiome; feature: rumen; material: DP-attached | host: Bos | place: Iran: Karaj | collected 2018-10
CCTGCTGCATTCCGCCGAAGGTGATGCCGTCGCCCGAAGGGCCGACCTTCCCTTTCTCGAAGGCATACTCGATGGGGATGCCGCCGTTGTCCCAGTTGGGGAACCACATTTCTTCGGTGGTCATATACATATGTTCCTCATTGAATATACCCGCGTGCGCGATGAAGCAGTCATACACGTCGCCGTGAATTCCCGCCAGATAATATACGCTGTAGCCACCGTAGCTGGCACCGCAGGCCGCCATCTTGCCGACGTAGGGCTCGGCCTTAAGCGTCTTTGCCGCGACCAGATAATCCTGCATATTCAGGCCGATATAGTCGCCGCTGATCTGCTCGCACCACTCCTGCCCGAAGGCGGTGGTTCCGCGGCGGTTCGGAAGCACGACGATGTAGCCCTGGGCGGCCATCAGGCGGTAATTCCACCGGTAGGACCAGCCCTGGCTGAGGGTTCCCTGCGGCCCGCCGAGGCAGATCTCGATGGCGGGATACTCCTTCGCGGGATCGAACTCCGGAGGGAACAGGACCCAGGTCAGCATGTCCTGTCCGTCGACGGTCTTCACCATCCGCTTCTCGGTCTTATAGGGGGTAAGCTGCGAAAGGATATGGCCGTTCTCGTCGCCGATCCTCGTCGGGACGCCATCCTTGACGGCGACCAGTTCGGTCGGGAATTCCATCGAGCAATATGTAGCGAGAAGCGTACCGTCCTCCAGGATGCCGAACGGCGATCCGAAGTCGTACCAGAGATCGTCACTTGTGACGGGCTCCACGGAGAGTTCGCCTACGGGGCAGGTGAGGTCGCCGGCCGGTACACGGGCCTTGTAGATGCGCTGGATGCCTTCGGCAAGGGCGTTGAAGTAGATGCTTTCACCGTCCTCCGCCCAGACGGGACCTGCCGCGTTGTATTTGAATTCCGCCGTGATGTCGCGGATGTTCTTCACCGCGGGATTGGCGGTCTGGCCCTCCCCTTCTTCCTGATATTCCAGGTCGGCCACCATCAGGCGGACCTTGTCGGCCTCATAGCCGTTACGGGCCATGCTGAGCCAGGCGATCTTCTTGCCGTCGGGCGAGAAGACCGGGTCGGTATCGTATCCGCCGCCCATCGGGATGACGGTCGTCTCCCCTGTCAGAGGGCAATAAATATAGATTTCCGTATCGGTGGAGAAGGCATATTCGCTGCCCGTGAGCTTGCGGCAGGAATAGGCGATGTAGCGGCTGTCGGGGCTCCAGGCGAGCTGTTCGATGCCGCCGAAGGGCTCGGTCGGGAGTTCGAACTTGACGTCGTCGCCGCCGAGGATGTCGAGGGAATTGTCTTTGGTGACGACGCGCCCCGGAACGGGAGCGACATACGTATGGGGAATCTCCTCGACCCAGTGGTCCCAGTGGCGGTACATCAGGTCCTCGGTGGCGTACGCCTGCGCCTTGTCGAGGGCCGGATCGGTGTCGGAGGGACGCTCGACTGCGCTGTGCACGGTGCTGACGTACATCACCTGGCTGCCGTCGGGCGAGAGGGCGAATTCGCTGATTCCTCCCTCGACGTCGCTCACCTTCACGGGTTTGCCGAGTTTCTTCCCGAGCATCTGCGCCTTGTACATCTGGCCGCCCTTGAGGAAGAAGATGTGGTTGCCGTCCGGGGTGAAGCGGGCGTTGGAGATGCTCTTGCCGCTCCGGGTGAGCTGCAGCCGACCGGTGCCGTCCACGTTGCAGAGGAAGAGGTTGCGGACGCTGCGGTTGTCGGGAATGGAGGTGTAGGACACCCCGAAGAGAATGGTCTTGCCGTCCGGGGAAAGCTGCGGATCGCTGAGGCGTCCGAGCGACAGGAGGACTTCCGGGGTCATCCGGCCGTCCTCGACCTTGATATCGGAAGGTCCGATGTATTTGCCGGCTTCTTTTTTCATTTCGCTTTTGCATCCTGCGAGGCAGAGGGTGATGGCCAGTGCCGCGCCAAGTGTTCGTAGATAATTCATTATACTTTTATTTATACAGATTCAGGGCTTTGCGATGCTCCTCCGCGATGCGGGCGCGGAGAGAGGCGGGTTCGAGGACTTCGATGCGGTCGCCGAGGCGGCAGAGTTCCATGATGAAGTTCTCGTTCGGGATCAGGCGGAGCCGGTAGACCGGACCTTCCGGAGTCTCCTCGGCGAGCCGCTGGGAGGGGTGGATCGGGAGATCGTTCAGGAAGGGCCGCTCGCTCTCCCGGGCGCGGAAGCGGATGGTGACCGCGTCGCCGTTATCGGGGAGATAGATGCCGTAGCTCTCGCCGAACAGGTCCTCGACGTCGAAGCCGTCGGGAAGGGTGAATCCGTCTTCCAGCACCGTCAGGGCGTGAATGCGGTCCAGTCCGTACACACGGAGACCGCCGCGCTGCTCGCACCAGGCGACGAGATACCATCGCCGTGCGAATTCCTTCAGGGCGTACGGATGAACGGTAAGCGGCTCCCCTTCCGCACGGGTATATTTCCGGTATTCGATTCCGACTTTCCGGGAATCCAGCATCGCCTGCATCAGGACGGTGAGATGCTTGTGCCCGGAGGGGATATCCTCCACGCTGATCCGCCCCTTGAGGGACTTCTTTCCCGTCCGGAGCAGGGCGTCCACGGTGAAGGTGTCGATCATCCATTTCGTCGTGTTGTCCGCGTCGACGGCATCTTCCGCATAAGGGATGTAGTAGCGGTTCGTGGAACGGTTGCAGAGGATTTCGATGCCGAAAACATCCAGGATGGCCCCGCGGTGATTGTTGAAGGTGCGGCGGGGATACTCCTCGCCGTAATTCTCCTCGTAGCGCGACGCAATCTCCCCGAGGGACAGCCCGCGCTCCCCTTTCCCGGTCAGCAGCCGGATCAGCCAGAGGTATTTATGCACCAGTTCCGCAACCATGAACCTACAAATTTAACAAAAATTTCCGATGCAGCCGGAACAGTCCGTCCTGCCCCTGGATATAGAAGTAATTGCCGGAGCGGGAGATATCCTCGAATTCCCCGGTCGTGACCCCGGAGAGGTCCACCTCCTGCATCGAGCGATTTTTGAGGTCCCAGACATACAGGATGGAGGGCGTATCCGCCTTTCCCAGGCCTGTGGGCATATATAGCCGGCCTTTATGGATATAGAGTCCCTGCCCTATGGGATTGAACCGGCAGGAAGAGACGTCTTCGATCAGGTAATTTTCCAGCGCATCCTCGGGCCTGAGGACCACCTGTTCCCCTTCAGAGAGCACGGGAAGGCGGAACTTGATGATGCGGTGACGGTTGGCGGGGTCGGTGTTATTGACCGTGTTGCCATAGCCGTAAAGCATTTTTTCCTCCCGGTCGATCACCCATTGCAAGGCATAGCCGAAGTCGTGGTTACGGTCGTCGTAGAAGATGGTCTGGACGAGGGTCGAGCCGCTGAAGTCCGGGGCGATGCGTTCGGCGTAGAGCACATCTTTCCTGCCGTCGACGGTATGCTTGCTGCACTGGCTGACATAGGCGACGGGGAGCGGATCGTTCCCGGCGGCTTTTTCCAGTCCGAACGTGACTACATTGGCGTGATTGTGCTTATGGAAAGAAGCGAGGCGGAACTGGCCTACCCGCGTGAACTTCCTGCCGGAAAGACGGTAAACGCTTGCCGCGCCCTGATTCTGGCAGCTGAGCATATACTTCCCGTAAATATCCATTCCCTGATAGGCAAATCCTTTTTCGCCGTGACGCTCTCCCTGCAGGGGTCCCAGGAAATCGACTTTCGGCTGTGCCGTGGCGATCGCGGAGAGACATATCAAAGGAACCAAAAGAAATACGTTACGCATAACAATCCTGTTTTAGCGCCTAAAGATACAACATTTCCGCTTTCCCGCCAAAATCCTCTTTCTAAAAAAAGGCGGCACGAACCCAATCGTGTCGCCTTCATGTACCCCCGCTCGGAATCGAACCGGGACCAACGGAACCGGAATCCGTTATTCTATCCTTTAAACTACAGGGGCATCCCGTAAAAGGGACTGCAAAGATAACGAATAATTTTTGTTTTCAAAACAATTCTTTCTCAAAACGTACTTGCAGGCGAAGTTTGCAGAAATAGAAAAGAATGCTTATATTTGTATGATTCTATTTTATAAGGGAAGCAATGGTTGAAGCATATATCTTTCCAGGGCAGGGATCGCAGTTTCCCGGAATGGGGAAAGAACTGTACGAAAGCAGTTCCGAAGCCCGGGACCTGATGGAAAGAGCCAACGATATTCTTGGATTCCGCCTGACGGATATCATGTTTGCCGGCACGGATGAAGACCTGCGGGCCACAAAAGTAACCCAGCCGGCCATTTTCCTCCACAGCTACGTACTGTCGCAGTGCCATCCGGCTCTTGAGGGGAAGACGCCCGCGATGGTCGCCGGGCACTCCCTGGGCGAGTTTTCCGCCCTTGCCGCGGCAGGTGCTCTCTCTTTCGGGGACGCCCTGCGCCTGGTGAGCATCCGCGCCCGCGAGATGCAGAAATGCTGCGAGGATGTTCCCGGAGGGATGGCCGCCGTCATCGGTCTCCCGGACGAAGCCGTCGAGCAGATCTGCGTCGGCTGCAGCGGCACCGTGGTGCCCGCCAACTACAACTGCCCGGGCCAGATTGTCATTTCGGGCGAAAAAGAAGCCGTGGAGCAGGCCTGCGCGATGGCGAAAGCGGCCGGGGCGAGACGCGCCCTCCCCCTTCCCGTCGGCGGCGCCTTCCACTCCCCGCTGATGGAGCCCGCCCGCGCGGCGCTCGGCAAGGCCATCGAGGCCGTCGAAGTCCGCGAGCCCGTATGCCCCGTCTACCAGAATGTCACGGCGACTCCGGTCACGGACCCCGCCCTTATCAAATCCAACCTCCTCAAGCAGCTCACCGCCCCCGTCCGCTGGACGGCCTCGGTGCTGCGGATGGTCTCCGACGGCGCCGGCCGCTTCACCGAAATCGGCCCCGGATCCGTCCTCCAGGGGCTCGTCCGCCGCATCCTTCCGGGCACGGAAATCCCCATCGAAGGCATTGAATAATTTTATACTTTATAACATATCTAAAACCACTAAGATCTTATGGCAAAACAGAAAAAATTCATCACATGTGACGGTAACTACGCCGCTTCCCAGATTGCTTATCTCTTCAGTGAGCACGCGGCCATTTACCCGATCACGCCCTCCTCGACGATGGCGGAGAACATCGACGAATGGGCGGCAGCCGGAAAGAAGAACCTTTGGGGCGAGACCGTGAAGGTTACGGAAATGCAGAGCGAAGCCGGTGCGGCGGGCGCCGTGCACGGATCGCTCCAGGCCGGCGTGCTCACTTCCACGTTTACGGCATCGCAGGGTCTCCTGCTGATGATCCCGAATATGTACAAGATCGCCGGCGAGATGCTTCCGACCGTCTTCCACGTGTCGGCACGCGCCCTGGCGAGCCACGCCCTCTCCATCTTCGGAGACCACCAGGACGTGATGGCCTGCCGCCAGACCGGCTTCGCGATGCTCGCCTCCGGCTCCGTCCAGGAAGCCCAGGACATGGCCGCCGTCGCGCACCTGGCCGCCATCAAGAGCAGCGTCCCCTTCCTCCACTTCTTCGACGGCTTCCGGACCTCCCACGAGATCCAGAAGATCGAGGCCTTCGACGAGGCCGACCTGAAGGGCCTCGTCAGCGAGAAATCGCTCCAGGCCTTCCGCCAGCGCGCCCTCAACCCCGAGACGCCCGTCACCCGCGGCACCGCCCAGAACGGCGACGTCTATTTCCAGGCCGTCGAGTCGCGCAACAAGGTCTATGAGGCCGTCCCGGACATCGTCGCCCGCTACATGGGCGAGATCGGTGAGATTTCCGGCCGCCACTATCGTCCCTTCGAGTACTACGGCGCCAAGGACGCCGAGAACGTCATCGTCGCCATGGGCTCCGTCACCGAGACCATCAAGGAGACCATCGACTACCTCGCCGCCCAGGGCAAGAAGGCCGGCCTCGTGACCGTCCACCTCTACCGCCCCTTCTCCGAGAAGTACCTCCTCAAGGTCCTCCCGAAGACCGTCAAGCGCATCGCGGTCCTCGACCGCACCAAGGAGCCCGGCGCCCCCGGCGAGCCCCTGTTCCTCGACATCAAGGCCGTCTTCCAGGGCCGCGAGAATGCTCCGCTCGTCATCGGCGGCCGCTACGGTCTGTCCTCCAAGGATACCACGCCCGCCCAGATCGTCGCCGTCTTCCACAACCTGGAGCTCAAGAGCCCCAAGGCCGACTTCACCATCGGCATCATCGACGACGTGACCTTCAAGAGCCTGCCCGTCAAGGAGGAGATCTCCATCGTGAAGCCCGGCACCACCGAGTGCAAGTTCTACGGCCTCGGTTCCGACGGCACCGTCGGTGCCAACAAGAACACGATCAAGATCATCGGTTCCCACACCAACCTCTACAGCCAGGCCTACTTCGACTACGACTCCAAGAAGTCCGGCGGCTACACCTGTTCGCACCTGCGCTTCGGCAAGTCCCCGATCAAGGCCCCGTACCTGGTCGGTACGCCCGACTTCGTGGCCTGCCACGTCCCTTCCTACCTGGAGAAATATGACGTCCTCAAGGGCATCAAGGATGGCGGCAGCCTCCTGCTCAACTCCCTCTGGGACGAGGAAGAGACCCTCAGGCACATCCCCGACCACGCCAAGAGCGTCATCGGCCGCAAGCACATCCGCCTCTTCATCATCAACGCGACCAAGATCGCCGCGGAAATCGGCCTCGGCGGCCGTACCAACACGATCCTGCAGTCCGCCTTCTTCCGCATTACCGGCATCATCCCCGTCGACGATGCGGTCAAGTACATGAAGGACGCCGCCCTCAAGAGCTACGGCAAGAAGGGCGAGAACGTCGTCAACATGAACTACGCGGCCATCGACCGCGGCGGTGAGTTCACCGAGGTGAAGATCCCTGCCGAATGGGCCGACATCACCGCCAAGTTCACCAACCCCAACGAGAACCGCCTCGCCCCCGCCTTCGTCAAGGAGATCGCCGACGTCGTGAACGCCCAGTGCGGCGATACCCTCCCCGTCAGCGCCTTCGTCCCCTGGGCGGACGGCACCATGCCCAACGGCACCGCCGCCTACGAGAAGCGCGGCGTCGCCGTGACGGTCCCCGTCTGGGATGCCGAGAAGTGCATCCAGTGCAACACCTGCGCCTTCGTCTGCCCGCACGCCGCCATCCGCCCGTTCCTCCTCACCGAGGAAGAGGCCGCCGCGGCGCCCGCCGGCATGCCGGTCGCGGACGGCAAGGCCAACCTCAAGGAGTACAAGTACGCCCTCTCGGTGTCCGTCGCCGACTGTACCGGTTGCGGCAACTGCGTGGACGTCTGTCTCTCCAAGGACAAGGCCCTCAAGATGGAGTCCTACCAGGACCACGCCGCCGAGCAGGCCTGGTACGACTACCTCAACGCGAAGGTCGGCTACCGCCAGCCCTTCGACCCCAAGTCGAACATGAAGAACGCCCAGTTCTCCCAGCCGCTGTTCGAGTTCTCCGGCGCCTGCGCCGGCTGCGGCGAGACCCCGTACATCAAGAACATCACCCAGCTCTTCGGCGACCACATGATGATCGCCAACGCGACGGGCTGCTCCTCGATCTACGGCGCCTCCTTCCCCGCCTCCCCGTACTGCACCGACGCCAAGGGCCACGGACCGGCCTGGCAGAACTCCCTCTTCGAGGACTTCTGCGAATTCGGACTCGGCATGCACCTCGGCTCCGAGCGCGTCCGTGACACGGTCGCAACCCTGATGCAGAAAGGCCTCGAGTGCCCGAAGTGCAGCGCCGAGATGAAGGAGCTGTACCAGAAGTGGCTCGACAACCGTAAGGACTACGCGGTCACCCGCGAGGTCTGCGACAAGCTCGTCCCGCTCATGGAAGAGTGCGGATGCGACGTCAGCAAGAGCCTGCTCGCCCTCAAGCAGTATATCCCGGCCCGCAGCCAGTGGATCTTCGGCGGCGACGGCGCTTCCTACGACATCGGCTACGGCGGCCTGGACCACGTCCTCGCTTCCGGCGAGAACGTCAACATCCTGGTCCTCGACACCGAGGTGTACTCCAACACCGGCGGCCAGTCCTCCAAGGCGACTCCGGTCGGCGCCATCGCGAAGTTCGCGGCGTCCGGCAAGAAGATCCGCAAGAAGGACCTCGGCATGATGGCCATCAGCTACGGCTACGTCTATGTCGCGCAGGTCGCGATGGGCGCCAGCCCCGTGCAGTACATGAACGCCATCAAGGAGGCCGAAGCCTACGACGGACCTTCGCTGATCATCGCCTACGCGCCTTGTATCAACCACGGCCTGAAGGCCGGCATGGGCCTGAGCCAGAAGGAAGAGAAGCTGGCCGTCGAGTGCGGCTACTGGCATCTCTACCGCTACAACCCGGCCCTCGAAGGCACGGACAAGAACCCGTTCAGCCTCGACAGCAAGGAGCCCGACTGGAGCAAGTTCCAGGACTTCCTGAAAGGCGAGGTGCGCTTCGCGTCCCTGTACAAGCTCTTCCCGGAGTCGGCCGCCGAGCTGCTCCAGAAGACCGAGGAATTCGCCAAGGTCCGCCTGGGCACCTACAAGCGCCTGGCCGGCAAAGAGTAATCTGCGATGAACGTATCTATCAAAAAAGCAGCGCTGCTGGTGGCGGCGCTGCTTTTGGTTTCCGGACTGAGGGCCCAGCAGGCCCCGGACTATATCGTGCGCCTCTATCCCGAGGGGCAGGGCGTGGACAAGGGCATCGTGGAGAACGGTGTCGCCGTCACGCAGGGCCCCGGCTGCGCCAATGAACTGAAAGTCGCCCAGACCTGGGACGGAACGCTGCTGCGGCGCGTCTCCGACCCCTGGATGCGCATCTATCTTCCCGCGCACAACACCACGGGCCAGATGGTCGTCATCTGCCCCGGCGGCGCCTACGCCCTGCTGTCCACGGTGACGGAAGGGGAACTGGCCGCCCGCTGGCTCAATGAGCGCGGCATCGCGGCCTGCGTCCTCTGGTACCGCATGCCCAATAAGCACGACACTGTACCCCTGACCGATGTGCAGAACGCTTTCCGCTACTGCCGCCACCACGCCGCCGAATGGGGCGTGGAGCAGGTCGGCGTGATGGGATTCTCCGCGGGCGGACACCTGGCCGCAAGCGCTTCGACGCTCTTCACGGACGAGGTCACGCGCCCGGACTTCTCCATTCTCTTCTATCCCGTCATCACGATGGAGGAAGGGCTGACGCACGAGGGCACGATGTACAACCTCACCGGCAAGGACCCGGCGCTGCGGGAGCGTTATTCCCTGGAAAACAGGGTGACGTCCGACACGCCGCCCACAATCCTGCTGCTGAGTTCCAACGATGACGCCGTACCGCCGGAGAACAGCCTGCGCTACCTGCGCGCGCTGAAGGAGCACGGCGTCCCGGCCCAGATCCACAGTTTCCCCACCGGGGGACACGGTTGGGGCTTCGCCGCGAAGGCTTACACCGGCAAGAAAGACCCCATCGGGGATGAGGCCCGCGCGACGGCTGATGCGGCGCTGGAGACCTTCCTGCGCTCCTGCCAGACGGTTCCGGAGACGGTCCTGCTCTATCCCGAGGGCCAGAACGTGGACAAGGGCATCGTGGAGAATGGCGTGGCCGTGACCCTGGGGCCTGGCGAGAGCAACGAGGCCACCGGTCCCGAATTCGTCAAGGAGACCGGGAACATCGGCAACATCAGCGACAGCGCCCGCCTCATGATCTATCTTCCGAAGAAGCCCAACGGCCAGATGGTCGTCATCTGCCCGGGCGGCGGATACACCAACCTGGCGATGCGTCACGAAGGCTACTGGGTGGCCGAATGGCTTAACGAGCGCGGGGTCGCAGCGTGCATCCTCGTGTACCGCATGCCCCGCGGGACACATCCCAAGGTCCCTGTCACCGACGTGCAGAACGCCTTCCGTTACTGCCGGTACCACGCCGCAGAGTGGGGTGTGAAGCAGATCGGCGTGATGGGCTTCTCCGCCGGCGGACACCTGGCGGCCTCGGCCTCCACGCTCTTCGTGGACGAGACCACGCGGCCGGATTTCTCCGTGCTCGTCTACCCGGTCATCACCCTCGAGGAGTTCACCACCCATGCCGGGACGCGGTCCAACCTGCTGGGCCAGCGCGTCTTCCGCCAGTCCGTCGAGGCGTGGTCGCTGGACACGCGCGTGACGCCCCAGACCCCGCCCGCCTTCCTGGTGTGCAGCGCGGATGACCGTGCCGTCCCGCCGGAGAACAGCATCCGCTACTTCCAGGCGATGCAGCGCTGCGGCGTGAGCGGCGAGCTGCACGTCCTGACTAGCGGCGGACACGGCTGGGGATTCGGTACCGTGGAGACCGTGGGGCGCGACGCCCTCGGCGACCAGCGGGCCGTCTTCTCGCAGGCGCTCGAGCGCTGGCTCAACGCCCGACTGCCGAAGTAGCTGTTTTATTCAACGGATTGATATTAAACAGTTTATTAAAATTAACCGGCCTGATTTCAGGTCGGTTAATTTCTATAAATAACTGTTATTCAATCTTTTGCAAAAAACACTATTTCAGGACCCTTCCGGCACAGAGGACGTGCTTGATGCACGAGGTGTCAGCGGAATAGACCCAGTTGGAGACCAGGTTATGGAGCGGCTGCATGCACGGCGCTCCCAGGTCCACCAACAGCGCGTCCGCCTGCTTGCCGGCAGCGATCTCACCGGCGTCGATTCCGAAGAAATCGGCGCCGTTTTTCGTGGCCCAGCGGAAGACTTCGCCGGCGGGGAGCAGGGAGGTGTCCCCGCCCAGCTTGGCCAGCAGGGCCGCGAATTTCATCTCCTCGCGCAGGTCGAGGTTGTTGTTGGACGAGACGCCGTCCGTGCCGAGCGTGATGCGGCAGCCGGACTCGAGCGCGAGCTCGTAG
>JAEEGH010029011.1_pt1 | contig 10847 bp, 10 predicted proteins | sample 9134181 | NCBI WGS metagenome assembly JAEEGH01 (sample SAMN16246544, study PRJNA631951) | gut metagenome | biome: gut microbiome; feature: rumen; material: DP-attached | host: Bos | place: Iran: Karaj | collected 2018-10
CCGAGGAGCCCATATATTTTTGTATGCGATCCAGCTGGTCCGTGGGGATATAGAGCTTGTCGCCGCCCTTGTAGAGCAACAGCAGGTAGTCCCGGGTGCTGTTCTGCACGGTCAGCTGCTCCACGCCTACGAACCGGCCAATGCCGTGAGCCTCGTGGACCACATAGTCCCCCACGGACAGGTCGGAAAACTTCAGCCCGCTTTTCTTCTTCCGAGGCCGGGACAGGCGTTTGCCGAAGAGCTCCGCTCCGGTGAGCACCATGAGCTTTTGCGCCGGGCAAAGAAAGCCCTTGGGCAGGCTCTCCCGAAGGATCAATACCTCGCCGGGTTCCGGATCGCGGGTCAATTCATCGGCAATGGCGCATCTGAGCTCGTCCTGTAGGCTGTCCAGCAGGGCGTCGGCGCTTTCACCGCCGTATAAGAGGGCGCTGCCACCGGATTGACGGAACCGCTTCAACTCCCGGGAGAGCTCCCCCATGTCACCCAGGTACATAGGCGCGCCTTCCAAGGCGCACTTCACCCGCATCCGGTGCTCCATGTCCCGGCTGGTGCGGAACAGGACGTAGACGGCCGCCGTCCGTTGGGTATTCAACACGGCGAGTAGATGCCCGTCTTCCCGAAGGAGCTTGGCTTGCTTTGGATGGCCCTCGTCCCGTTCCAGCATGGCGGTGACGGATTCCAGGAACAACGTCCGGGTCGTCCTCCCTTCCTCCAGCACCCGATCCGGCTCAATGACCAGCTTGAAGCTGTCCTTGGGAAGATAATCGTTCAGGGAGGCTTCCTCCTCATAGAGCAGAGGCAGCAGCACGTCCGCGCCCAGGGTGGGTCGAGCCTCCGCCCAGTCATCCCTTTCCCGGTCGAAACCCGCCCGGTCTCCCAAGGCTTTCAGCGCCTGGCGGACCCGGGTCCCGGGCTGGGGCGTCTCGAAGGCCGGCGGTAACAGCGCCCGATCCGTTTGAGAAATAGACCGCTGGGTGCTCACATCGAACCACCGGAGCTGGTCCACCTCGTCGTCGAAGAACTCGATCCGACAGGGGTCTTCCCCCTGGGGCGGGAACACGTCTAAAATGTCGCCCCGAAGGGCCACCTGACCGGGCCCTTCCAGCATGTCCACCCGCTCATAGCCAGACGCTACCAAATCGGATAGGAGCGCTCGCGGCTGCAGAACGTCCCCTCGATTCACCACCTTTACCTGGGAGATGAAGGCTTCCGGCGGCGCGAGGCGCTCCATCAGGGCCCCGGCGCAGGTGACGATCAGCGTGGGCACGCCCAGCACCAGCCGGGACAGGACCCCCAGCCGCTGGCTGCGCCGCTCCGGGGCCGCCGCCTGCACGTGGACCAGGGGGAGCTCCCGGGGCAAAAAGGGCAGGGCGTCGGGCCGGTAAATCTTGATTTCGTTGTAAAGCTCAATGGCCGCCGCCTCGGTGTCCAGGACCACCAGACAGGTCCTGTCCTCCCCCAGGGCCGCGAACACGGGCGCCCGGGCAGCGTCGGGCAGGGAAAAGACCGCCGCGGGGCCCCTTCCCTCCTTGAGTCCCGACAGCAGCTCCGCCACCGCCGGGTCCCTCTTCAGTTGTGACAGGAGCCGCTCGGTCATTCTTCCATCGTGGTCTGCCGGGGGTTCTTCTCGTGACGCTTATTGAAGCGGCTCTGGGCCCCCTCCACGTCCCCCTTGACGATGAGCTCCGCCGCGTCCGCCGCCTTCTCATAGGCCTCCGCCAAAACGGCCTGCTCGTCTTTGCTGGGGCGTTTCAAGACGTAGTCCCTGAGCTGCAGAGAGATGTCCTGGCCCGCGCCGATGCGGATGCGGGGGAAGTTTTCGGAGTTGAGGCAGGCAATGATGCTTCTGAGGCCGTTATGGGTGCCTGCGGAGCCTTTAGCCCGGATGCGCAAGCTCCCGCAGGGCAGGTCCACGTCGTCGCAGAGGACGATGAGCTTCTCCGGGGGCAGCTTATAGAAATGCATGACCTGCTGCAGGCAGTCGCCGCTCAGGTTCATGTAGGTCTGGGGCTTCACCAAGATGACCCGCTCCCCATTGAGCTCGCCCTCGCCCAGGAGGCCGGAAAATTTTTTATCCTTGATTTTGACGCCGATGCGGTCAGCGATGACATCCAGGGCCATAAAGCCGATATTGTGCCGGGTCTTACGATAGCTCAGGCCAGGGTTGCCCAGGCCGGCGATAACGTACATGTTTTTTTCTCCTTCTGGTTTAGAAACCGTTTATAGGGTACTACCAAGTTTCAATCAGCGGTTTTCCATAGAATAAAGTGCGAAGTCGTTGATATATCCTGTCCGGCGGATAGTCGCACATGGGACAACCTCCATTGAACCCGCCCAAAATACAAAGTGTTGCTCCAATATACAGAATTGAGATCAGGATTGCAAGAAAAGGATTCTTCCTTTTTTGGATCGTCACGATCCAGATACCCAATACAAATGGCAGTAGTAAAGCCGATGAAACAAATGGATAAAAGAGCTCAACATCCAAATGCTTAGCCCCTAACTTATAGGAAAACCAGTGAGCATAGAAAAAGCAAAATATTAGCACGCATAACGCAACCAAACCAAGCGTAATCCATTGCCAGACTTTTAGTTCATGTATTTGTTCGCGTACTGCTTTTCTCGTTTCTGAGAAAACCATGGGAACCTCCTTATAAGGGCTTTTTGTTGGGGGTCCCGGCCTTCCGGGGGTATGCTTTGGGCGTAGGGGCCGCCTTGTCCGCGAAGACCAGGCACCGCTTGCCCAAATCGGAATCCAGCGCCACGGTCCTAAGCTGCACGTGGAGCAGGAAGGCCGCACCTTTGGCGTTTTCCAGCTCCGCGGCGGCGTCGCCCTTGTAGGCGATGGCGGTCCCGCCCACCTTCACGAAGGGGGTGGTAAGCTCCAACAGCACCGGCAGGCTGGCCACAGCTCGGGAGAGCGCTATATCATACCGTTCCCGATAGAGCCTGTTCTGGCCCAAGTCCTCCGCCCGGCCGTGGACCAACTCCGCCGTTAAGCCCAGCTCCTGCAACAACGCGTCCAGGAAGGTGAGCCGCTTTTGGAGGCTGTCCGCCAGCGTCAGGTCCAAGCGGGGCTCCATGATGAGCAGGGGCACCCCGGGGAACCCGGCCCCCGTGCCCACGTCGATGACCTTCATGCCCGGTTTCAGGTACGGTAGGGCCGCCAGGGAGTCGGCAAAGTGCTTCTCCGCCACCTCCACCGGGTCCGTGATGGCGGTGAGGTTCATCCGCTCGTTCCACTCGCTGAGCAGCCGATGATAGATCTCGAATCGCTCGATGGCCCTTTCGTCCGCCTGGGGCAGGGCCTTCTTCAGTATATCCCGCATGTCGCTCACAGCATCCCCCGTTTCTGGGCCACCAGCAGCACGGACACGTCCGCCGGCGAGACCCCGGAAATCCGCGAGGCTTGGCCCACGTTCACCGGCTTCACCCCGTTCAGCTTCTGCCGGGCCTCCAGCCGGAGCCCCGACAGGGTATTGTAATCGAAATCGGCGGGCAGCGGCAGGTCCTCGAGACTCCGCATCCGCTCCACCTCCCGCCGCTCCTTCTCGATGTACCCGTCGTACCGGGCCATCACGTCGATCTGCTCCAGGGTCTCCCGATCCAGGGGATCGAGATCGTCCCCGTAGAGCCCCAGCAGGCCCGTATAGGTGACCCCGGGCCGCTTCAAAAGCTCGAAGAGCCGCGCCCCGTCGTGGGGCACGGTTTCGCCCACGGATTCCAGGTACACCCGCAGTTTTTCGTCCGCCGGGACCCGCTTGTCGAGCCTGGCCCGGGCGGCCTGTACCTTCTCCCGCTTGCGGAGCAATTTATCATATCGCTCATCCGAGACGAGCCCCGTGCGCCGGGCCTTCTCGGTCAAGCGCTCGTCCGCGTTGTCCTGGCGGAGGAGCAGCCGATACTCGCATCGGGAGGTCATCATCCGATAGGGCTCCGGGGTGCCCTTGGTGACCAGATCGTCCACCAACACCCCCAGATACCCCTCGTCCCTTCCGATAATGAAGGGGGGCTCCCCCTTCACGTACAGGGCGGCGTTGACCCCGGCGTAGAAGCCCTGGGCCGCGGCCTCCTCGTAGCCGGAGCTGCCGTTGATCTGGCCCCCGGAGAAGAGGCCGGGGACGGCCTTCACCATGAAGCTCAGGTCCAGGGCCTGGGGGTCCAGGCAGTCGTACTCGATGGCGTAGCCGTAGCGCATGATCTGGGCCCGTTCGAGGCCCGGGATGGTGTGGAGCATGGCCTCCTGCACGTCGGCGGGCAGGCTGGTGCTCAGGCCCTGGACGTACATCTCCTGGGTGGTCCGGCCCTCGGGCTCGATGAAGAGCTGGTGCCGGTCCTTGTCGGCGAACTTCACCACCTTGTCCTCGATGGAGGGGCAGTAGCGGGTGCCCGTGGCGTGGATGCGGCCCGCGTACAGGGGGGACCGGTCCAGATTGTCCAGAATGATCCGGTGGGTGTCTAAATTCGTATAGGTGAGATAGCATTTGTCCTGGACCAGGTGCAGCTCCCCGTGGAGGAAGGAGAAGGCGGGCGTGGGCTCGTCCCCCTCCTGGACGGCCATTTTGGCAAAGTCCAGGGTGTCCCGCTTGACCCGGGGGGGCGTGCCGGTCTTGAAGCGCCTGAGGGGGATGCCCAGGCGCGCCAGGTTCCCCGACAGGCCCTCGCTCCGGAGCATGCCCGCGGGGCCGCTCTCCCGGACGAAGGCGCCGATGAGGATACGGCTCTTCAAATACACGCCCGTGCAAAGGACCGCCGCCCGGCAGGGGTAGCAGAAGCCCTCCGCCGTGACGACCCCGGAGATGCGGCCGCCCTCGGTGGTAAAGTCCACGGCCTCGCTCTGGATCAGGGTCAGGTTGTCCTCATGTTCCAGGGCCGCCTTCATGCGCTCGTGGTAGCGGCGCTTATCCATTTGGGCCCGAAGGGAGTGGACCGCGGGGCCCTTGCCCGTGTTCAGCATGCGCATCTGGATCAGGGTGTCGTCGGCGGCGAGGCCCATCTCCCCGCCCATGGCGTCCAGCTCCCGAACAAGATGCCCCTTGCCGGTGCCGCCGATGGAGGGGTTGCAGGGCATCATGCCGATGCTGTCCAGGTTCAACGTGAGCAGGGCCGTCTTGAGGCCCATGCGCGCCGCGGCCAGGGCCGCCTCGCAGCCACCGTGGCCCGCGCCGATCACCACGCAGTCGAAGCGCTCCCCCAGCAGGGGCTTGATTGTGAGTCCGTCAGTCATATGCGCATACTCCTATGTATAGCAGTATAGCATAGCTTTTGGGTTTCTACAATCTTCCTCTTGAAAAACAACCCTTTTCCATGGAATAGCGCCTTGTGCCAAGCGCAAAGCGAGGCTGAGGGTTCAAAGCTTGAACCCTCAGCCTCGCTCTTTCACTATTTCCGGCAAGAACGCCCGATTCCGCTGTTTCTCAGCTTCCCGTCGATTCATAACGACGCTCACAGGCAGTCCAGACCCACACGGCGAGGGCGAAGAAGACGGCGGCGCAGCCGATGATCGCGCCGCAGAGCAGCCACGGGTTGTGCTTTCCGTAAAGCAGCGTGTCGACCGGCAGAGAAATGAACAGCCCGAAGGGCAGCACGAAGATCAAAAGCACGCGGATGAAGTCCGGATAGATGGCCAGCGGGTATTTGGCGTAATTCGAGAAGTTGTAGATCACCTGGAGCAGCGGCCCGCTGCGCTTGAAGATGAAGGCCAGCGCCGCCATCGCTATCTTGAGCGAGGTGATGATCGCCGCGCCGAAGAGAGCGCCGACGAACAGCACGGCGACGGACCCGAAGGTGACGGTGACGGTGAGATTCGAAGCGCAGACGGCGATCAGCGCCGCGCCGAGGATCAGCTCGCCGAAGCCCTCCGGCTGGAAGGTTTCGGCAAAGACCTGGAACAGCACCGGCACCGGGCGCAGGAAGTGCATGTCCATGTCCCCGTCCTTGACCCGGCGATAGGCCACCAGCCACAGCTCGTCGCTGAACAGATGATCGAGCGCGATCGGCAGCATCGAAAAGCCGTAGAAGAAGCCAACCTCGGGCAGCGAATAGCCCGCGAGCACCGGAATGGACTGCAGAATGAAATAAAGCGCGGCAAGGGAGCAGAGGTTGGAGAAGAAGAACGAGGACAGCGCGACGAGCGTGTCCTTTTTATATTCCAGCCGGGAGATCATGCTGCGCTTGATGCAGGTGAGATAGAGATGGACGTAGCGCATATCAGCCTCCCTGCACCGTGACCTTGCGGATGGCGCGCGAGAACAGGAGCTTCGCAAAAAGCTCCAGCGCGACGATCCACGCCCCCGTCAGCGCGAGGCAGCGCAGCGACTCGGCAAGGTCGTATTTCATCATCAGGATCAGCACCGGGTTTTGGCTCATGCCGGCGAAGGGCATCCAGCTCACGACCTCGCGCAGCCCCGCCGGGAAAAAGGCCAGGGGCAGGAGCGTGCCGGAGAGGAAGGAGATCAGGGTCTCCTTGAGCGAATTCAGGCCCCAGCTCGCGGTTGTGTAAAAGCAAAACACGCCGAAGATGTAGGCGATCACGTCGTTGAGGAGCGAGGCGAAGAGTCCGGCCACGAGGAAGAGCCCCAGATGCACAAAGAAGGCCGGGAAGCTCAGATCCGGCAGAAAGCCGAGGCCGCCGAGCGTCAGCAGCGCCGCGGCGTAGAACGGAATGCCGAAGAGCAGCGTCATCGTCAGCAGGCTCCCGAAGCTGGTCGCGGCGAATTTCCCGCGGTAGCTGATGGGCTTGATGAGATAGTTGCCGATCGTGCCCTTGCGGATATCGTTGTTGATGTTCCAGAGCGTGTCGTTGTTGAAGGTCACGTAGTTGAAAACTGTCGTCAGCACGACGTAGGCGATCATCTCGCGGAAGGTAAAGCCGTGGATCTCGGCGTCCATGCCGCCCGCGCTCGAGCGGTAGACCGCCAGCCACAGAAAGACCAGACAGGCCACCTGAAAGACCGTGATGACCGCCCAGATCAGGATGTTGAAGCGGTAGCTCAGCGTGTCCATCGCGCCGGCCCGGAGGAAGGGCTTATATTTTTTCAGCATGGGCCGCCTCCTGCTGTGCCAGGATCGTCTTGACCACGTCGCCGACGGAGATCTCGGCGAGCTTCATGTCCATCGCCCGCAGCTCGCGGAAGGCGTACTGGATTACCTCTTCGAGCGCGAGCCTGTCCGCGTCGAAGCGCAGCACCAGGCGCCCCTCTTCCTCGGAGAGGGCCAGCTCGGGCGAGAGCGGGGGCGCGGTTTCGACCCGGACCTCCGCCGGGACGGTCAGCGTCAGGGTCTTGAGGTTGCCGAAGCGGTTTTTGAGGCTCTTCAGCGCGCCGTCGTAAAGGATCTTCCCCTTCTCAAGCAGGATGATGCGTGAGCAGAGGTCCTCGATGTCGGTCATGTCGTGCGTGGTCAGCACCACCGTCGTGCCGTAAGTTCTGTTGAGCGCGTGGATCGCCTGCCGGATCTTTTCCTTCACCAGCACGTCCAGGCCGATGGTCGGCTCGTCCAGAAACAAAATACGCGGGTTGTGGATCATCGAGGCTGCGAGGTCCGCCCGCATGCGTTCGCCCAGCGAGAGCGTGCGCACCGGCTGCGAGAGAAAGCGCGTGACGTCCAGCACCTCGCCGAGGAAGTCCATGCGCTCGGCGTAGTCGGCGTCGGAGATCTGGTAGATCTCCTTGAGCACCTTGAACGACTCGATCAGCGGAATGTCCCACCAGAGCTGCGTCTTCTGGCCGAAGACGACTCCGATGTTCTGCGCGACCTGCCGCCGCTTCCGGTAGGGCTCCAGACCGTCGATCGTGACGCTGCCGGAGGTCGGCGTGAGGATGCCGCACATCATCTTGATCGTCGTCGATTTCCCCGCGCCGTTGGCGCCGATGTAACCCACGATTTCCCCGTCCGGCACGGTGAAGTTGATTCCGTCCACCGCCCGGGTCTCCTCATATTTGCGTGAAAACAGCGTTTTCACCATCCCGGACAGGCCGTCCCCGCGGACGGGCTTTCGAAACACCTTCGTCAATTCAATTACTTCGATCATGGGAAAACGCCGCCTTTTCTGCAAGAACTGCTGTCCTGCAGTTCATTTTTAGCATAAAAAGCCACGGTTGGCAAGCCCGGAAGCTATTCCGTTGATGCAGTCTTTCCGCATCCAAATTGTTTCGAGCGGGAGCAGAGAGCTGTGACTGTGATGTTGAGCGTGTGGAATTGATCGAAAAGAGATAAAAAACACCTTGACAAAACGCGCTCCCGGGACAAGAGAGGTTTTCTGTTGTTTTATGAGGTTGTATACGGTATAATCATCTCAACAATCTGCAGCATAGTAAAAAACAGAAAGGTAAAAGTATGCAAATAAAGGACTTGCAACTACACATACCGAAAAAAGAAGACGGTTGGTTCTACATTAAAATGATGACCGATCCGCAGACAATGGCTTACAATGCGCCTTGGTTTCCGCCGGATGGATGTATTCCCCATCCGGAAGAGGAGTGGGATAATCTGCTCGCTTCGTGGATAGGGAATGAGAGCAAAAGGTTTTATGCATTTTTGCAGCGCACTTCTGACGGCTCTTTTATCGGAGATGTAAACTATCATTACAATCCCAATCAAGATTGTTTCGATGTGGGCGTAGTGATTTATGCTCCGGAGCGAGGAAAGGGCTATGCTAAGCAAGGTCTTCGGCTGCTCTTGGATCGAGCCTTCAGTGTGAACAGATTATCAAAGCTGCGCAATTCTTTCGAGACCAATCGCGATGCGGCGTATAGGGCACATAAGGCAGTAGGATTCAAAGAGTTGGGAATTGAAGACGGATGCTATCTTTTAGAAATAACACGAGAGGAATATTTGGTTGAGCCGTGAGGGAAGGCATGGGAAATATTTTAATCCAAATTCTTGCTTGCCAAGGCGAACCGCGTGCATCATTTTGGCGCTTTTTCTATGGGTTGTGTATCATTTTGGCACTCTTACACAAAGCAAAAATCCTGTCGACGACAGTCGGCAGGATTTTTGCAATGAATAATGATTGTCAAGTCGGTCATTTCTGGTATAATGTTTCGTAATGTACCGTTTTTCGCACGGGAACGGGGACGATACGGGAGGAAAACGCGCATACAGACTTACGTGATAGAGACAGACAGACTGATCTTGCGGCTGTTGACGGCGGAGGACTGCGAGGCGGTCTATGCCTGGGTCAGCGACGAGGATGTGGCCCGCTTTATGGTCTATCCCGTTTATACGTCCATGGACAAGGTCAAAGACTGGCTGCGGTCCCTGCGGGAGTCAGACGCCGAAATTCACTTCGGTTTTGAGCGGAAAACGGATCACAAGCTGATCGGAAGCGGAAGCATCGGTCCGGACGCCGCAAGAGAGGGCTTCTGGGGCTTTGGATAAAACCTCCGGAAGGACTGCTGGGGCCAGGGCTACGCGACGGAGGCCGCGAAAGCCATGATCGCGTTTGCCCATGAGCGCTTTGGCATCAAACGCTTCTCCTCCAGCCACGCGGAGCCGAATCATGCGTCCGGCCGGGTCATGGAAAAGTGCGGGCTTTCTTTTACGCATTTCGGGGAGTTCCGGAAGTCGGATGGGACGTGTAAAATGCGTTCGATGGAATATGAAGCGGAACTGTATCCGTAATCCGGCCCGCAAACAGTTTTGCCCTATACCCGGGGCGCTCCTTGTGAAAATTATAAAAACGATATACAAAAAATGAATCGACAATTCCAGAGGTGCCTTATGAAAAAACTCTTTGGCGGCCTGAACATCACTTGGCCCAGGCTCATTCTTTTTGCCGTGATCTGCGGCGTCTATACCGGTATCGTTGCGGCGATCCCCGCGCTGCGGGACACGTCCTTTCAGGATATCAGCATCACCTTTGAATGGTGGATCCTCTTTGCCCTGCTCATCATCGTCAACAGCAAGAGCGCGCTGGATTCAGCGCTGAAGGTCATCGTCTTCTTCCTCATCAGCCAGCCCCTTGTGTATCTGGTGCAGGTGCCCTTCAACGAGCAGGGCTTCGGCCTGTTCCGCTATTATCCGGACTGGTTCAAGTGGACGCTGCTGACCTTCCCCATGGCCTTTGTGGGCTGGTATATGAAAAAGGACAAGTGGTGGGGCCTGCTGATCCTGACGCCCATGCTGGGCTTTCTGGGCTATCACTACGCCGGCTTTTTGGGCGAGGCGGTGTCCTTCTTCCCGAACCATCTGCTCAGCGCGATCTTCTGCGCCGTGACCCTGATCCTCTATCCCCAGGCCATCTTCCGCGACAAGCGGATCCGCGCTGCCGGCCTCGTGATCAGCCTGATGATCCTGGCCGTGATGAGCTTCCTTGCTCTGCGGCAGGAGAGGAGCTTCTATGAGACCCAACTGCTTCCCAGCGACAGCGAGATCATCGGCGTGGAATACGACGACAGCTATACGGTCTATCTGGCGGACGAGAGCTACGGGGAAGTGAGCATTGAATACGAGGAGCAGATCGAATGCTACATGATCCACGCCAGGTTTGCCAAAACCGGCCGGACGGAGCTTATCCTGGAATCCCCCGAAGGGGAGCGAACCGTGTTTGACTTGAACATCGAGCGATACAGCTACGATGTGCAGCGAAAACCATAGGAGGTGTGTTATGGCTTCAGGCAAATCCTATCTGAACTTTATCCTGGATCAGCTCGCCGGGCTGGAGGGGGTCAGCCACCGGGCCATGATGGGGGAGTATATCCTCTACTATCGCGGAAAAACATTTGGCGGGATCTACGACGACAGGCTGCTGGTAAAGCCCACGCAGGCGGCCCTGGCGCTCATGCCGGAGGCGCCCCGGGAGCTGCCCTATCCCGGCGCGAAGGAGCTGCTGCTGGTGGAAAGTG
>JAEEGH010029012.1_pt1 | contig 10847 bp, 13 predicted proteins | sample 9134181 | NCBI WGS metagenome assembly JAEEGH01 (sample SAMN16246544, study PRJNA631951) | gut metagenome | biome: gut microbiome; feature: rumen; material: DP-attached | host: Bos | place: Iran: Karaj | collected 2018-10
GGACAGGACCAAAGAGAATCGCAGTACACAGCTCGTGTTCTGCGATCTTTCCATACCCAAGAGCGACGGCAGCTTCAACGTGTACGACGACGTTAAGGCAAAGCTCATTGCCTTAGGCGTTCCCGAAGGCGAGATCGCGTACATCCACGACGCCAATTCCGAAGCTCAGAAAGCGGCGCTCTTTGCAAACGTCCGAAGCGGCAAGGTTCGCATACTTTTGGGCTCCACTCCGAAGATGGGCGCGGGCACAAACGTTCAGACGCGGCTTATCGCCGAGCACCATCTTGACATCCCATGGCGTCCCTCGGACATAGAGCAGCGCGAGGGCCGCATTTTGAGGCAGGGCAATGAAAACCCGAAGGTAGATATCTTCCGCTACGTTACCGAAAGCACCTTTGACAGCTATATGTGGCAGACCATCGAAAACAAGCAGAAGTTCATATCGCAGATCATGACCTCAAAATCTCCCGCCCGCTCCTGCGAGGACGTTGACGAGACGGCGCTCTCATATGCGGAGGTCAAGGCGCTTGCTACGGGCAATCCGTACATCAAGGAGAAGATGGACCTCGAGGTTCAGGTATCCCGATTGAAGCTCGTCAAAGCCAACTTCCTCTCCCAGAGATACGCTCTCGAGGATCGAATCCTGAAACAGATGCCCTACGAGATACGCGCGACCGAGGAGAGGATCGCGGGCTACAAGACGGATATCGAACTCTACCGAGCGCATTCTTCCGACGAGTTCCCCGGGATGACGATACAAGGGACAACGTACCCGGAAAAGAAGGACGCCGGCGCAGCGATACTTGCCGCCTGCAAAGCGAAGACGAAGCCGACGCCGGAGCCCATTGGCTTCTACCGCGGGTTTGAGCTGAGGCTCGAATACGACGTGCTTGCCAAGCAGTTCAGGCTGAACATAAAGGGAAAGCTGTCGCATTTCATAGACCTCGGCACCGACGCGAACGGCAACATCCAGCGCATCGAAAACGCCTTTGGGAGCTTTGAGGAGAGGCTCCATGCCAATGAGCAGAGCCTTATCACCCAACGCGAACAGCTTGAGACCGCTAAAGCAGAGGCCGCAAAGCCCTTCCCCCAGGAGGATGAGCTTAAAGCAAAGTCCGCAAGGCTCGCCGAGCTTGACGCAATGCTCAATATGGACAAGCGAAACGACGGACCCGTGCTTGATTCGGAGCCGGAACAGGAGGACGGCGAAAGCTGTCCTCCGATAAAACAAGAAACAAGATAGAAAGGACAAAGAATGAGCAGGTACTCAAGAGAACAGATCGAGCAGGCAAATAACGTTGACCTGGTCGAATATTTACAATCACATGGCTACGAGCTTACCCGCGAAAGCCTGCAGTATAAGCTGGCGGAGCACAACAGCCTCTACATCCGCGGCAATCAGTGGTACTGGTTCAGTCAGGGCAAGGGCGGCAAGACGCTGAACTTCCTGACCGAATACGAGGGCAAGTCCTTCGTCGAAGCCATGAAGGAGCTCGTCGGTGAGCCCGCTGAGATCGGCGAAAGCGCTCCTAAGGAACCCGAATCCAAGCCCGTCGAGATCAAGGCAGCAAAGGAATTAAAGCTTCCCGAACCCGCTCCCGACAACAACGCGGTCTACTCCTACCTCAAAAGCCGCGGAATCGACGCCCGAAAGGTCAAGAAGTGTATCGACGAGGGAACTATTTACCAGACCAATATGTTCTGGGTCCAGAATGAAAACGGCGAGTTTGAAGCCCGCCAGTGTCCGCCCGCTGTGGTGTTCGTCGGCAAGGACGAGGACGGCGTCGCAAGGTACGCCTGCACCCGCTCAATTACCGGCGACGGCAAGCATGACGCGATCGGAAGTGATAAGGCATACGCCTTCATGATCCCCGACGGGAACAGCAAGGCTGTGTGGGTATATGAAAGTGCGATCGACGCACTCTCCCATGCGACGCTTTCCAATTACGGAAAGAATCACTACTCCGCTCACCGTCTCTCCCTAGGAGGCTTGAGCCCGAACGCCCTGATGCGGTTCCTCGATACTCACCCCGACGTCATCTACATCAACCTTGCGCTCGACAACGACGCTCAGGGCAGAGCGGCTACCGAGAACATTACCGCCATGCTCGAACAGCGCTTTGCGGCGACTCCCGAGAAGGGCTATCAGATCTACGATCATCCCCCTCTTATCGGGAAGGACTACAACGACGATCTCATCTACCGTCAGCAGCAGTTCCGCGAGAAAATGAAGTCGGAACAGGGACAGGCAAGGTGATAAGATATGCCCAATCATATCACCAACCTTTTGGAGTTCAACTGCTCCGACGAACGATTCCGTGAGATCGCGGAGTTCCTGCAGGGCGAACGAAAGGACGAGCCCTTGGGCGTTGTCGATTTCAACGTACTCATCCCCATGCCGAAGCCGCTCATGATCGAATCCGGCTCAGTTGGCGAACGCGGGTATGAAGCATATGCGACGTTCATCATGGAATCCGACGGACTTCCTCCCGATGAGGTCGAAGCGCTCCGTGAAAAGCACATGGCAAAGCTCGACGACCCCGAAGCATGGGATCTCGGTGAGCAGTACTACAACAACATCCGCAATTACGGAGCAAAGACCTGGTATCAGTGGGCATATGCGAATTGGGGAACCAAATGGAACTCCTACGACTGTGAGCCCGCGGATATCGAAGGCAAGACGCTTTGCTTCCACACCGCTTGGGAATGCGTTCCAAGGATCGTTAAGAGGATCGCGGAGAGGTTCCCCGACGCCGACATCATCTACAGCTGGGCCGACGAGGACATAGGCAGCAACGTCGGGATCCTCGTATATGAGAACGGCAAAGAGACCGGAAGCGTGCTTCCCGAAAACGGTTCCAGGCAGGCATATGAGCTTGCCGCTCAGATAATGGGGCTGGATCTCAAGGAAATGGGCTTCGTTCTCTCCAAGGACGGATCCACCTACGAGTTCGATATGGAAGCTTCCGAGATACCCGTCGAAGAGCATCCCACTCCCTCCGGGGAAGCAAGATGACCGAACACAAAACACAACGATCAAGGGGACCGGGCGACCGGTCCCTTCAACATTAAAAACGAAAGGATAAGAATATGAACAGACCCTTTGCGTATGTATGCGCACCCACCGCCGGAGAGACCGGCAACAACAATAAGAAGGTTCGCGGCTACTGCCGCAAGCTGTATGAGCTCGGCTACCTTCCCGTAGCCCCGCACCTGCTCTTCCCTCAGTTCGTGAACAACAACGTGCCCTCGGAGCATAACGACTGCATCAATATGGCGGCGGATATGCTCAGGCGCTGCCGCGTGGTAGTCGTCTGCGGCAAGACCAATTCGGAGGTGATGACAAGTGAGATCGAACTCGCGAAAAGGCTCGGTATCGTTATCACGACTCTTGACGGTATCGAACGCATCGGTGATTATCTGCAGTCCGAATCGGAAGACGAGGACTGAACGCCGGAGAGCGTTTCTCCAAGCAACCCTCCGATGGGACAATACGCACTGGGGCGATTGTCCTTGCAAGCATCGCCTTTGTGTTCACACGGCAGCTTGCTGGGGCATGCCCCAAACCCCTATGCGCTCCGCGGAGGTTAAACCATGAGAGAACGTAGGCTGCATTTACACATAATGCTGAACGAAGAAGAGTCAAAAGCACTTTCAATGCTCCGCGAAAAGAGCGGGCTCTCTTCGTCGGCATTGTTTCGAAAGTTCCTACTGAACGAACATATCAGGGAGCGCCCCAACGCGGACTTCAAAAAGCTGACGGACGAGATCAACAATATTGGCGTCAACTTCAATCAGCTCGTGCATGTGGTCAATACAGTCGGTTACGCATCGCCGGAGGATCTCAAACAGACGCAGCTGTACTTTGACCGTATAATCCGAAAGCTGCGATCCTGGGAAAAGACATGGCGGTAACGAAGATACTCTCAAAGCGGATGAGGCTCGACAGGCTCATAAACTATGTGGTAAATCCCGACAAGACCGATGATTACGTCCTTACCTACTTTTACAATTGTCATCGCGGCAGTGCGAAAAAGGAGATGCTCGATACGAAGAATCGATATTCAAAGCGGGACGGTATCCAAGCCTTCCATATCATCCAAGCCTTTGATAGGGGCGAGATCTCACCAGAGCTCGCGCACCAAATCGGCCATGAGTTTATTAAAGAACACCTTCCCGATTATGAAGTCGTGCTTGGAACGCATGTAGACAAAGAACACGTCCACAATCACATCGTCCTGAATTCTGTCAGCTTCATGACCGGAAAGAAATATCATAGCACTTCACAATCGTACTTCCGTGAGATACGCGGGATATCCGACAGGCTGTGCAAGGAGCACGGGCTATCCATAATCATGGAGAGCACCGGCAAGGCAATGAACTACGTCGAGTGGAGGCTCATGCAGGCGGGCGTTTATACTCAGCTCGAGCTGTTCGAGATATGCCTCCAGGAGTGTATGAACGATGCGAGCTCCCTCGGTCGTTTTTATACTCTCATGGAGTGGTGCGGATATGAGATCCGCCATGACAGCAAGTATCCTTCGTTTGTCCCCACTAACAGCAAATACGGATTCCGCGCGAAGCAGAACGGCAGATCTTTGACCGAGGATGACATCGAAGCCATCATCATGGGCGGAGAGGATTTCAAGGTCGCGGATGTCGTTGTCCGCAAGCGCGAGTACGTCCCATTCAAGCCCGCGGGCAAGCTGCACGGTTTTCAGGCGCTCGTCGCATCATGGATGTACGTCCTCGGTATCTACGGCAGAGGCAAATACACGGACGTTAGGGTAAACGCCGCCGATGTGATGCGTTTTGAGCAATACAAGCGCGACGAAGAGTTCCTACGCAAATACGGTATCGACAACGAGGATCAGCTCGACGCTCGTGAAATGGCGATCAATTCCGAGATCGAAAAGCTGACTAAGAGCCGTATTATCTGGAACAGTAAAAAGAAGCGCCGCAAAAAGCTGTATGACGCGCTTGCCGATTCCAAGTATTATGCCGATACCGCGCTTCTGTATGCCGACGGCGAAACGGGTATAGAGGATGAATACAGGAAGTACGTTGCCGCCGAAGAGTTGCTTGAAGGTATAGACCGTGAAGAACTTTTCCGTGAGCAAACCGAGGTGTACGATCATATTGCCGAGGTCAACCGTGAGCTGAGGAGCCTGCGCTCCGAGCTTACCATTATCAGGAACCTTCGCAGGGATATTCCTCATATCGCAAATGAGCTCAATGTGGGTTTAGCAAGGAATAACGCCAAGGAACCCCGTGAGCGGAACAACACAGAGCAACAAAGATGAACCTTATATTTGAAAACTTGTCTAAATCTGCTGTTGTATTTTACGAAAGATTATGGTACAATAGTTACAGCGTAATGAAAGGAGCTATGACCATGCCCAATATTAAGCCTGTATCCGATCTCAGGAACTATAACGAAGTCTTGAAAGATATCTCTGTCGGCGAACCAGTCTTTCTTACAAAAAACGGCAGAGGGAGATATGCTATCGTCGATATGGCTGAGTACGAAAAGACAAGAGCCGTTATAAAGCTAATGAGTGAGCTTGCCAAGGGTGAACGAAGCGGCAACGAAAACGGATGGATAGACATTGAGGACGTCGAAAAGGAGCTTGGAATCTCCAATGGCTGAAATCAAGTTTTCTCCGGAGGCGCTCTCCGATCTCAAGCACATCAAAAGCTATATTGCAGAAGAACTTCTGAATGAGCAGGCTGCCGATAATACCGTGGCCGATATTATCAAGCGCATCAGAACGCTTTCGGATTTCCCGCAGTCGGGTGCGCCGCTCTCTTCCGTAATAGCCATTGAAACCAATTACAGGTTCATCGTATGTAACAATTATACCGTTTTCTATCGGTATGAGAACGGATCCGTATATATAGCCCGTGTTCTATACGGACGCAGAGACTTCATGCGGATACTGTTTGAAGAAAAATAATACTCATTATTCAAGAGCACGCCTTAAAGCAACGGCTTTGGGGCGTGTTTTCATGTCAAAACACTTTCAAGGAGGTAAACAAAATGAATGGAGACGCGGCCGAAGAGGTCGTAAAAATGGCACTTAATACAGCGGACATCTCCATTCGCCTTGTGGGAGCAGGCGCGAAAAACCTTGCGGCTCTGCTCGTCGCATGGGCGAAAAAGGAGAAAAAGCATGTTGGCAAGACGAGCCTGCCGAAGCTGCTTTCAAGCGGCGATGAGCTTCACGTTCTGTCGCTTACCGAAAAGCAGTATGACGGCTTCAAGAAGCTTGCCAAGAAGAAGATAACCTATGCCCCCTTTCTCAATACCAAGACCAAGGACGGCAAGGTCGATATCGTGCTTGGCGCGAAGCAGCTTTCCTTTGCGAACCACATTCTCAGCAAGGTGGGCTACCGCAATATCGAACCGGGAACGGGCGCTCACGTCAAGCTAATGAACGAAAAAGACAAGGAGGCGATCGGTGAAATGAACTTCGAGAACAGTTCCGGGACTTCAAAAAAAAACGATACTCCATCGCGAACCGACTCAAGAGACTCAAGGGAGACCTCTCAAAGCCTGGACACCCGCCCTTCGAGCAGCCGTAAGCCTTCCGTTGAAAGGAGGCTTGAGGAGAACAAACGCAAGCTCGAAAAGCAGCGGAAGAAGGAACGTCCCCGCGAGAAGAGCAAGCAGAAAGCAAAGACCAAGAGTGCCGGAAAGGACAGATAAGCATGAAGCCTTCCGCCAAATCTCGGGAGTGGGAATTCTTCCGTGATGAAAGCGGAAGGATCGCCTTCAATCCCAAATGCAATGAATGTGCCAAGAACTGTAAGCAGAGCTACAGGGCAGAACTCGTGCGCTGCCCTGTGTTTGTGAAAAAGGGCTCCAATAGCAGGATTGCGTCAAGCGATAGTATTGTGTTTGGCTAGTATATATGGTAGGATAATCTCAGTAAGCCCAATCCTTGGAAAGGAAGTATGAGGATGAAATCACCGGAAGATACTAGCACAATCATAGATAATTCATATTCAAATGATTTACTATGCAAAAAGGTTCAAGAGTTTGTTTATACGCCAAGAATTCTGAACGCTAAAATGCGGCAGGTTATTTCTACGCAGGATACAACCTCTTTTGAGATGATATTGTCCTATTGTCTGCGTAAGGGTTGGATCGATGCTATAGCCCGCGAAAGGTTTACTCAACACAGCAAAATAATAGCCAACGCACCAACTATTATTGCATCATTAAGAAAAGGTATTGTTGATTTATCTGAATCAGTTTGCAATTTCGAATCATGGCATAATTCGCTCTGCATGTCAAGCGAATACGGAATGCGTTATGGAGTTTGGCAGAAGTTTATAAACATGACGCTAAAATATCTATATTGCTTCAAAGATGTTCCCTCAATAAAGGGAAGAATACCTTGGAACGATTTGCATTGTCCGATAGATAGTGTGATTGCCGGACAAACATTTCTCATTATGCAACAACTTGGCATTGCTGATGCTGATAAGATAATAGAAAGCATTGCGAAAAACGGCTTGCTTGGAGTGAGCTGGAATAATATCAACAAGGATGAATATGAACATGTCCAAAGTACTGTTTCCGATTTATGTATGCTTCAGCATATTCCTTCCAAGCTTGCCTTCGATTTCATTTATTGGTCAAGGAATTAAGTCAACGCGCTTTTGACAGCCAAACTATGAATGTAATACATCATTGGCACCGTTTGGAGACGGTGCTTTTTTCATGCAAAAAAACTATATGGAAGGAGAATTCAAATGGCAGAATACAAGATGAGCATGACGCAGGATGAGAAGTCCGTCATACAGAACGCTCTCATCAATATGCGTTATACCTCGGCGGTGGACGAGATACTTGCCGAAAAGCTCGACGCGCTCATAGCCCAGCTTAAGGCACTGCGTCCCGTGCAGAAGCTCGGATATGAACGATAAAAAGCAGGAGCGATGGATCTACGCCGTCGCTCTGCTCATACCGGTAGTGTGGCTCGCGCTGCTCACGGCCCCGTGTCTTGGCGGAAGCATAGTCGACGTGATGAAGCGGCTGACAGAGGCGATAAAGTCGCCGCTTCACATCGTATGGTGCAGGTACAGCATCAAGTGCATATTGGTCTTCCTCGGGATGTATGCTTTCGGCATACTCCTTTATTACGGAAGCCGGGGCAATACCCGCGACGGCGAGGAGCACGGCTCCGCTAAATGGGGCACTCCGCAGGAGCTCAACAAGCAATTGAAGCAGAAGGAGAACTTCCCGCTCTCAAAGGAGATCCGCATGGGGATGGATACGCATAAGCACAGGCGAAACCTTAACGTGTTCGTCCTCGGCGGCTCCGGCGCGGGTAAAACGAGGTTCGTGGCACTGCCCAATATCCTTCAGGCGAATTGCAGTTATGTTATTACCGATCCGAAGGGCGAGATATTGGCCAATACCGGCTACTATCTTTTGGAGCAGGGTTACGACGTACGCGTCTTCAACCTCGTCGATTTCAATTCTTCGGACGGATACAACCCGTTCAAATACCTTCGTGACGATAAGGACGTATTGAAGCTCATAACCAACCTCATACGAAATACGACTCCGAAGGGCTCCTCAAATACCGATCCCTTCTGGGAAAAGGCGGAAACGGCTTTGCTGGAAGCGCTGATGTTCTACCTTCTTTACGAAGCGCCGCCCGATGAGCAGAACTTCGCAACGATAATGAAGATGCTCTCATACGCCGACGTGCGTGAGGAGGATTCGGCGCACATATCCCCGCTGGATCTTCTCTTCCAACAGCTCAGTTACAACAGTCCCGGACATATAGCGGCAAAGCAGTACGCGGTGTATAAGCAGGCCGCAGGCAAGACGGCGAAGAGCATCAATATCTCCCTTGCCGTTCGTCTTGCGGCTTTCAATATGAAGCAGCTGCAGAAGATCACCGACATTGATAACATGAGCTTCGGAGACCTCGGAGAAAAGAAGATGGCGATATTCGCGGTCATACCGGATAACGACACATCCCTCTCCTATCTCGTCGGTATGCTCTATACGCAGATAATACAAGAGCTGTATTTCCGAGCCGACCATATCCATTACGGAGCGCTCCCGATACATGTCCGTTTTATCCTCGATGAGTTTGCTAACGTCAGCTTACCCGAAGAGTTCGATAAGTCTCTGGCTACCATGCGATCGAGGAATATGTCCGCGACCATAATCGTGCAGAACCTCGCTCAGCTCAAAGGGCTGTATAAGGACGGAGCATGGGAGACCATAACGGGCAACTGCGATTCTCTCGTTTACCTCGGAGGCAACGAACAGAGCACCCACGAGTACGTTTCAAAACAGCTCGGCAAGGAGACCATATGGACCAAGACCCACGGGCAGACCAAGGGCAAATCGGGCTCATATTCCACCAATCAGCAGCTTACGGGACGTGAGCTGCTCACACCCGACGAAGTGCGTATGCTGGATAACAGATACGCACTTATTTTTATCCGCGGCTTTCACCCCATCAGGGATAAAAAGTATCCCCTCGAACGTCACCCCGCATATCCCATGACGGCTTCGGGCGGATATCCCAAATACGACCACGCATTGCAGCGGCTGTCCGTTGAAGAATTCAGCGGTGACATCGCCGTTGCAAGCACAAACGAACAATCAAACAATAAGGAGGCAACTACTGATAATGCATCTTAACAAAAGGACCAAAAGGATCTTTGCGATCCTGTGCGCGTCGGCGCTCGTGCTTTGCACGGCTGTCGCCGCGTTCGCGGAGGGTGACGACCCCATTCAGGTGGTCAACAACCTCTCCGATTTCATATTCGGCTTGATAAGGGCTGTGGGCATAATCCTGCTCGGCTTCGGCGTACTGCAGCTCGGTATCTCGTTCAAGTCCCACGATCCCTCTGCCCGTGCCAACGGTATGCTGACCATCGCCGGCGGTATCGTCATCACCTTCACCAAGGAGATCCTGACGCTCATCACGGGCTGACGGATCGTATGGAAGCGGCGGCACTTTTGCCGCCGCGATCACTTGGAAGGAGGTGACGGCTCATGGGATCAAATAACTGGATCGTCGAGATACTGCAAAAGGCGCTCGGGACATGGAGCTATTTCCTGCGATTGATATGGAGCCTGCTCACTACATCCCCCGCCGATTTCAAAGGCGGAACGATATGGGAGATCATGGTCAATATCCATGAGGGAATCAAGGGCATAGCTTACGGGCTGCTCGTGCTGTTCTTCGTGGTAGGCGTCGCAAGGACGACCACCAACTTCTCGGAGATAAAAAGACCGGAGCAAGCCCTCAAACTGTTCCTGCGCTTTGCCATTGCAAAGGCTGTCGTGACATACAGCATGGAGCTGATGCAGTCGATATTCCGAATAATCCAGGGCATATTAACGCAGGTATCGACGTCTGCGGGCTCGATCGTTACGGGCGGCGTGGAGCTGCCGGATTCCGTCATCTACAAGATAGAGTCCTGCGGCTTTTTTGAAAGCATACCGTTGTGGCTCGTATCGCTGATCGGTGCTCTGATCATTACCGTGCTAAGCTGCGTCCTGCTGCTCACCGTCTATTCCCGCTTCTTTAAGCTGTATATGTATACGGCTGCGGCTCCGATCCCGATGAGTTCATTCGCGGGAGAGGGCACGGCACAGGTCGGGCGGACGTTTTTGAAGAGCTATGCCGGTGTTTGCCTGCAGGGAGCGATAATTATACTCGCCTGTATAATCTACTCGGTATTCGCAGAATCGGCTCCAATGGTCGATGAAGGGGCTTCGGCGGCATCGGCGGTATGGTCATATCTGCTTGAATTGATTTTGAATATGCTCGTGCTGGTCGGTGCCGTAAGAATGAGCGACCGCA
>JAEEGH010029015.1_pt1 | contig 10847 bp, 8 predicted proteins | sample 9134181 | NCBI WGS metagenome assembly JAEEGH01 (sample SAMN16246544, study PRJNA631951) | gut metagenome | biome: gut microbiome; feature: rumen; material: DP-attached | host: Bos | place: Iran: Karaj | collected 2018-10
GGCTCAGGAAGCAAGCTTCCAACCGCAAATCACTATTATGAACCTCGGAACAGCAAACTTGACTTCGCTGACTGCAAACTATACTATTAATGACGGCACACCTGTAACAACCAGCTGGACAGGAAACCTCGCTCAATACGAAACTTCATCTATCACTTTCGATGAAATAAGTCTTGAAGTCGGTGACTACAATTTTGTATTCACAGTTGAAAATCCTAATGGACAAACCGACGAAGATCCAACCAACAACAGCAGGTCGCGCAATGTGTCTGTTTTACTAGGCAATGTGTCGATTATAAATGTAGTTGAACCAACCGGCAACTACTGTGGCTATCCACAATCAACACCTACAATAACTGTGAAGAACACCAGAGAATTCCCAGTAACCTCGGTTACAGCATCATACACCTGCGGAGATTTAAGCGCAGAAAAAACATTTGATGTCAGCATTGCAGCAGGCGCAACTACTAACTTGGAGTTTGACCCTGTTGTAATTCCAGAAGGCGAAGGCTCGATTTCGTTTGTTGTAACAACAGTAAATGGTGGCGAAAACGAGACACAAACACCAACAACGGCCAACTTCAACATCATTTCGCACGATGGTGAAGGTTTCCGTCTAAGCCTTACCGCCGACTACAATAGTTTATTTAACCCCAACCCCAACGAAACTACCTGGGATATAAAAGACTCTGAAAACAATGTATTATACAGCGGTGCTGCTGGCGAATACACAGGCACAGCAGTTATTACAGATTTCTGCTTAGGCTACGGATGCTACACATTCAATCTATACGACAGCCAAGAAAACGGACTTTCTGGATTATATGGTTATGCTACCGGTAGCGCTATATTCACAAACTTAAACACCAACGAAACACTACTTTCTGTTGGTTCTGAAATCTTCTCCACAAGGACCATAAACTTCTGTGTTGGCGGTGCAACCGAGAATGCAATCGAAACAGCTGCCGAAATGTCAATCTACCCCAACCCGACAAACGGAACGATAAACATAGCATCTGAAGATGAGATTGACAACATCGAAATAATCAACAGCATTGGCACTACTGTTGCCAACAGCAAGGCTACGGGCAACAACACCAGCATCGACTTGAGTAACTTGCCAAACGGAATGTATTTTGTTCGCGTATTCACCACAAACGGAATAGAAACTGTAAAGGTGGTTCTCGAAAGATAATCGGACAATACAATATAAACACAGAAATGCGACACGATCTGTCGCATTTCTTTTATACCTTTTGTAACAATCAAGTTTTTTCGTAAACTGCATAAAGAATCGGATTTTTTGTGTATTTTTGCAAACTCAAATTAATTCGTTTAACGGAAACAATATAACACGATGAATACTAGCAAAGTAGGTCTCGACTTTGAAAAAGTTGAATACGCAAGAGGTAAAGCAAGAGAAATTGCAAACCAAGTACAGGATTTCGTTGAAAACTACACCACTGTAGCAGTTGAAAGAACCTTGTGCCGTCTGCTCGGAATCGATGGCATCGACAGCAACGATGTTCCGCTGCCAAACGTAGTGGTCGAAGAACTGAAATCAAAAGGCGTTTTGAACCAAGGCGTTATGTTCTACTTAGGCAATGCTATGGTAGAAACTAAATTGTCGGCACAAGAAATAGCAGAGCAAATTTCGGCAGGCAAAGTCGACATTTCAAAGCTTCCGATTCACCCGATAGATGAAATCAAGAAAGCCCTCGAGCCTACAATCAACAAAACTATAGAAAAAATCAGAGGAAACCGCCTGCGCCGCGAAAACTACATCAAGACCATTGGCGAAGGCAGCAAACCTTATCTCTATATCATTGTTGCAACAGGTAACATCTACGAAGATGTCGTTCAGGCTCAGGCTGGTGCTCGTCAGGGTGCCGACATTATCGCAGTTATCAGAACCACAGGTCAGAGCCTTCTCGACTATGTGCCATATGGCGCAACAACCGAAGGTTTTGGTGGAACTTTTGCAACACAGGAAAACTTCCGCATTATGCGTAAGGCACTCGACGAAGTTGGCGAGGAAGTTGGTCGCTACATTCGCCTCTGCAACTACTGCTCAGGCTTGTGTATGCCCGAAATCGCAGCTATGGGCGCACTCGAAGGACTCGATGTCATGCTTAACGATGCCCTCTACGGTATCCTCTTCCGCGACATCAACATGCAGCGTACTCTTATCGACCAGTATTTCTCAAGAATAATCAACGGTTTCGCAGGCGTTATCATCAACACAGGCGAGGACAACTACCTTACTACAGCCGATGCATACGAAGAAGCGCACACCGTTCTCGCTTCCGACCTTATCAACGAGCAGCTTGCTTTGTTGGCAGGTCTTCCCGAAGAACAGCAAGGTCTTGGCCACGCATTCGAAATGGATCCGTCACTCGAAAACGGATTCCTATACGAACTTGCTCAGGCACAGATGATTCGTGAAATATTCCCCAAGGCTCCGCTTAAATACATGCCTCCTACAAAGTTCATGACTGGTAACATCTTCCGCGGACACCTTCAGGATGCGCTATTTAATATAATAGGTATATGGACACACCAAGGTTTGCAGCTTCTCGGTATGCCAACCGAAGCTATCCACACACCGTTCATGAGCGACCGTTATCTGTCTATCGAAAACGCAAAATACATCTTCAACAACATGAAGAGCATTGGCGAAGAGGTTGAATTCAAGGAAAACGGCATCATCCGTAAGCGTGCAGCCGAAGTTCTCGACAATGCAACAAAACTTCTCGAGCACATGGTCGACGAAGGCTTGTTCACCGCATTGGAAAAGGGTATCTTCGCAAACATTAAGCGTCCGAAGAACGGTGGTAAAGGTCTCGCTGGCGTTACCGAAAAGGGCGAAAACTACTTCAACCCGTTCGTTGAACTGATGAAGGGAAAGAAATAAATGTTACGATACAATACTTCACGGGAAGGTCGTCGCGATGACGACCTTTTCTTTTTCGTAGCGTATCAATAAAAGACAACAAAGATATCGTCGAAATAAACAGGGGTTTCGATAGGATTGAACGGATAGATCTTGAAACGGGAATACTCGCTGAAATTATCTGGAAGTTCGAAATCCATTACAACATTAACCCACTCGTCGGTTCTCTTTGTCTTGTCGATTATTCTCCACGAATACCACAAATTTTCTTTTTCGCCAGTATCATCAATAATTTCAAAAGCAAGACATGGATCGCGAATTTCGTCGGTCTGATACACCTGCAATACAACCGACAGACTCCTAGCTCCCGAAACTTTACTTATGCTGTCCTCAAGCGTAACGCCATAGCGGCTGTCGGCATATACTACCGAAGAATAGTTGCCCGAAAAAGACTTTTCAGAAGTTAGTGTCTGCGATTGCTCCCATTCGGGATTTTCACAATCGTTGTAATAAAAAACGGCCTCCTTGAAATTGGTTTCGTCAAATCCATATTTATAGCCAACGTACTTGAACACATACAGGACCATGCCAGTATCGTATCCTGAATAATATTCACATAGATTTTCGGTGAACTTGGGAATCGACTGCGACTGATACTCGAAACCCAATTCACGCAATACATCGAATGGATTTCTGCCGGCAAACTCGCCTACACACACCAATTCCTCCAAATTGCATTTCCTGCATGTAAAGAAATTTACAGCATCCTCCCTAAGCAAATAACCGATTCCATAAATATTGGTATACTTGTGCATGGTTGCATTTTCGTTCTTATAGAAACCGCTTATTGCTCCAAAAGGTCCGTAAGGATTAGAATAAGGTCCATATATAATATTCACCTGTTCATTTTTAAGGTTATCGTTGATGTACTTGGCAAGATAAAAGCTCTGGTACCCTGCCGATTTCGACATGTTAGCACCTAAGCCCACTACATTTACCAGTACAAAAAGCGGGAAAACAATATACAATGTAATTTTCCACAACCTTTTTCCCTCCCATCTTTCGTCAAGCCGAGCAATTACCGACATAAATATTGCAGGCACAAGGAAAGCCATCGGAAAAAGGAAACGCACTTCCTTGTGAGCTATCATGGAATGGACAATAAAAAATGGAATCAGACACCATAAATACGGGTTCTTCGGATTGCGTACAAGCAGATAAACTATTGCCGCCGCCAAAGGCACTCCTATAAAATAAGTTGGATACGAAACCAGATTATCCAGATAATACCACCATGGCGACGAACCAAACATGTCGGCACTGACTTCTGAATTTACCTTGACATACCTATATGGTGCGAATACGAACTCTCCATAAAACCAGCTGTCGACACCAACACCAAGAGCCAAATATGTCACGATGAACGATATTGCCGGCACGATAAAGAAGCGCCATCCACGTTTGTCGATAATCAATGCCCAGAGCCCAAAGCCAAATATTGCCAGCCCCATCTGGAAACGGAAAATAAACGACAATGCAATACATATCCCCAAAAGCACCTTATGCAAAGCATCTTCCTTTCCCGAAAAGTATATCGACATTGCAAACAAAAGGAAAACTCCGCCGAAAGTTTCGGAAGAAAACCTGCATGCTATATAAGGAATGAACCAAATCAACAGCGAAACAGCCAGATATACCGTCCTGAGTTTTTCGCTCTTTATTCTGCAAGCCGTATTTCTTACAAACAATACTATTGCAAGATAAGAAACAACGGCGGCAAAAATACGCATGACCATTGCCTGTACATATGGATCGCTCACCGAAATAAATTCGAAAAGCTTGAGGAAACCAAGGCATATAGTAGGCTGAAGCATTGGACGTATCTGCACATCGTACTCCCATGCTACCAATGGTGTAAAAGTATCGGTCTTCAGTCCTGCGTATTCAATAATCTGGAATAGTTCGTCGGCATGATGGTAACCATAGTTTGCCACGGCTGTCACGATAAATACAACGAATGACAGCACATAAATCGCCAGGTTGGCAGGTTTTGCAGAAAAGAGTCTATTCCGCATAAAGCATCACCTTTACTATTTTTGTGCCTTTGATTTCCAATATCCTGAAGCGATACAAGACATCGTTGTCATTTATTGTGACAATCTCGCCAGTTTTGGGGAAATTACCCGAAAAATACATAATGTAGCCGGCAATTGTTTCGTATTCGTCTGATTCGGTAAGCGAATAGCCGTATTCCTCGTTGAAAGTCTCTACATCTTCGAGCCCCGACATAACATAGTTGCCGTCCTTGTTGACTACAACCGACAATTCGTGCAAATCGTGCTCGTCCTCAAATTCACCAAATATTTCCTCGAGAATATCCTCCACGGTAACTATTCCGCAGGTACTTCCAAATTCATCAACAACTACGGCTATACTTCGGTTGGTGGTAATCAGGCGACCAAATAGTTTCTTGGCCGACATGGTTTCGGGAACAACCAGAATCTGGCGCATAATATTACGCAGTTTCTGCGGATTCTTGAATATGTCCTTGATGTTTACATATCCGATAATATCGTCCACATTCTCCTTGTATACCAGCAAGTTGGAGTGTCCAGTCTCGACGAATCTCTTGCGTACGTCTTCAATCGAATCGTTCACCTGCACGGCAAGAATCTTGTTTCGAGGAACAATGCACTCGCGAAGCTTGATGGACGAAAAGTCCATCGCATTCTGGAAAATCTTGAGTTCCTGAGCCGACTTGGCCGAAGGAGATTCGGTACTGCTGTCGATAATATCCTCGATGTCGACCTTGCTGAACATATTTTCCTTCTGATGATCGTCGATTCGCACACCGAAAATTCTAGTTATCAGCCGTGCAATCCACACCGAAACTACAACAACAGGATAAAACAGGAAATAGAAGAAAGCCACAGGTACGGCAAAAGTCTTCAATGCAGAATCGCTAAGAATGCGGAACAAAGTCTTGGGAAGGAATTCGGCCACAAAAAGAACTATAACGGTGGCTATTATGGTTTGCAGAAGAAGAATAAGCATTTCGTTGCCCAGCGGAGCCAGGGGTGCCGCCAGAACCTTTGCGAGGAAAATACTGTAAACCACATTCACAAGGTTGTTGCCTACCAGCATTGTGGATATGTACTGCGACGAGTCCTTTGTAATAAGTGCCAGTACCTTCGAATTGAAACTGTCCCTCTTGGTTTCGATTTCAAGTCGCAGCTTGTTGGAGGTGACAAAAGCAATCTCCATTCCCGAAAAGAATGCCGAGAGAGCTAGCGCCAATACTATTATCACCCAGTTTACCATTATTCCTCCCCGTTGCGCCTACGTTCACGGCGCTCCTCGTTACGACGTTGCATGAATCGCATAATGAACATTCCCACGCTTATTACAGCCATAGCGTAAAATATCCATACATTCGATACACTGTCGTATTTAGTCTGATAGTATATGCCTGCAGCCAGACAGAAAACTGCCATCACAACCCACAGACATTCCACAACAATTCTAAAAATCTTCTTGCTATTCATCTTTTATACTTATTACTCCGGCAGGCTTCAAAATTTTCCATTCAGAAAAATCCTGGTTCGACTCGAAGCCGTCGCCAGTCAATATTTCATCTTCGGTGGTTATCCTTACAAACTTGTCGGAATAAACCAGTTCCCTAGTCATGTCCCAGTAAAGCAACTCGGTGTTGATCTTCTCGTTACGGCTAATATTGTCGATTTCGACGTCAGATTTTATCTCCCACAATTCCTTTTCGATAAGAAATCTGGCATACGAACATCTAAGAGTTGCCGAGACTGAGCCCAAATCATCGAAAAATCTTACACTCAGTCCGTAACGGTATTCGTCGTACTTCAAGTTCTTGCCTTCGTACCTCGACATCTCCTTAGCCTTCAGCTCTATCATTATCCGGCCCGAATCGCTGTACGCCGTTTCGAAACCATATACCGAAAAAGCAGGCATATTGGAACGGGAAGTCAACAGGTTAACTTTCTCAATATCGTTTTTACATGAAACAAATATCGTACTTGCAACAATTGCAAGCACGATACCTATCTTAAAAAATATTTGCTTAAAATCTGACACTACTTGATAAACCTTGCAGTGGTTGTCTCGTTAATCCAGCAACCTACAGTTACTGTTGCACCTTCCTTCATATCAGCCCAGAAAGCATCACTAGCCTTCGGGAAATATGCCGAATAGGTTGATATAAGCTTGTTTGCTTCTTCGGTAACCGAAGGATCTACGCTCTTAGCCTTCTGGAACTGGTCAACAACAACCCAGTAAACCCATTTGTTCTCGAAAGCATCGTTACCGCAACCCTTGCCACCTGCTGCATAAACCCTACCTATCAAGAGGTAAGCCTTGCCGTAGTTCGGGTCAACAGCCAATGCACTGCGTGCAGCCTGACGGGCCTTTTGGTAGTTGTTCATGCCGGTGAAGTACAACAGACCAAGTTCGTAGTACATGTCGGCTTTCTTCTCATTGTTTTCTTCAAGAGAAATTGCCTCGTTATAATACTGTTCGGCCTTGCCCGACTCATCGCGCTTGAAGTAAGCCTGTCCGATTGCATGGGCAGCGGCAGAACTCTTTTCGTTTTCGTACATTACAATAGCGGCACGCATATACAGGTCGGAAAGCTTGCACTCGTCGCTGTTGCCGTTTCTCAGAAGCTTTACAATCTTCTTTGCCAATTCGACATTGGTCGGGTCGGCTTCAAACTTTGGAGTGAAAACATCGATTATCGACTTGCAGTCGGCAGCACTACTATTTACAAACAATTCTTCAACTGCGGTTGCTGCATCGGAAATCTTTGCCTTCTTGTCCTCCTTGGTTTCCTTTTCCACCTGCTCTGCAAGAGCATCGGAAATAGAGGAGTAAACATTTACCATAGTCTCCTTGCTGATTTCTTCCTTGTCGTAACGATTCAGTGCTACTACCATGTACAGTTTGAGCACACCATAATTAGATGAGTTACCAGCAAGTTCGAATACTCGAGCACACATATCGTAAACGTCTGCACCGTTTTGAGGACGATACTTGTTAAGCATAATTGCCTTAGAACCAAGATAGTTTGCTTCCTGACCATACAACTTTATACGCTTGTCGTATATCATAAGCAGGGTGTCGATTGCAGCCTCGCGTGCATCACCTTCTCTTGTTGCAATTATATTTTCAAGGATTGTAGGACCTTGTATAAATACATTCTTGGTCGTCTTGCGGTCAACCTTGTCGTCGCAATTGTCGAAGCACCATTTCCAGGTGTGATATGCATCCCTATAGTTTTTCTGATTGTAGAATTCCGTATAGGTTGACATATTAATAGTGAAATCGTCAACCTCACCATCCTGAGCAAAAGCACCTGCCGACACAAACATTCCGGCAACAACCATCAATAATAAAACTCTCGCTTTCATAACCATAAAATTTAATCAATTCTACTTTTTACAAACCAACGGTCAACTAAATTGAAGTTGACACCAATTATATAATAATTTTCTTTTACCATATTGTTTTTCAAAGAACCTCTTTGTCCGATCTGCAACGTTACATTAAATACCGTTTTTGCATATCGTGGTTTTAATCCTACTCCAAAAGTAATGCCATAATCTGGAACAGAAAGTTTTCCGCCGTTCATATTTATATAAGAATTGTTAAAATACAATCCCATACGATACGACGACGACTGCCATAAATTCTTAGGAGACAGACTATTAGGAGTGTATTCTGCGCCTAAAGCTGCACCCAGGCTATTGTTGAGAGAGTCGCAAACTCCAAAAAACTTACTATTCTGCCAGTTTTGCATAGTAAAGTCGGCAGCAATCGAAAGTTTCGACTTGTAAGTATAACATAGTCCAAATCCAACAGTATGTGGCATACCTATGGTGCCTTTAATATCGCTGTCTTGATAAATAGTATCGACAACAACTGTCGATGCACTTGCCAGAGTATTGTACACCAGTGTCGATTGCTTTGCCCGAAGATCGCGGTTGTAGCCATAGTATGCACCGAGGCGCAAGTTATCTTCTCCGATATGAATATTGTACTTTAAACCGACGTCGAAAGTAACATCGGAAATCTTGAATGTCTTCTGGCAAAACGAATTGACATAGATTCCTGTAGAATCTTCAGTAAAGGCGATTGCGTTCGAATGATAAATCTTACCAAAAAGATATGAAACACCTACACCGATACTCAAATCCTTTATCGGATTAAATGCGTTGTCGAAAAATATTCTGTTGAGACCGCCATCGCCAGCATACACATAATTCTTATTGATGCCGTACGAATTGTCGGGAGAATAGATAGAATAACCGACATTGCTATATGGGGTTATCCCGAGAGCCATCTTCCACCATTTTGCACAGGCAAAGCCCACGGCTATCTGCGAAAGTTCGGCATCGGACCTAAGTTTTGAGCTACGAGGATTCGAAATTGAATATTGCCTAAGTCCGGCATCGAACCCGAAGTTGAACACAAAAGTGAGGGTATCTATTTCGCCAATGCTGGCAGGGCTCTTGTAGTTGATATCGTACATATACGGTGTAGCATATCCCACACCTCCCATCGACGAGTTGCGTGCCTGCGAGTTTGAATTCACATCGCCAATACCGTAGCGCGAATACGGCGAACCGACCTTCCCCTGCGAATAGGAGAATGCCGCAACAGACAAAGCAAAGAGGATCAGCAATAATCGTCTAAACATTATATTCCAATATTTCATTCAATCCAAAAGCCACCAAATATGGCTCCGCAAAATTATTATTTTTTATTCTTTTTTCAAAGAAAAAGCTATCGCCACCAGTAAAAATGACAAGCAAATTGTCGAACTGGCTGTCGAACGCCTTCACTGTGGCTTCCACCTCGTAGGTTATACCATTCTGAATACCAAGGGTTAAAGCCTCTGTAGTATTAGTCCCGAACAAACCTTTGGCAGACTTATCCACCTGCAATAACGGAAGTCGGCCTGTAAAATTGTGCAAAGCCCTGAATCTTGTTTTCAGTCCGGGCGAAATATTACCTCCCAGGTATTCGCCTTTGTCGGTAACAATGTCGTATGTTATTGCCGTTCCCGAATCGATAACCAGTATGTTGCGTCGCGGATAGCGTGCCACAGCACCCACTACGGCAGCCACCCTGTCGCTACCTAGCGTTTCGGGAGTGCCATACTTTATTATAATAGGTAACCTTAGGGAACTATCATATACTATCACTGGAAAAAAAGGGCGGAAGACAGCAGCTATTTCCCCGGCATCGATACTTACCGACGAAACTATACACCTCTTAATGCTTTCGGCTTGCACGCTTTTTTCGAGCGCCGGCAAAAGTTCCGCCACCTCATGGCATTTTATGCTGTTCTCAATTTTTCCATTATCAAACAGGAACATCTTGATAGAAGAATTTCCTGCGTCAACAACCAGATTATACATTAATATAAATTTGGCACAAAGATAATGCAAAATGATTTACGATTTAGCTGACGAGATGCAAAAGATAGTTTAACTTCGTTGAGGGCTTCGCCGTTCTAAGTTTCTGGGTTTCTATGGCTTCGCCGTTTCTGGGGTTTGGGGTTTCAGATTGCGGGTTAGCAGGAGACCTGTTCAATGGAAGACCAACCTATCTGTCTGCAAGACTGTCAGACTGTTAGGCTTTTAGCCTGCAAGCCCCAAAAACCGCCGTTGCCATTCAAACAAAAAAAACAGCAGCCGACCGTAGGCGACTGCCGTAATTTTTAATTTTACCATATATTATTGTGCAAAAACCGCACGAACTGGCGTTCCTACAGCACGTTGTTGACCATTAATCTTACAAACTATATCTATTACAGGATTAGTTACTATATTATAATGATAAAATAATAGATCATTCATCATACGACAATCTCCGCCACTATATAGTGAATTTGAAGGATAATTTCCAAATATAAAATATA
>JAEEGH010029017.1_pt1 | contig 10846 bp, 7 predicted proteins | sample 9134181 | NCBI WGS metagenome assembly JAEEGH01 (sample SAMN16246544, study PRJNA631951) | gut metagenome | biome: gut microbiome; feature: rumen; material: DP-attached | host: Bos | place: Iran: Karaj | collected 2018-10
GATCCTTCTTAAGGGACTCGAGGGTGGTGTTCTTGTCGATGTGAACATACTCGATGTCGAGCATCTCGGCATAATCCTCCCAGTACTCGGGTGTGATGTCATAGGACATGATGGAGTGATGGGTGCCACCACAGAGGATCCAGCCACCTGCACCAACCTCGAAGTTAGGCTGTGGAATCCAAAGTGCATTGGCCACGGGAAGTTTGGGAAGCTGCTTGGGTTTGATGCAGTCCACGTCGTTGACGATGAGGCGGAAGCGATTGCCCATATCGACTACAGTAGCGGTAACGCCATAGCCTGTCTGCGAATTGAAGACGAGGCGGGCGGTCTGCTGCTTGCGAACACCGATGCCGAGGAAGTGAACCTCAAGACGAATAGGCTCGTCCTTAACTGAAATCAAAGGACATACCTCAAGCATGTGGCTCTGGAGGATAGCGCTCTTTTCGCCGTCGAAGTGGAGGGTGTAGTCCTCAAGGAACGAGCATCCCTTGGGAAGACCTTGGGTCATGTACCATACGGTGCGGTAGAGGGCAGCAGACTTCCAGTCACCTTCGGCGCCGAAGCCATAGCCTTCCTCCATCAGACGCTGAGAAGCGAGGCCAGGAATCTGGTCGAAGCCTACGAAGCCTTCGCTGTCGGGATCGTCCCAGCTGCCGAGGTCGTCAAAGTTGGTGGTGAAGCCCTTGGCGCCCTTGGCCTTGAGGATGGCACGGAGGGCAAGCTCAGCCTTGGCTGCGTTCCATATCTTCTTCTTGCCAACCTCTTCGCCTGCTTCGCAGGGAACGATGGTATATTTCTTGTTGTACTCCTCAACGAGGGCATCGACGTCGGCGTCCTTGACCTTCTTCCAGTAGCCCATGAGTTCGCTGACGGTGCAGTAGTCAACATGATAACCAAGAACCTGCTCAGCAGCTACCTTGTCACCGTCGGTCACGGCTACGTTGTTCATCTGATCGCCGAAACGGACGATAAGCATATCCTTGGCATCAGCCACGGCAGCGGCAACGCGTGCCCAGATGGCGATGTGCTCCTGTACCTTCGGATCCTTCCAATAGCCGGCAACGACCTTGCGAGGCTTGCGGAGACGGGCGCAGATGTGGCCGAACTCACGGTCACCATGTGCCGACTGATTGAGGTTCATGAAGTCCATGTCCATGGTATCCCAAGGAATCTCCTGGTTGTACTGTGTGTGGAAGTGCAGCATGGGCTTGTTAAGCTGCTGCAAGCCATGAATCCACATCTTGGCAGGAGAGAAGGTGTGCATCCAGGTGATGAGGCCTACGCACTTCTCATCGTTGTTGGCAGCCTTCATGATGGCGGCTACCTCCTTGTCGGAATTGGCAGTGCCCTTATAAACAACCTTGATAGGGATGATGCCTGACTCGTTGAGGCCGGCAACCATTTCCTTTGAGTGTCCATCGACGATCTTGACGGTTTCACCGCCGTATAGTAATTGTGCTCCGGTAATCCACCAGAGTTCGAGATTTTCAAATGCCATATTTTTTTTGAATTAACAATTAACAATTAACAATTAACAATGATTGGTGGGTCGAAACTACACACAAACGACTGTTTTTGAAAACTGTTAATCGGGTTGGTTGTTGTTATTTAAAGTATTGATAATTGCAGTGAGAATCTTAATTAACTCTTTACAATCAATAATCATTCCGTTGTATTGGTTTTCTCCAATGTATTCCCCTGCATAGAGGATGTCGAGCCAATACTCGGTTTCGTTGGCTTCCTTGAGGGCAATCTTCAGTTTGTGTTTGAAGTCTTCTTTGCTTTCCGCGAATTCTGCTTCTCGGATATTTGCTCCAATGCTTGTTCCTGACTTGAGGACTTGGGTACAAAGAGGTTGTTCCGGAACGGACATCTTGGCAAGAAGGAATTTACCCATCCTAACAGTCTTCTTTGCGAAAGCAACAGACTTGTCCTTTAAGATATTTTCCTCTTTCATGGCCTACTTTCGTCCAGCGCGAAGCCAATTGTTAATTATTAATTGTTAATTGTTAATTAAGAGAAATTTAGTGTTTCTGCCCTTTTTGGCCATAGTAGGCATTAGGACCATGCTTGCGCATGTAGTGCTTCTCGACGAGAAGTGGGTTCATAGTGGTGTTGGGATTGACACTGAAGCTGACGAAAGCCATCTTGGCGCACTGCTCCATAACCTTGGCGTTATAGACTGCGTTGGCAGGTGATGTGCCCCATGAGAATGGGCCATGGTTCTTGACAAGCACAGCGGGTGTGTGGTCGGGATTGATGCCGAGCTGCTGGAACTTGTTGACAATAACTACGCCAGTCTCCTTCTCGTATTCGGCCATCTGACGGGCTGTCATGTCATCGGTGCAAGGAATGTCCTTGTAGAAATAGTCGGCGTGAGTCGTTCCGATGTTGGGAATGTCGCAACCAGCCTGTGCAAAGGCGGTGGCATAGGTGGAGTGTGTGTGTACGACGCCCTTGATGTTGGGGAATGCACGATAGAGGACGAGATGAGTAGGTGTGTCGCTCGATGGATTGAGGTCGCCTTCAACAACCTTGCCGGTCTCAAGATCGACGACAACCATGTCTTCCACTTTCATGACATCGTAGTCAACGCCCGATGGCTTGATGACGACGAGGCCTTTTTCACGATCGATGCCGGATACATTGCCCCAGGTGTAGATAACGAGACCCTGGCGGACAAGTTCCATGTTGGCTTCGAATACTTGTTTCTTTAATTCTTCAAGCATAATTTTTAAAGGTAGTAATAATGGTGTTTAAAGAGAGTTAAAAGGGAGTAAAAGGGACGGATGTTCCTTTCACTCCCTTACGTTAATTTACCACAATACGGCGTAAAGGATCAGTGTGATGACGCAGATGCCAATAGTGCCCCAGGTATAACCACGAGTAGTAGTGAAGATGCCAAGGTCGATAGGAAGCGCCTTCGGATCCTTCTTCGAACTGGTAGCATTGCTCCAAAGCCATACACCATTGCAGCCAACGAGTACGCCGAAGAAGATGAATGCCTGGAAGCCAATGTCGTTCAGATAAGTGGTGAGCTCGGTAGCATTGCCCATGCAAACCACGATGATAGCCGTGATGATCATGATGATGCCAAGGCCGCCAAGAATCTGAGCCCAACGCTTCATCATTGCCTTGTCAACAGCAGCGGGCTCCTCGGCATGAACATACTTCTTGTCGAGCAGCGACATGATGATGAAGAAGCTGACGAGGATGATGAAGATGTAACCGGCGCGGAACTGGAATGGAACGTCACCCAGGAAGATCTTGAAGAGCACACCAAGCGGGATAGTGATGATGGCGGTCCAGACAGCGGCCAAAGACGAGGCACGCTTCCAGAGGAGACCAAGACCGAAGACGGTGATGATGCCGGGATAGATGAAGCCGGAATACTCCTGGATGTACTGGAAGGCCTGTGGAATACCACCAAGCAGTGGCTTCACGGTGAAGAGAGCGATGAAGAGGGCGGTCACGGAAGTCAGACGACCTACGTTAACGAGCTTCTTGTCGGTGGCCTTTGGTTCAAGATACTTCTTGTAGATATCCATTGTGAAGAGGGTAGAAGTACTGTTGAACATCGAAGCCAAAGACGAGATGATGGCAGCGGTGAGTGCAGCAAACGACAGGCCCTTGATGCCTACAGGAGTGAAGTTGCGGATGAGCCAAGGATAAGCATCATCAGGAATGTTGATCTTGCCCTGGAGATTCATCGATGCAAAGGCCTCGGGGTTCTGAGCAATGTAATAGGCACAGATGCCGGGGAGCACAACGATGAATGGGATGAGGATCTTGAGGAAGCCTGCGAAGACGAGACCTTTCTTTGCCTCATCGACATTCTTGGCAGCAAGACCCTTCTGGATGATGTACTGGTTGAAGCCCCAGTAGCCCAAGTTGGTCAACCATACGCCACCAACAACGGCAGCGATGCCGGGAACGTTGGCAAAGGCTTCAGGATTGTGCGACTGTCGGATGACGAGGTGGAAGTGTGTATCCTGGGCATAATTGCCGGTGGTGAGGTCGGTGTAGATCTTGTTGAAGGCACCGAGTGCATCGGTATCGAATACTAAGCCCATCTCACGTAGTGCGAAATAGGCAGTGATGAGACCGCCACCTACGAGGAAGGTCACCTGCATCACGTCGGTCCAAGCTACAGAAGCCAGACCACCGTAGATGGAGTAGATACCAGCAATGAGGAAGAGCAGGAAGATGATGATCATACGGATGGAGATGGTCATGCCGAAGATCTCGACAGCCAGTCCCTGAAGACCGAGAATCTGCTCGATGGCCAATGCACCAAGCCAAGCCACAGAGGTAAGGTTGACGAAGACGTAGAGGAAGAGCCAGAGGATGGAGAATGCAAGACCCACACCATCGTTATAACGTTCGCGAAGGAACTGCGGAATGGTGAAGATACGCTGCTTGAGCATGATGGGCAGGAGGAACTTGCCAATCACAACAAGAGTTACGGCTGCCATGACCTCGTAAGCGGCAATGGCGATGCCGTCGGCAAAGCCCGTTCCAGACATGCCGATGAATTGCTCGGCAGAGATGTTGGCGGCAATGAGTGATGCACCTACGGCCCACCATGTGAGCGTGTTGCCTGCCAGGAAGTAGTCGTTAGCACTCTTTTCCTTGCCATCTTTGTTGCGGCTAAGGAAAAGACCAAGGCTAACCAAAACGATAAGATAGATGACCAAAATGACAAAGTCAATGGTCTTGAAGCCACTGTTTTGTAGCGCTGTTAATACGTCCATTTTGAAATGAGTAGTAAAAAAAAGTATGGATTTGTAATGTGTGTGAAAATAACTTCAAACTGTATCTGTAACAAAAAGTCGAAAAGATATCAAGGTCAATCGACCTTGATATCTTTGTTGACGTTCTTGCTGCCCCAGAGGCTATAGAAGAGGATATAGGCAATCATAGCGATGATGAGCCAATAGGATCCGAGATAGCCGGTAACTGGACGAACGAGGTTGTCCTGGATGAATGGCATGACGCCACCACCTACGACCATGGTCATAAAGAGGCCCGAAGCCTTGGCCGTATATTTGCCCAGTCCTTCGGTCGAGAGGTTGAAGATGCCGCCCCACATAATGGAGGTGCAGAGACCGCAGAGGAAGATGAAGAGGCAAGAGAGAGGTACTTCGCCACCGAAGAGCGAGATGTTGATGTTGCCTGTGAAGATGGCACAGAGCAGGAGGAGGATAGCTACTGACGAAACAGTAATCATCTGGGTGCGGGTAGAAACCTTACCAGAAATGATAGTGGAAAGGAAACGTCCGCAGAGCATAAGGAACCAGTAGGCAGCAGCCAAGGATCCTGCCACAGCAGCAGCGCCCTCGAAGGGGAGGCGGCTGATCCACATGTTCATCTCGTTAGGCACACCGATCTCGATGCCTACATAGAAGAAGATGGCGATGATGCCAAGCAGACAGTGACGGAATGCGAGAGGCGAACGCTCGTAGGTCACATTCGAAAGGTCACCCTGTGGCTCTTCGATCTTGACGAACGAGATGATGCAGAACGAAACAGCGAAGATTACCATACCGGCGATGACGAGTGGCGACACTTCGGCCATCGTGGTGTTCTTGGTGAGTGTGCCGATGAGGACACCGACAAGCATTGGGGTCAGGGTGCCGGTCAACGAGTTGATGGTGCCACCTGCCTGGATGAGCTGGTTGCCTGAGTTGCCACCACCACCGAGGAGGTTAAGCATGGGGTTCACTACGGTGTTGAGCATGCAGACGCAGAATCCGCAGACCAAAGCGCCAAGGAGATAGATGAAGAGGTTGAGCGAGCAAATCTGTCCAGCGATTTCGCATACAGCTACGTCAGCGCCTACCTTGCTCGAGAGCCATTGGATACCCAGGCCGATGAAACCTACTGCAAGGGCAATGAGGGCGGTCTTCTTGTAGCCGAACTTGATGAGCATATTACCTGCTGGAATACCCATGAAGAGGTAAGCAAGGAAGTTCATGAGGTTGCCAGCCATGCCAGCCCACTCGTACTTGAAGCCCCAGATATTGCCGAATGGGGCAGCCATGTTGGTAACGAAGCTGATCATACCGAAGATGAAGAACATCGTGATGATAGCAACCCAGTTACGTTCTTGTTTTTGTGCCATTGTGTTTTTGTGTTTTATTGATTAATTAATTATGTTGCAACCGTGATTATTGGGCTGGAGCCTCGTGCTTGCGTGGACCATTCAGCAGTTCGTCGGTGGTGTGGAACTCGAAGACGGTGATGGAGTTGTACTCCTCGCCTGGACGAAGTACACAGTCAGTCCATCCCTTGACGTCACTCTTGTTGGGAGAATCGGGATAGTGCTGGGTCTCGAGGCAGATGCCGGTACGCTGCTGGTACTTGATGCCCTTCTTGCCGGTAACGGAACCATTGAGGAAGTTGCCTGAATAAACCTGTACGCCAGGTTCGGAAGTGCGCTCAACAAGGACGATGCCGCTCTTGGGGCTCATCATGATACAGCAGAGTGGGAGGTCGGTGACATTGGCAGGGGGAGCCATGAGTACCCAGTTGTGGTCGTAGCCATTGCCGAACTTAACTTGCTCGTCGTCGGCGTTGATGTCCTGACCGATGAGTTTCATGCCGGGCTTGCCGCGTTCGGGCATAAAGCAGAACGGATCACCGGGCTTGAGCTCACGGAATTCGCCTGTGGGGATGAGCTTGTCGTCGATGGGGGTCATCTTGTCGGCAAAGATGATCAGAGAATCTTCGGTAATGCTGTTGTTGGGGTCACCACTGAGGTTGAAATACGAGTGGTTGGTCATATTGATGACCGTAGGCTTGTCGGTAACTGCATTGTAAAGGATGACGAGGTCGTTGTCGTCGTTAAGGATATAGGTTACTTTGGCGGTCACTTGTCCTGGGAATCCGTTGTCGCCATCGGGACTGACAATCTGGAGGGTGATGCTTGAGCTGTCGGCTTCAACAACATCATACACCTGATACTGCCAACCGGTAGGTCCGCCGTGCAGGGTATTGCCGTGGTCGTTCTTTACGAGATCATACTCAACGCCATCGATTGTGAATTTGCCCTTGTTGATGCGGTTGGCAAAACGACCGATAGCTGCACCAAAGTCAGATGGAGTCTTGCCATCGCGGTTGGCATAGGACTTCACATTGTCGAAACCAAGCACTACGTCCTGGAGTTTGCCATCGCGATCGGGAGCCATGATGCTGACGATGCGGCCACCAAGGTTGGTGATGCACACCTCCATGCCGTTCTCGTTGGTGAGAGTGTAGAGGGCAGTTGGCTTGCCATCGATAGTGTCGACGAACTGTTCTGGATCGAGACCAGAAGCTGTAAAATTGACCTCCTTAGCCTGCTGGGGAGCAGAACATGCGGCCAAAAGGATTGGGGCGGTAACGGCGATAATTGCGCCGACCTTCATGAATGTAGATTTCATCCTTGTTAGGTAATTAAAATATGAAATAAAAAAATATAATTCGTGGCGTTTGGAATCGGACGTGTCAATGTGCAACGAATACCGGTGCAAATATACAAAATAATCGGTTAAGTTGGCCTAAAAATAATATAAAAATAGCAATTGTACTATCAATGTGGGTGTTTTTTATTTAAAAATGTACTTTTTCCATTACAAAATTTGTTTGGAAATAGAAAATAGTTTACCTTTGCAACCCCAAGAATTAAGATAATAACATGTTTTTAAATTTCTTGTTTCATAAAAAAAGGGAAATGCTTCCACTGCCTTATAAGCGTGAGTTGCATTGCCACATCATCCCAGGTGTTGACGATGGTTCGCCTGAGATGAGGTTCTCTGTGGAATATATGAAAGCATTGCATGAGTTCGGTGTTGAACGCGTCATATTCACGCCTCATCACACCGAGCCAAGCTATATGAATACACCTCAAAGGATTCATCCTCTGTTTGTTGATCTGAGGGCTGAATGTGCCGAGGCGCAGATTCCTATCGAATGCGAGGATTTCAGTTTCGAGTATCGTCTCGACGAGAGTTTCATCAATATGATGAATACTGGCAAGTGGGGCGAAGAGTCGTGCAAGCTGCGTCCGCTCAAGGACAGATATATTCTGATTGAGAACAGTTTTCAACAACCATTGCTCAATCTCGACGATGTGATATACAAACTGCAGGATAAGGGTTGGTATCTCATTATGGCACATCCCGAGCGCTACCACTATTATTCGAGCCGTGGCCTGAAGTCGTATGAACATTTATTGGACCTCGGTGTGGAACTCCAATGCAATATCCTCAGTTTTTCAGGATACTATGGCGAATCAACCCAGAAGATGGCTTATCGCCTTCTGGATGAGGGTATGATCAGTTTCATCGGATCGGATTTGCACAATCTGCATCACGTTGAGCTTATACGCAAGTATCTGCGGTCGAAAGATTATGCTGAGATTCGTCCCGACTTGGTTTCAATGATCCAGAACGACAAGATTTAATAAAGAGCCCCGAAGGAAAAGTCTTTCGGGGCTCTTTTTTTATGTTCGTTTCACTTATGTTCACTTTGCCACGATGACGATGCCATCGTTGGGGGCAAGGTTGAGCAACGTCTTGCCGCCTTTGAGTTTCATAGGCTTGGCAGTAGGTGTATCGCCACCGCTGTAAAGGGTGAATGAGGTGGTGTTGAGTACGCTGAGGTCGAGACTGATGACGAGTTTCTGCGGTTCGGCATTGATGGCAGCGACATACCAGGTGTCACCATGACGACGGGCCATGATAAGATATCTGCCAGGATAGCCATCGATATAGCGAACTTCGTCCCAGGTGGTAGGAACATCGCGCATGAACTGCATGCTTACCTCGGGAGCATCCTCAAGGTTGTTGGGCGCAAGTGCGAAGTTCTGGATGGGGTTTTGATAAAGGATTGCAGTTGCAAGGCTGAACGTAGAGGTACATACACGCGTATTGATGTGACGGTTTTCGCGCGGTTTGTTGTCGCGGTTCATATATTTGTTCTGGAACGATCCGCCGAACTCCATGCAACCCACAGCATTGCGCAGCACGGGGTGAAGGGTAGCATACTTGGCTTCGAGGTCGCATTGCGCTTGATCGAAAACGATGTTTTCGGAAGCAAGGACAGCTTCCGAACCCACATAATTGGGATACATACGCTCCCAGCCACGAGGCAGCGTACAGCCATGGAAGATGACCATCAAGCCGTGGTCGTCGGCATCGCTGAGTATCTCTTCATAGAGACGTATGGTCTCCTGCTTGTCTCCTCCGAAGAAATCGACCTTGATGCCCTTCACGCCGACACTTTCGAGCCACTTCATCTCGCGTTTACGAACGACGCTGTTGGCCATGCGGTTGATAGGACCTTGCTCGATGTCATTCCAATAGCCGCTGGAACTGTACCAGAGGAAGACATCCACGCCCTTCGAATGGGCGTATTCAATCAGCTTCTCGATGCTCTTGTTGGGGTCTTTTGCCGTGCCGTCGCACTCCTTGCCGAGATTGGTGTCCCACCAGTTATCGACAAGCGCATACTCATAACCCATGGCCTTGGCGAGATCGACGTATTTGCAGAGGTCGTCGTAGTTGATGGACTCGTCCTGCCAAAGGATCCAGCTCCATGTGCCACGTCCCATCTTGTATTGACGATTGGTTTCGAATACAGGCTTTACATTGTCCCAGGGGGCGGTCGTCTCGACAATGGGCTTCATGGTGCGGCCTACGGTAATCGTGCGCCAAGGTGTTGAGCCTGGAAGAGCGATGGCTGCATCGGTAGTGCCGATGCCATTGTTCTCTTCGGGCATCGGGTAGGCAATCGTATATGTATTAAGGTATGACGACTGGAAGATACCGCCTCCGTTCAACGGATTGGCGTGGGCATCGCTGATGTGGGTGGCACAGTAGCGGCTGTCGAGCCCGGTTTCGCTAATCATTACCCATAATTCGTCGGCCTTGTTGTCGAAGACTCCACGTTCGTGGAAGAGGCAGGGGAAGGTATAGCCGTGTCCATACTGTGAGCCTTGCGACATGGGAGCATCCCAGCAATAGAGTTCCTCGTAACTGGGTTTGGTACGCTTCCAACCGATCATTGCATCACTCTGCGAAGTGAGGAAGGTAGTGGTGCCGTCGGGAAAACTGAAACTGGTGGCTTCTGAGGTGACCCGCACTGACCCTGTTTCGCCCTGCTTGGGAAGTAGATAGCGGAAGGAGACATTGTTGTTGCTCACACGGAATTCCACCTGCAATTCCTGTCCTTGCGGTGTGGCAAGGGTGGCAAGCAGCCGGTTGGCGACGTAGTGGACCTCACTAGTTTTCGAACGATCCAATTTGTATCGTTCATCGATATTGGTGGTCTCCGTGGCCTTGATGCTGAGGCCTTTTGTGAGATCCTGTTCGTTGGTCGTAAGGCCGAGCAGGGAATTGTTGATAGCTTTCAACCCATCGTAGGTTACGCTATAATAGGGGCGCCCGTGTCTTACATCGAGGGTAACTTGGAGTTTGCCATCGGGACTGTTGACTATGGCATTGTCGTTAGCAAATAGTGGCAGACTGGCGAGTGCCCCCAGAAGAATGATCTGTGTCTTCATCTTTGTGCAATTCTATTAAGTGTTTTTTAATGTGCTGCAAAGATAGTGTTTTTTTTGAATAGTTGGCAAGAATACTTGTAAAAAATATTGCTTTATTGCATATTTTTCATTAATAGGAGAAAAATAGTATGGAGTTTTTTGCGAAATTGAATAAATTGATTATATTTGCACCATCAATGAAGAACCAATCCAATAATAACACTTTTAATATTCATTACCCCATGAAGAAACTTTTCATGTCGATGGCAGTTGCTCTAATGCTGCCGATTTCTGTACTGGCACAGGATGTCCGGCTCAATG
>JAEEGH010029020.1_pt1 | contig 10846 bp, 6 predicted proteins | sample 9134181 | NCBI WGS metagenome assembly JAEEGH01 (sample SAMN16246544, study PRJNA631951) | gut metagenome | biome: gut microbiome; feature: rumen; material: DP-attached | host: Bos | place: Iran: Karaj | collected 2018-10
GCGGCCCGCATTGCCGTGGCGGGGGACGAGATCATCGTTGCTCCGGGAATCTATCGGGAATATGTCAATCCGCGGAACGCGGGCACGGAAGAAAACAGGATCGTTTACCGCAGCGAGAAACCTCTGGGCGCCGTGATCACTGGCGCCGAGGTGCTGACCGGCTGGAAGAAATACAGGAAGGACGTATGGACCGCCCGCGTCGACAACGGCGTGTTCGGCGCCTACAACCCCTATACAACGTTCGTTTGCGGCGACTGGTACTTCGCTCCCAAGGTCCGGCACACCGGCTCCGTATATCTGAATGACCGCATGATGTACGAGACCGTGACGCTGGAGGAGTGCATCAAGGGCGAGGCGGATCCCTGCGCCTGGAACCAGGAGGATTCCACCTACAAGTGGTATACGGAGCAGGACGGAAACGAGACTGTGCTGTATGCCAACTTTAAAGGAAAGAACCCCAACAAGGAAAAGGTAGAGATCGCCGTGCGGCGGAACTGCTTCATGCCGGACAAAAACGGCGTGGGCTATATCACCGTGAGCGGCTTCGACATCAACAAGGCAGCCACGACCTGGGCGCCGCCCGCCGCCTATCAGGACGGCATGATCGGCCCGCACTGGTCGAAGGGCTGGATCATTGAAGACTGCGAGATCTCGGAGTCCAAGTGTGCCGGAATTTCCCTTGGCAAATACAGACAGCCTGGCAACGACAATAAGTGGACCACAACTTTCGTCAAAGACGGAACCCAGACCCAGCGCGACGCTGCGTGTCAGGCCGTTAACGAAGGCTGGGACAAGGAGACCGTCGGCTCCCACATGATCCGCAGGTGCAACATCCACGACTGCGGCCAGGCGGGCATCGTCGGGAATCTTGGCGCGGTTTTTTCTACCATAGAAGACAACCACATTCATCATATCAATTGTAAAAAGAACCTTGCAGGTGCTGAGATTGGCGGCATCAAGCTTCATGCTGCGATCGATACGCTGATCCGCAGAAACCGCATAGATCACTGCACAAGAGGCCTGTGGCTTGACTGGCAGGCGCAGGGTACAAGGGTTACGCAGAATCTTTTTCATGATAATGTTCCGCCTGTTGGTGCGCAGATTAACAGCAGTCTCGGCCTTGGCGAAGATATATTCGTGGAAGTATCGCACGGCCCGACTCTTATCGACAACAACCTTCTTTTGTCAGACATTGCCTGCAGGCTGTCGACTCAGGGAATTGCGCTGGTTCATAACTTTATCGCAGGTTCTTTTTCCTATGTGGGGAAGGGAACTGATAACGGCGGCCGCATTTTTTCAACCGACAGATACACGCCTTACCACGTCCCGCATTCTACGATGATAGCTGGTTTTATGACCATCCTTCACGGCGATGCGAGATTTTGTAACAATGTATTCGTTCAAAAGCCTGTCCGCGAAGATCTGATGATGTACTTAGAGGGCAAAAAAGCTGGCTTTGGCAAGATCTTGGATCTAAGCTGCGGAACAGCCTCTTACTCGGGCTATCCGTCTATTGAGCAGTATTTTGCTGAGTTTAAGACAAGACCTGCAGTCAGGGATGCCTATTATGACCACCTGCCTGTATATTTTGAGGGCAATTATTACTTCAACGGAGCGCTTCCCAGCCAGGGCGAAAAAGACGCCTATACCGATACGAAACATCAGGTTATGTTCAAAGTGTCGGATGAAGGCAACGAATGCGTATTTACCACCAACCTTTTTGCCTTCCTTCCAAGAGGTGAAAAGAGATTACTTACTTCAAACGAGCTCGGAATCGCTTTCGAACCTGAGCAGAGATTTGAAAATCCGGATGGCTCGACCATCGTATTTGATACAGATATTCTCGGCAATCACAGAAGCGTAAGACCTACTGCAGGACCTTTCGAGATTCCGTCAGAAAGATATGTCATCTTCAGGACAGGAAGTTTCAGGCAGCCTATCCTTATAGAAGGCGTGCGCCCGTTGGTAGCACAGGAGAGCATTACTGATCCGCCGATACCAAGGTGGGGAGAAAAAAATAAAGTTTCAGACCAGCCTATGTTAAAGGATGCAGACGAAAATAATGCAGCAGAAACTTCTATGGATGAAGATATATCAAAAGACAGGAATATATCTTTAAAGAATACACCTCTTTTGGATGATAATTCTAAGGGAACATCATTCAAAGACAGTAAATATAATGGCGATACTTCTAAAGAAGGCAAAAATAAGAAAGATATTTCTGAAGAAACTTCTTTTAAAGATGACACATCGTCATATGGCTCGGAAAGCATAGGTGAAGGCGGTAATGCTGTTGAAAGTGTTGATCACTCTTCCAATGACAGGAAGAAAAATCTCCACTGCCAGATAGCCTTAGTTGACTGTGATATCATATCAGTTATCTGCAAAGAGCAGGCAAGGCCCGTTTCCGAGATCTTCATAGAAGATAACACCGCCTGGGTTCACCTCGAAGGCGACAGTGGTATCATGGAAATTGACTGCGCTTATGGAATATGTCATTATATTCCTTCCTGGAGCATGGAAGCAGAAGATACCGTCAGCGTTAAGCGAAGCGATGGAACCATGGCCCTTGGAAGGTGCATTGCAGCCCTTCTTCGCATCTATATTGACAAAGACTTGCAAGACCCTGATATTATGGAAGAGCGCGTAAGCGCCGCCGAAGCCCCCATCCTCGACCACTACGGAATACAGCTTCGCTTTGCAAAAAGGCAGCTCAAGCTCGTTAAGAACAAGAAGTTCCTGACCCTCTTCCAGGCTGCAGAAGCAGTCAGACGCGCATCGGGTGATGTCATTGTGGAAGAGATTGACTGATAGTAGTTATAGTAAGTACTTTAGATATTTAATAATTAAACTTCTCTTATATAAAACTCTAAGATATTTTGAGGATTTTTTATCATCAGAAATCCTCGAATAGTGATATGGTTTTATGTTATAGAAGGTTAAGATACATTTTTATTAGATAGGAATTATTTAGTTATGTTTTGGTATTTTGTAAGACACGGTGAAACAGAGTGGAATAAAGAAAGACTCTTCCAGGGCGCAACCGACGTCCCATTAAATGACACCGGAAGAGATCAGGCCAGAGAAGCCGCATCCCGTATCAATGAAAAAGGAATAAGTTTCAAAAAGGTATACTCAAGCCCCTTAGGCAGAGCCATAGAAACCGCAGAACTTGTATCAGGCATTAGCCGAGACAGCGATAACTTCGTCATCGACGAACGCATCAAAGAAATGTTCTTCGGCGAACTCGAAGGCACCGACTACGACCTCGTCAAGGCAAGAGAAAAAGACCTCTTCGCAGAACCCGACAAGTACGTAAACTGCGAACGTAAAAAAGGCGTTGAAACCTACGACAGCATTGTAAACAGAGCCGGCGATTTCATCTCTTACCTCAAAACTCAGGAGAAAAACTTTACCCCAGATGACAACATCCTCATACAGACACATGGCGCCTGCATGAGAGCACTCCTTATAAACTTACGAGGTACAGCTCTTAAAGACTTCTGGAACATCAAAGTCGGCAACTGCGAGTTCTTTTGCTTTGAACTCAAGAACGGAGTTATTTCAGAAATCAATGTGGATGATTTGAATATTAATGCTCCAGGTGGTATACCATTTAAGTGATACTACAATAATACAGTAAGCAATACTGAATGCAATATTAAAAGCAATACTAAACGCAGTATTAAAAGCAATACTAAATGCTATATTAAAAGCTATATTAAACGCTATATAAAAAGCTATATTAAAAAGCGCTACATCAAAAGTTCAAAAATATTGCGAAAAGAACCCAAACTTTCACTCAAATAAACAATCACCGATACCTGGAAGATTCCTGAGGGTGGTAGCCTATAAATGATTTTCGTGTCTTTGAAAATTATATTAAATTCAAGAGCTTGATAGATGGAATAATATATTCTGTTAGGGATTCATCTGTTTGAGCGAAGCGAGTTTATGAATCCCAGAATATATTATTCCAGATATCATGCCTTGAATTTTATATAATTTTCACGACACGAAAATCATTTATAGGCTGCCACCCTCAGGAATCCCCCACATCGAAGCAAACGAGGCAACAAATGGCACATACAAGTAGGAAGTGGTATCAGCTGGACAATGCTGCGAAGATTATTCCGTCAACTGTCCAGGGAGCCAATACAAGAGTATTTAGAATCAGCTGCGAACTGGTGGATAACGTCAACCCTGCAATCCTCCAGGAAGCGCTCGATGAAGTAATAGAAGAATTTCCATATTTTAACAGTGTTCTGAGAAAAGGTGTTTTCTGGTATTACCTCGAACACCGCGATAATCTGCACCCTTTGGTTGAGGAAGAAAATCTCCCTCCCTGTTCCCAGATCTATTTTCCCGGAAGAAGAACACTTCTTTACAGGGTATTCTATTATAGAAAGCGCATCAATCTTGAAATGTTCCACGTCCTTGCAGACGGTACAGGAGCACTTATTTTCTTCAGAAAACTGGTAACAGTATATGTTGCCAAGAGGTATAATCTCCAGCTTTCTGACTGGAACGAAGAGACTTCTTCCAAAGAGGAAAAAGATGATGATGCTTTCAGACACTTTTATCAGAGATCAGGCGGTCTAAAGCAGCTCAAATCTCTTTCAAGTAAGAGAGCTTACACTATTCACGGAGATATCGATCCTGACAGACAGCCTCACCTTATCGAAGGCTGCATCTCCGTTAAGCAGTTCAAGGAGCTTTCAAAGAAATACAATACTTCAGTCGGAATAATGGCGACTGCTATATATATCGCATCAGTAATAGAAGAGATGCCTGTCGGCGAGAGGAAAAGACCTATCGTTGTCAGCGTTCCTGTTAACCTGCGCCAGTACTTCCATTCAGAGACTACGCGTAATTTCTATGGAACTATCACGATAGTATACGATCTGTATAAGCAGGGCGAGGAGCTTCCTGAGATCATAGAATTCGTTAAGCAGTCCTTTGCGAACCAGCTTTCTGAAGAGAATATCAGAAATACTATGAATTCCTATGCGGCCCTTGAGCACAATATTGCAGTTAAGGTCGTACCTCTTTTCATAAAAAATATTGCGGTGCAGGGAATCGACAGAGTTGCCAAGAAGGGCGTAACCAGTACCATGTCCAATCTTGGTAATATTGATATGCCGCCGGAAGTTAGCATATACATCGACAGATTCTCATGCTTCATGACTGCGATTTCAGAACAGATCTGCGTTTCAAGCTTCAAGGACAAGATGGTCTTCGGAGAAGTGAGCGCGTATACAACTCATGAGATCATGCTGCATTTCTTCAGAAGACTTGTGAAAATGGGAATCGACGTTGAAGTTACAAGTTCTGACCACAATGTGGATATCGATACAGTCCTTAACTGGGAAAAGAACCAGATCAAGGAAGTTGAATTTGAAAAAGCCGATGAAGAAACCGGTGATATGGAAGGAGAACCTGTCGGATGCAGTACTGCCCCAAGTGTAAAGTAAAAGTCAGAGGATATAAGACAGAGTGTCCTTTGTGTCAGGGCCGCCTTACTGGTACCCCTGAAGATCCTGCATATCCTGTTCTTAAGAAAAGAGTTTCGAGAGTATCCCTTCTTAAGATCCTGACATTCATTCTTGCAGTTATAGTAATAGTAATGATCTCAGCCAGATTCCTTCTGGTTCATCAGATTGGAACGCCGGATTCAGCATGGCCCGGAATGGTCATCATGGCAAGCGTTGTTATCTGGATAGATATGGTCGTTGCGATCATGCTAAGGGGTAACATTTTGAAGCTCGTTACCTTCGAAGCCTACGCGGTAATGGTGATTTCGTACCTGACAGACCGCGTGTTTGGTAATCGCGGCTGGGATATAGCATGGACGATACCTATGGCGCTTATCGTGCTACTTATTTTTACTATTGTTATAGGCCTTGTTACCAAGGCCCACCTTGAAGACTACGTCAATTATCTTATCTTTGATTTTATCGTAGCAATGATACAGCTTATACCGATCATCAATGAAACCAATATATTCATGTGGCCTGCAGTAATATGTGTTGCCATCTACCTCATACTTGCAGCAGCAATCATTCTTTTCAGGTTCAGAGACCTTAAGAATGCTTCAGCCAAATTCTGGAATATGTAAGGGAGTTAAATGTCACAAAAACAACAGACTAACAGCGAAAACCTTAAACGCGGTCTGGCTTTTGCCTACCGCGTTGGCGATTACTTTGAGAACAGTGTAAGTGACATTATCGCAGGTACTCACCTTGGAGTAGCCAAGCTTTTAGATAATGAAGAACCCTCTTTAAACACCTGGTATAGAGTTGATATACCTCAAGGTGTAACGGGGGACGGCTCAGAGTATTATATTTATGTCAAAAAAGGTCGTTCCAGGAATCTACTCGTCTTCCTGTCCGGAGGGGGAGTTGCCTGGAATTCCTATACAGCAGCAAGGCCTTCTTCCGGCGGAACCATAACTGCCGGAATGCCTAATTTCTATTGGAGTAATCTAAGGCCTTTTACCCAGATCATGAACATCCGCTCCGGAATCACAGAAGATATAAATCCCAGAAATAAGTTCAGAAATTTCAGCCAGGTCATCATCACTTATGCAACCGGTGACCTTCACGTTGGCAACAACGATTTTGAATACACAGACAGCGATGGGGATAAAGACGTAATACATTTCCACGGCTACAAGAATTTCAGATACGCCATGGAACAGGCCAAACGCCTTTTCAAAAATCCCAAAAGACTCCTTATCGCAGGCGACAGCGCCGGCGCTTTCGCAGTCCCAGCCCTTGCCGGCGAGATCTGTGATGACTTCTATCCGGAATGCAAGGACGTGACTTTATTGTCAGACAGCGGCCAGTTCCTGTATGATGGCTGGCGCGATACGGCAAAAGAAATATGGAAAGCTCCGGACGACCTGTGGCAGGCGATCACCTCTGATAATATCACCGTTGACTGGTACAGAAGGCTTTATGGCAAATACGGCGACAGATTCAGATATCTGTACTCCACGTCTACGCATGACTATCTCTTGAGCGCATATTATAACGATGTCGCCAACAAGGTTTTTGCTTCTGATAAGGATATTCAGGCCGAGTTCCACGAACAGATGAAAGTGATGCTGACTCAGCTCAAAGAGGTGAATCCAGGATTTCATTTCTATCTCAATAGCTTCAGAAACAAAATGGTCATGAAGAGCGGAATGAAGGGCGGCACGATCCATACAAATATCAGGAACTTGAATTTCCATCTGGCTAACAGCGAGGGAGTTTCTATGGAAAAGTGGCTCTACGACGCAATGCATGATAAGCTTTATGACAGCGGCATGACGCTGATTGAGTGAGGCAGACTTCGCTTTATAAAGGGCACGGTCGGGGGATTCCTGCGGATGGTAGTTGATAAATGATTTTATTGTCATGAAAATTATATAAAATTCAAGGCATGATATCTGGAATAATATATTCCGGGATTCATAAACTCGCTTCGCTCAGACAGATGAATCCCAAGCAGAATATATTATTTCATCTATCAAGCTCTTGAATTGCATATAATTTTCAAAGACCATCAAATCATTTATTAACCGCCAGCCCCAGGAAGATTCCCAGTTTTACGGCTACCTTTAAATGTGCGAAGGTAATTATGAGATGGTTTGGGAGCGCTCTTGTTTTGGATGGATGAAAGATGCCATAGTAGGAGTGCACTTATTATCGGATAAATGAAAGATGCTAGATTAGGAGCGCATTCGTTATTGAATGATTAAAAAAATAAGTTGGGTTGATATTTGACTTGTAATGATTAGCTCTTTATATGAATTTCATCTATTGTAGATACGGTAATAAAAGCATTCTCTTCAAAGGAATCGATAATATCTCGTAACTTTCGAAGTTCGAAATAAGTAACATAGCAGATGACGGTTTTGTTCTTACCAGCTATGGCACCGTAGGAGTCCATGACGGTGCAGGTTTTCTTCATATCGTTTCGTATCTTGTCGATCATGGCGTCGGGGTTTTTAGTGATGATGGTGACGCGTTTTATGGATTCGAAGTGGTCGGTGAAGTGGTCGATGATGGCGGTGGCTACTACGTAGACTAGGAGGCCTAAGAGGGCGCTGTTTTGGTTTAGGAGGAAGAAGGCTAGGATGTAGACCATCATGTTGAAGGCTACTAGGATTGAGGTCATGCTGATGTTTTTGCCGGTTTTTTCGGTGAATTTGTCAACGACGATGTTGGCAAGTATTTCGGAGCCGTCGATGCAGCCGCCGAATCTGAGGATGAGGGAGAGGCCTGCGCCGAGGATCGCGCCGCCGAAGGCGACGGCTATGAAGTGCTCGGTATCGAGGACGAAGGGAATGTTTTCGAAGAGTTCAAGGCCTACTGTGTAGATAGCGGTTCCTACGAGGGCTCTGATGGCGAACTTCGCTCCAAGGAAATAGAAGCCTGCGATTATAAAGGGGATGAAGATTCCGAATACGCAGGCAGAGAGGTTGAAGCCGGTGAGTTTACTTGTGATGATGCCAAGGCCTGCAGTTCCGTAATCAAGGGCGTCGTTGGGAAGGAGTATGCAGGCAACGGAGAAGCTTGCCATCATGGCGCCTATGATAATGAAGATGTAGGAGAAGAGATCGGAGTATCTTTTTTCAGTGGCTTTGGTCATAGTCATGTCCTCACTTTACAGAAAAAATTAGATCTTTCTACCTATAATTATATCTCGGTTTTAAACAGGAAATACAATAAATAATTAATCTGCCAAATTTCAAAACACGTGAAATTCACTGCCTTGACACAAGATGTATGATTGTATACAATTATACGCAAATATAATTCAGCACCAAATCTTCACTAAATTTCATTATTTGCAACAGGGAGGCAGCTGCAATGAGGCAGGATAATAACGCATTCCAAAACCGTCCGGTATCGATGAACAGCAAGAATAATCTCTTGCAGATCGAAGAGCACATGTACATTCTGGATGATGTACAAAAGCCGAACGTTTTCAGAAATATGTTTCCTTATGAGGAAATACCCAAGATTCCTTTCAACGATCGAATAGTTCCACACAATATGCCCAAGGATATATGGATCACGGATACAACATTTCGTGATGGTCAGCAGTCTCGCGCACCGTATACTACAGAGCAGATAGTCACAATCTATGACATGCTTCATGAGCTTGGCGGCCCTAATGGAATGATCAGAGCTTCAGAGTTCTTTTTATATAGTAAAAAAGACAGAGATGCAGTTTACAAGTGCCTTGAAAAGGGCTACAAATTCCCTGAGGTAACGAGCTGGATCCGTGCAAGTCAGGAGGATTTCAAGCTTGTTAAGGAGATTGGTCTTAAAGAAACAGGTATTCTGGTTTCCTGTTCCGATTATCATATTTTCTTAAAGCTTAAGATGACCAGAAGACAGGCTATGGAGCATTATCTTTCTGTTATCCGTTCCTGCCTTGATGAGGGAATCAGCCCCAGATGCCACCTTGAAGACATAACCCGTGCAGATATCTTCGGATTTGTAGTTCCGTTCTGTATCGAGCTTATGAAGTTAAAAGAAGAATATAAAATCCCGATAAAAGTCCGTGCTTGTGATACAATGGGATACGGCGTCAATTTCGCGGGTGCAGTTATACCAAGAAGTGTACAGGGTATAATCTATGCCCTTAATACTAACGGCGGCGTTCCATCAGAGCTTATAGAGTGGCATGGTCACAATGACTTCTATAAGGCAGTTACTAACTCAACTACAGCCTGGATTTACGGCTGCAGCGGCGTTAACTGTTCACTGTTTGGAATCGGCGAGCGTACGGGTAATACTCCTTTGGAAGCTATGGTATTTGAATATGCCCAGCTCAAGGGTACGCTCAACGGCATGAATACTCAGGTTATCACTGATCTTGCCGAGTATTATGAAAAAGAGATTGGATTCCACATTCCACCACAGACTCCTTTTGTAGGAAAGAATTTCAACGTTACTAGAGCAGGTATCCATGCAGATGGACTGCTTAAGAACGAAGAGATATATAACATTTTTGACACAGAAAAATTCCTTAGAAGGCCTCCGATCAGTGCTGTAAGCAATACTTCTGGTCTTGCAGGAATAGCACACTGGATCAACGTTCACTACAATCTTAAGAATGAAAATTCGATGGACAAGAAGTCACCGCTTGTTATTAAGATTAAAGAGTGGGTAGACAAGCAGTATGCAGATGGACGAGTAACTGTCCTTACTGATGAAGAACTTGTAACTGAGATTGAGAATGTACAAAAAGAGCTTGGAATGGAAACATTTGCAGCTGTCTAGTGAGAACTTTTGGGCCACTGACTGCATATGAAAAAAATTTTGGATGAGGTCACATATGACAAATAAAGAATTAAATCCTGAAGAGATGGATAAGTATTCTCTTAGAGGAAGAGTGTTCCACAAGATTCGTGAAGATATTCTCAGCGGTAAGTACAAGGATAATGAAGAACTTAAAGAGGTAGCTATAGGCAAAGAGCTTGGAGTTTCAAGAACTCCTGTTCGTGAAGCTTTCAGACAGCTTGAGCTTGAAGGTCTTATTAAGATCATCCCTAACAGGGGAGCCTATGTTACCGGAATACATGCAAATGATGTAAAAGATATATATATGATCCGCTCAAAGCTTGAGGGCTTATGCGCAAGATGGGCCTGCGAGAAGATAACAAAAGAGCAGATGGAAGAGATGGAAGAAGTTGTATATCTTTCTGAATTCCATGCTTCCAAAGGTCACATGGATCAGCTTGCAGAGCTTGATAACCGCTTCCATACTATCCTTTATGAATCATGCAATTCCAAGATGCTCGAGCATACTCTTAAGGATTTCCACCAGTCTGTTCTCAGGATCA
>JAEEGH010029022.1_pt1 | contig 10845 bp, 5 predicted proteins | sample 9134181 | NCBI WGS metagenome assembly JAEEGH01 (sample SAMN16246544, study PRJNA631951) | gut metagenome | biome: gut microbiome; feature: rumen; material: DP-attached | host: Bos | place: Iran: Karaj | collected 2018-10
AATCCACTTGTTCTACACAAGAACGAATTTTATCAAATATATCTGAAAAATCAAGCGGAAGTTTTACCGATGCCAGTTCTTTCATCAGATTATCAAGACCATCGATGTTAAAGTCATCAGCATATTCTACTATCAGCTTAATCTTTTCTGCTAATTCTTCTTTTGAGATTTCGGGCTTATCCTCGTTAACAGAAGCATTCTGCAAAAGCGGTTCCAGTATATGCTTGAAGCTAAGGAAGGTATCCAGAAGCTTTTTATGTTCCTTTTGAATCTCTGTAATTGTATTATTATTTGCACACTCTTCTAAATGTTCTGCAAGTTTTGAAAGTTTTAAGGCTCCTATAAGGCGGGAAGTGCTTTTAAGAGCATGAACTTTGATTTCATAATTTTTCCAGTCTTCAGCTTCAAAAAAATTCTGCAGTTCAAGTGCCTTTTCATCTATTGTAGAATGGTATTGATTTATTGTTGAAAAAAGAAGTTCTTCTGAACCGCAGTTTTTTAGGGCAGAATCTGCATCGAGTTCTTCAATTTTATATAGCTTACTTATAAAATCAGAATAAGCATCAGCTTCTGCTCTGGCCCCGGATATATCGTCCTCTGGTGCTTCTTCTATATATTCTGCTGGAAGATATTGTTTAATCAGCTCTTCCAGTTTTACTGGATTTACAGGTTTTGAAATATAATCATCAAATCCTTCGTTCAGGTACATTTTCTTAACGCCACTGATGGCATTTGCCGTAAGGGCTATGCAAGGTTTACCGGCAGAAAGATTATCCTTCATTTCTTTCATTGCATGCAGGGTTTCTATACCATCCATTTCCGGCATGCGGTGGTCTATAAACAAAATGTCGTAAGTATTATTCTTAACGGTCTCAAGAGCTTCTTTTCCGCTGAGGGCAGTATCAATTTTGATACCGGTATTTTTGAGCAGGCCTTTGATTACATCAAGGTTCATAGCTGTATCATCAACAAACAAGAGATGAGCGCGAGGAGCATGCAGCTTTTCTTTATATCCGGCCATTTGTTTTACGCTTTCTTCATAGGCCTCATTCAGGTCTCCGGCTGGAGTCCAGTCTATAACCTTCTGCTTAATCTGGAAAGAAAAGTCTGAGCCTTTTCCGTAAGTACTTTGAACCTCAAGCGTACTTTCCATCATATGCAAAAGTTTACGAACAATGCTTATTCCAAGTCCGCTGCCTTCAATAGTTCTGTTTTTACCTTCTTCAATTCTTTCAAAAGGAGCAAAGAGTTTTTCCATATTTTCACTCTTAATTCCGCAGCCTGTATCAATTACATGAACCTTTAACATAAGCTGGTCTTCTGTAAGCTTTTCGAAAGAGATGGTAAAAGTAATTGAACCTTCTTTTGTATATTTAATGGCATTTGTAAGAAGGTTTAAGATACACTGCTTTATGCGGATAGAGTCGCCGAATAAGGTCTTTGGAAAATCTGGAGAAATATTAAGTTCGTATTTAAGGCCTTTGTTCTGGGCTCGTTCACGAGTCATGTTCATTAAATCAATAATGAGAGATGACATTTCATAATTGTCTGGAAGAAGTTCCATTTTGCCGGCTTCAATTTTAGAGAAATCAAGAACATCATTTACAATAGAGAGAAGGTTAGCACCGGCAGTTTTAATGTTTGCTGAATATCCGAGAATGTTTTTGTCTTTGGCTTCACGAAGGATCATTTCGTTCATACCAAGTACAGCATTGATTGGAGTTCTGATTTCATGGCTCATGTTTGCAAGGAAGGCAGACTTAGCCTGAGAAGCGGCTGCATTTATCTGGCTTTCGGTAAGGGCTGCCTCTTTTGCTTCGCGTTCCTTTTTTGTCTGCTCGCTGATGTATTCAATATATTCTTTAAGCTGAGTTGTCATTAAGCGGATATTGTTTGCAAGTGTTCCAATTTCATTTTCTGACTGGTAAGGAATATCTATAAATAATTCACCTCGGGCAAGTCTATTTGTTGTTCTTGTAATAATTTTTATAGGTCTGATAATTTTGGAGTTTATGAAGAAAATCAAAACAACAGTTAAGAGAGTTACCATAATAAAGGTAACAATAAGTAAAACTATCTGCCCATATACATTTTTATATAATTCGCTTTTAGAGATAGCCGTAATATAAGACATGCCGTTGTCTAATTTTGTAAGACTTCCGTAATATTTTTTACCTTCCCATGAAAATTGTTGAAGAGATTGATCTTTTTGATTCTGAAAAAGCTCAAGAATATCAGCAAGCTCTGCCGAACGCTCAACAGCTTTTGTAAGTTCATAACGTGTATTTAAATGAATAAGATTATTTTCTTCACCAAGCAGAATGCCTTTAGAGCTTTCCAGCTGTAGGGAATTAACCATATCTTCAATAATTGCAAGATTTAAATCAATGCCAACCACACCTAAAAGGTTTTCATCTCTATAAACTGGAATACAGTAAGAAATCATCTTTTGGCTGATGTTTATATTATTGTATGGAGGTGTCCATACCGGACCTTTTTTCCATATGGGCAGATAATACCAACCGACATTTTCTGTGTCAGTAGGGGAGTATTTAGAAAGGTTTGTTGGTCTTATGCTTACAAAACTTTTTTTATAACTGCCAATAAGTGAAAGACCTCTGTTTGGTCCATATTTTATACTTTCCATCCGGAAAAACGCACCACTGGCACCCTTTTGGAAAACTGCTAGAGAAGACATTACTTTTGCAAGATTATCCATATATTCTGTTTCATATTCAGAATCGTTAAGAAGTCTTTCTTCATCTAATGTACCAATAATATAAGACTGGAATTCTTTTACAATATTTTCTGCAGAAGTAAAAAAGGTATTTAACTCAATAATTTTTTTTTCAGTTGCAAGAGAAATTGTTTTGTTCTGATTATCTCGGGTTAGATTAGAAAAATAAAAATAGACAATAAAAGCTGTTATAAAAAAAATAAAAGCCATTGTGGAAGTGATATATAAAATGGTTTGTTTTTTTAAGATGTTTGAGGATTTGTTTTTCATCTTTTTCCTACACCGTTTCCACCAGCTTCTTTTATTGCATAGCAGGCTTGAACAGCACGATAGTAATTTGTTTTAATTGAAACAGACAAATCTACCTGGACTATACCGACAGAAATTGTTACATCCAGTTTTTCTTTTGCTTCCTGGCAGAAGATCTTAAATTTTTCTTCTGCTTGTGAAAGTTCCATTTCAATAAAAAGAACAAACTCATCGCCCGAATAACGGAACATAATGCCTTTTTCACCAAGAGCTTTTTTAGCAAACTCAACTATTTTAAGGATTATTTCATCACCGTTTCGAATATCGTTTACAGTTTTAAAATGATCTATATCAAATACCGCAAGTGACTTATAACGGGTTGTGTTAAAGACACCAAGTTCTCCATAAGCTTCTTTTATATAATTACGGTTTGGAAGTCCGGTTAATTCATCTTCCGGTAGAGAAGATTTTACAAGATCATGATGAAGAACTTTTTTATGTTCGAGCAGTAATAAAATTATTGCAGTAATCATGAAAATATTAATGAGAATAATTATCAGTGTCCCTTCAAATTCTGCTTCTATATGATTGCTACCCTGAACAACAAGATACCATTGAAGATTATTAAGATAACGTGTCATTCTAAAACCGTTTCTTCCTTTTTCGGTGTGGGTAAAGCCTCCTGGAGTGGCTGAGTCCGAAAGAGCATCAGAAATGTAGGCATTTTTTATATTGTTGTAATCAGTATCAATCTGAACAAGGCCCTGAGAATCAATAAGATTTATTTTTACTTTATATTCTTTTTCAACGGATAAAAGCATTTTCTGCCAGTCATCCATTGGAAGACCTATTCCGCATACGCCAATTGTTTTGCCTTCATCACCGATTATTCGGGCGTTAACAAAAATGCTCCAGCGGTAATCAAAAAGCTGGTCTCGGTCTGCTTCTACATGAAGTTTTTTTCCTAAATCAAGAAAAATAGGATACCAGTTGTCATAAGGATCTAACTGTGGATTAACAATTTTGGCAATTCCGTTTGAGGTATAAAAGCGTTTTGTCTGATCTGAAACAACAAAAATTGAATCATAGCCAAACTGATTTTTTACGGCAGAAAGGAAAGAAGACATCATCTTTTCCATTGCTTTTTCATTTATGTTTTTTTCGCCTTCAAGAGCCTGAATAAGAAATTCATCAGAACTGAGACCTGTCATAATACCAATAGGTCGTTCAATGTTTCCTGCTATGAGGCTATGAATATGAGATGCAACAAGCTGATTATTTGAGATTTCGTGTGATTTGTTGTGTAAATAAGAAGGAGTTATAACAGCTAAAAGAATGAGTGAAACTGTAAGAAGAATGAAAACCGGGATTTTTTGTTTCATTGAAATGTGAAGTTTCAGATGAAGCTCCTTAAAAAAAGAAGGTCGGCAGGCACTGCTTGCCGACCTTTTGTGCGTTAGCGAGGGAATGCCATAGCTTCCGGCTTGAATACCTTATCAAACTCTGCTGCTGTGAGGAAACCGAGTCCTACGCAGGCATCTTTGAGGGAGATATTTTCATCAAAAGCTTTGTGTGCTGTTTTAGCAGCGTTTTCATAACCAATGTATGGGTTCAATGCTGTTACCAGCATCAAAGAGTTGTAAAGGTTATGGTGCATCTTGTCTTTATTAGCCTTAATTCCAACTGCACAGTTCTTGTTGAAGCTGAGCATTGCCTCTGCGAGAAGGCGGGCAGACTGAATAAAGTTGTATGCAATAACTGGCATGAATACGTTTAATTCAAAGTTACCCTGGCTTGCTGCAAAACCGATAGCGGCATCGTTACCCATTACCTGAACGGCAACCATAGTAACTGCTTCGCACTGTGTAGGGTTTACTTTTCCTGGCATGATAGATGAACCTGGTTCATTTTCAGGAATGTGGATTTCTCCAAGACCGTCACGAGGACCAGATGCGAGCCAGCGAACGTCGTTAGCAATCTTCATCATATCTGCAGCGAGAGCCTTGATTGCTCCGTGTGCGTATACTAATTCGTCTTTAGATGTAAGAGCGTGGAATTTGTTAGGTGCTGTTACGAACTTCTTTCCAGTAAGTTCGCTTACACATTCTGCAACCTTTTTGTCGAAGCCCTTTGGAGTGTTGAGTCCAGTTCCTACTGCTGTACCACCGAGAGCAAGCTGCTTAAGGAATGGAAGAGAAGCCTGGAGCATTTTTTTATCCTGCTCGAGAGAAGTTCTCCATCCAGAGATTTCCTGACCGAATGAAATAGGTACAGCATCCTGGAGGTGAGTACGTCCAGACTTAACAATCTTCATATTCTCTTTTTCGAGCTTTTTGAAAGTATTTACGAGAGTGTCGATTGCCGGGAAAAGTTTGTCTTCAATAGCATATACTGCAGAAATGTGAAGTGCAGTAGGGAAGGTGTCGTTAGAAGACTGGCTCATGTTGATATCATCATTTGGATGACAGATTTTCTTTCCTGCAATTTCGTTAGCGCGGTTAGCAATAACTTCGTTTGCATTCATGTTGCTCTGAGTACCAGAACCTGTCTGCCATACAACGAGAGGGAAGTGATCGTTGAGTTTACCTGCGATTACTTCATCACAAGCCTTTTTAATTGCACTAAGCTTTTCCTTAGTCATTTTTTCTGGCTTGAGAGCATTGTTAGCCATAGCGGCTGCCTTCTTGAGGTAACCGAAAGCTTTTGTAATTTCACGTGGCATAGTTTCAATGCCAACACCAATTTCAAAATTTTCGTGGCTGCGTTCTGTCTGTGCTCCCCAGTATTTATCTGCAGGAACCTTTACTTCGCCCATTGAGTCATGTTCAATCTTATATTCCATAATTAGAATTTCACCTGCTTAATTACATCTTTAAGACACTCTGCACTGTGGCGGAGAGATTCGATTTCTGAGTCTGTAAGTGGAGCTTCGAGACGGCCCTTAATTCCATTTCCACCGATAACTGTTGGAATAGAAAGACATACATCTTTAATTCCATATTCGCCATCGAGCATAGAAGAAATAGTAAGAACTGAATCTGTATCGTAGTTCAAGGCTTCACAAAGAGTTGCTGTTGTTACACCAATAGCGTAGTTTGTACATTTCTTAGCAGCAATGATAATTCCACCAGACTTGCGGATATAATCTTCAACATCATCCTTATCAAAGTCTGGGAGCTTTGGTCCACGGTATGATTTAGCAAATGAATCAACCGGAATAGAACCGATGTTAGCAAGAGACCAAGGTACAAAAGAAGAATCTCCGTGCTCTCCGAATACGTAACCGTGTACGTTTTCCTGAGCTACCTTGTAAGTTTCTGCAATGCGGGCACGGAAGCGTGCTGTATCAAGCATAGTACCTGTACCAAAAATGCGGTTAGCAGGAATGCCAGAAGTTTTTACAAACTGATATGTAAGAATATCTACAGGATTTGCTACGATAACGTAAAGTGCATTAGGAGCAGCCTTAGTAATCTGTGGAATTACAGACTTTGTAATATCAACGTTTGTCTGTGTAAGGTCAAGACGAGACTGGCCAGGTTTACGGCCTACACCGGAAGTAAATACGACGATATCAGAGCCTTTTGCATCTTCATAATCTCCGTCGTGAACATAAACAGGACCAATGAAAGGAGTACCCTGGCGGATATCCATTGCTTCTCCCATAGCCTTTTCTTTTATAATGTCGATAATGACAATTTCTGAAGCAATCTGCTTCAAGGTAAGGGCATAGGCAACGGTAGAACCAACCTGTCCTGCACCGATGATTGTAATTTTTCTTGACATATTTCTGTCTCCTGCAAATAAATATACTATTAAATCTAGTCAGAAAATTTTAAACGAAAATTCCCTGATTATCTTTATGAGTATAATCGTTTTTCTGTATTTTGTGAAGTATAAATTAGCAGAGCGCGCCTGAGATTTTAGCTGCTACAATCTCATTTGCAGAGGCATTACTATCAATTTCCTGAATTGCATCGCGGATGTTTGAAAGAAGACCTTCAAGACTGCTTACCTTCTGCTGAAGCTGTTCTGTACCATTAGAAATATTCTGAAGGGCAGAATTCTGCTGAATAATTTCACCGGCAACACCTTCGGCAAGCTGGGTATTTACGTTAGCATCGTCTACAATCTGTGTAAGTGCATTCATTACATCGCGGGTTCCGGTATCAATTTCCGAAACTCCAGCAAGAATTTCTTCCATAACGCGGATTGTTTTACGAAGTTCTTCTGTAATTGTTTTTGTATATTCAGAGAAAGTCATTACAGATTCTGAAGTTGCATTTACAATTGCTTCGTTTTCTTCAAGTGTATCTGTAATTTTCTGGGCATTCTTTGTAGTTTCTTCTGAAAGCTTACGGATTTCCTGTGCAATTACAGAGAACCCCTTTCCAAGAGTACCGGCATGAGCAGCTTCAATTGAAGCATTCATAGCAAGAAGACCGGTTTGTGCAGAAATTTTATTAACTGCTTCTACAAAAGTAGACACCTTATCAGAAGACTCTTTTACTTTCATCATGTCTGTTACAAGATCATGAAGAAGCTTCATCTGGGAGTCAAGGTTATTTACAAGGGTATTCATGCCTGCACGCTGATCATTTGCAATGCTTGAGATGTTTGAAAGGCTTGCAGACATTTCATTAAGAGCTGCTGAAGTAGATGTAATTGCATTACTCTGGCTTTGAACACTCTTTTTCATCTGATCTGCTTTATCATTAATCTGGAAGCTGGAATCTTTAATTGTAACGGCTTCTGTACTTAGAGTAGTTGTCTCAGTGTTAATATATTTATACAGTTCACCAATTTCTTCTACGCTGTTTGCGGCTTTTGCAGTAGAGGCAGAAAGAAGTTGACCAATATTAAGACCTTCGGCAGTTTCGATAATTACATTTGAAATTTTAGAAAGAGCTAAAGAAGATCTGTTTTCGTTTTCTTCTGCACGGGTAATTACATGATTTGTGAACTTGTCAAAAAGAAGAATACAAAGATTAGTAGTAATAATTCCAAGTGAACAAACAATAATATTCATTGCAGCAGTTGAAGGATTTGCCTGAAACAATGGCTGATATCGAAGTGCATTTGTTGATATCCATATTAATACAGCAATCACAAAGAACACATAAAGCTGTTTTCTGCGCATTGAAATTACATAGTTACAAACAGACATTACACATAAAAAACAACAATCTCTATATGGAAGAAAATTTGAAACAGAAAAAGGACCACCATAACATTCAATTGCACTGACAATTAAGATAGCTGAAGTAGTTACCCAGGCGGCAAAATGTATATGACTTTTTTTAATTAGAAATAAAGAGCTTATAAAAAAAGCAAGGATAAAAAGACTGCCAATTCCAATTACAAGATATTTAAAAACAAATAATACAATTCCGAAAAATGCAAAAAGAAGCAAAAAAACAAGATTAGAACCAATAAGAAGTGAAAGCTGTTCCTGCTCACGAATTGGAAGATTACGGAAATAATCCTTTGGAGGATAAAATTTCTTATTAATCGAAAAATCAGACATATTACAATTTTAGTTTAAGTTACAAATTATAGCAAATAAATTTTAAATGCTGTATTATGCCTTTATATGAATATAAATAACAATGCTTCAAATGTAAAAAGAGAGCTTTTAGTTCGTATTGCAAAGCTTCAGCTTGAAGGTGAACTTGACAGTCGTAAAATAAATAAAATTCCGACAGAAATGAGACCCGCAAATTCACAGCCAATCGGCTGTTGTATTTATCACGACCGCGAGTTATTAAGAATGAGACTTCTTGCCCGTATGGGAATTTCTGTAGAAAACTATAACGATTTGAATGATCTTGATGATTACGCAAGAGAAGCATTATCACGAGAAAGTCCTACCTGGCCAATGATTACAGTTTTGCATGAAGCTTGTAACGGCTGTGTAAAGCAGAATTTTATGGTAACAAATGCCTGCCAGGGCTGTTTTGCACGTCCCTGTATGATGAACTGTCCTAAAAAAGCAATTCATATTATTCATCATGCTCATATTGATGCAGAAAAATGTATTCACTGTGGACTTTGCGAACAGAATTGTCCATATCATGCAATTATTAAAATTACAGTACCTTGTGAAGCAGCTTGTCCAGTTGGAGCCATTTCAAAAGGCGAAGATGGTCACGAAGTTATTGATTTTCATAAATGTATTTACTGCGGTAAATGTATGACAGAATGTCCGTTTGGTGCGATGATGGACAAAAGTCAGCTTGTTGATGTAATCAAGCATATTATGAATGGTAAAAAAGTGAGCGTTATGTATGCTCCTTCGATTGCATCTCAGTTTAAATGTAGTGCTGGTCAGCTTGAAAAGGGAATGGAACAGCTTGGTTTTACTACTGTTTATGAGGTTGCGGCTGGAGCTGATATTTGTGCAGAAAAAGAAGCTGCTGAGTTTACAGAACGAATGAAGCGCGGTGACAAGTTGATGACTACATCCTGCTGTTCTGCATATGTACGCGCAGTTCATATTCATGTTCCAGATCTTGACCCTTGTGTTAGTGAAACCAGAAGTCCAATGCATTATGCAGCAGAAATTGCTAAAAAGGATGATCCTTCCTGTGTAACAGTTTTTGTTGGACCATGTCTTGCAAAACGCCGTGAAGGCTTTGATGATGAATTTGTTGATTATGTAATTACAGCAGAAGAGCTGTCTGCCTTCTTTGAAGCAAAGGGCATTGAACCAGGTAAGCTTGAAGCTGTTAAAAAAGCTGATGTACCTAGTGCAAGTGGCCGTAACTTTGCAAGAACCGGTGGAGTTGCAGAAGCAGTTCGCTGCAGACTTGCAGATCCTTCAATTTTGAAGCTGGATGTAATTAACGGTCTAAATAAAGAGGGTATGAAAAAGCTGAAATATTATGGTGAAATTAATGCCGGTCGTATTGAAGCAAAGGAAAGCGACGGAAACCTTGTTGAAGTTATGAGCTGTGAAGGTGGTTGTGTTGCCGGTCCTTGTGTTGTGCAAAAGTTGAATCTGGCAAATGTTCAGCTTGATAAATATGTAAAGGAAGGCAAATAGTTGCCCATTCCAGTTATCTGTACAACCTTATTAATAGAAAAATCTCCGCAGGCACTGCCGCTCGGTGCTGCTTGTATTGCGTCTGCAGTTAAGAATGATAAAAATATTGGTGGTAAGGTTAGCGTTCAGCTTAAAGCTTTTTGTCTGGAAGATACTGATTTTCCAAAAGACAAAACGAAGGCTTCTAAATATATTGCAGATAAACTGACTGAAATTTCGGGTGGGAATAAAGATGCTATATTCTGTTTTTCCTGCTTTGTATGGAATATAGAAATTCTTGAATCAGCTTCTAAAATCCTTCGTGAAAAGGGATTTATCTGTATTGCCGGTGGCCCTGAAATAACAGCACATCCTTCTTTTTATAAAGAGTTTGATTATACAGTAAGTGGTGAAGGAGAAATAACAGTGCCTTCACTTATCAGCAAGATAATCAATAAGTATGAAAAATCAGACAGAGTAATAATTTCTCAATCTCCAGATTTAGCTGTCATACATTCTCCATATCTGGACGGAATAATTGATCCTGCTGAATATGAGGGTGCTTTGTGGGAGCTTGCCCGGGGCTGTCCTTATAAGTGTGCCTATTGTTATGAATCTAAAGGGCAGAAAACCGTCCGCCTGTTCCCGATGGAAAGAATAAAAGCAGAGCTGGAATTGTTTGCAAATAAGAAGGTTCCTCAGGTATTTGTGCTTGATCCAACCTATAATGTCAACAAAAGAAGAGCAGTAGAATTACTCAAGCTGATTGCTTCTAAAACTCCAGATACCTTTTATTATTTTGAAGCAAGAGCCGAACTGATAGACCGCGAGCTTG
>JAEEGH010029024.1_pt1 | contig 10844 bp, 3 predicted proteins | sample 9134181 | NCBI WGS metagenome assembly JAEEGH01 (sample SAMN16246544, study PRJNA631951) | gut metagenome | biome: gut microbiome; feature: rumen; material: DP-attached | host: Bos | place: Iran: Karaj | collected 2018-10
AGAGGAAATCTCACCACCCTTGTGCCGGGCCAGGGCTACATTTACCAGTCGAAGGCAACAGAGAACAAGACGTTCACCTTCCCCACGGGAGCGAAATAAGGATATTAACACTGTTTTAAAGCTCAAAACGGCCGCTCTCGTTCGAGGGTGCTGTTTTTTTTGTGCCGCTTTGTGAAGGGGGAGAGATTCCCTTCGGGAATGGAGGGGCAGTCAATTGTATCATGCGGCGGTAGAAAACGCCATCGAAATTGAAACCGTTGCAACCGCCGCTGGTAACATAAACAACATGCCCATTTCCGCAGGAAATCTCTAAAAAAGTAGGGAAAAACGCGTTGTGTCTCAACTTTTTTACTACTTTTGAGCGCTTGGAGTAAGCTTTGGGATGACATGACTGCTGCGGCTCAGCCCCGTAGGGGCGACAGCCAATAAGCAGGCGACATGAGTCCCTGCGCATAAGGCGTAAGCCAACAGGTGGACGCAGCCATAGATCCCACGCCACCGCACTGGCCCACGCAGGGATGACATGACTGCTGCGGCCCAGCCCCGGTAGGCGTCTCGCAGTCCCGCAGTCTCGCAGTCCCACGTCAACTGAACAACTAAACAACTAAAAAACTGAATACAACAATGAACGACAACTTCACCATACAGCTCTTTGAGGGCAAGAAAGTGCGCATCGCTTGGGATGCGGAACAGGAAAAGTACTATTTCGCAGTGGCGGACATAGTGCAAGTATTAACTGACAGCACTGATGTCAAGCAATATGTCAAACGAATGCGGGCACGTGACCCCGAACTCAATTCCAGTTGGGGTACAATTTGTACCCCTACTCGAATGATGGCTGCTGATGGGAAGGTCTACAAGACCCAAGCCGCCGACCTTGAAGGCATTTTCCGTATCATCCAGTCTATCCCGTCCAAGAAAGCTGAACCAGTAAAACAATGGCTCGCCAATGTAGGTGCCCAACGCATCGACCAGATGATTGACCCCGAACTGACTTTCCAGATGGCCGTAGAAGATTATCGCCGCCAAGGCTATAGCGACCGCTGGATCAATGAGAGAATGCGCTCCATCGAGATGCGCAAGGAGCTGACTGACGAGTGGCATCGTTCTGGCATCCACGAGCCGAAGGACTTCGCCATCCTGACCAACGTGCTCACCAAGGCATGGAGCGGCATGACCACCGGTGAGTACAAACACTACAAGGGTCTGACGAAAGAGAACCTGCGCGACAACATGACCAACGTGGAATTGGCCTTGAACACCCTTGCCGAAGTGACCACCACAGAATTATCGCGCCAACGTAATCCAAAAGGTATGGCACAAACCAGCCAGACTGCACAAGAAGGAGGCGAAGTGGCACGCAATGCACGCGCCGACATTGAAAGCCGCCTCGGCCGTTCCGTGGTATCACCCGAACGAGCTTCAGACTATATCAAGCCGATAGAGCAGCAAGATGCCGAAGCCTTGCCGTTACCTGATGACATGCAAAACGAAGAGCCCACGCAGGGATGACATGCCTGCTGCAGCCCAGCCCCGGTAGGCGTCCCGCAGTCTCGCAGTCCCACGTCAACCGACCAACTAAACAACTGAACAACTAAACAACTTAAAAACATACCACCCATGAACACCTCTACATCAAAAAACAAAACCAAACGAGCAGCTCTCCTGCTGCTCCTTGTCCTCCTCTCCGCCACCGTAGCGAGGGCACAATACGCCACCGTGCCCATTGGCGAGGGCAATTACTCTGAATGGGAGCTCCCCTTTGCTACTTCATTAAACTATTCCCTGACGCAGCAAATCTATCTGGCCGAGGAGATTGGAATGGCCGGCACCATTACCGCCCTCTCATTCCACTATGACCATGCGCACTACTATTATTTTTACAATGATGAGTTTGTTGAGGGTGATGATTATACGACACCGTTCTCCCTTGAAGGGTTGCAGGTCTATCTGAAGTATACGGATAGGAGTGAGTTTTCTGTGAACGACCACGTCATGGTGCCGCTCAGCGAAAGCGACAAGGTGTGGGAAGGGACCTTCGCCGCCACAGGCGCAGGTTGGGTGACCATCAACTTCGACACGCCCTTCGAATACGACGGCGTCAGCAATCTCCTGGTGTGCTGCTATGATCCTACAGAAGGCTACTTTGATGATTTGGTTGATCCATTTGGATATCATACTGGAGATGGAGGCCTCGTTTTCTCTAGTCATGAGTTAGAAGGTAATTCGAAGGCAATCTCTACATCTTCCTATGATGAAATTCCCAGTTTGAGTCCAAACACGTATGTTCATGCTTTGGGTGGCAGAAACAATATCCAACTCCACTTTGAGACCGACTATCCCAACCCCGTCAACCTCGTCGTGAGCGATCTTACCGACATGTCGGCCACGCTTAGCTGGGAAGCGCCGCAAGCCACCAACACCATCACGGGCTATGCCTACCAGTACAAAAAAAACACCGATACCGAATGGTCAGACGAAGTCACCACCACCGGCACTTACGCCTCCCTCAATGGACTGGCGGGCGGCACGCCATACCGATTCCGCGTGAAGGCACTTTATGGGAATAACGAAAGCATTTATACCAATACCGGTTTCACCACCATTGCCATACCGCTGCCCAACCTTGCCGTGAGCGACATTACTAACGAGTCGGCCATGCTCAGCTGGGAGGCACCCGAAACGTCCTACACCATCACGGGCTATGCCTACCAGTACAAGAAGACTACCGATACGGAATGGTCAGCTGAAGCCACAACGACCAGCACTTTTGTTACTCTTGTCGGTCTGTCGGATTTTTCGGAGTACCAATTTCGTGCGAAGGCGCTTTTCAGCGACCACGAAAGCTCCTGGACCTTCATCAGCTTCTTCACTGCCGTATTGTTGCCTTATGAGCAAGGGTTCGAGAACGGCATGGTCGGATGGAGCATGGTGGATTGCTATTGGGCTGGAATCCCATGGGGGGGGACGGCAATCACAGGTCCCGAGTATAACGAGTATCATTGTGTACATACTGGAAGCTTTGGTTTTCGTTTTTCAAATATTCTCGCTTTCGACCAATACCTTATTTCTCCTCTGTTTTACTGCAATTCGCGCGTGTCAGTCTCGTTCAGTTATAAGAATTATTACCTCTTTCATGCCACTTTCCAAGTGGGCTATTCCACCACGACCAAAGATCTTGATGCCTTCACCTGGGGCGACACAATAACAAGCACATCCACCCATGATTGGCAGCAGTACACGGATGTCTTCCCTGTCGGTACCAAATATATCGCCGTCAAATGGATAGAAGAAGGTGGTGATGACCTATTCTTGGACGATTTCAGTTTTGAGGAGTATTCTCCTTACCCCAAGCCAACCAACCTGGCTGTCAGCAACCTGGCCGAACACGGTGCCTCCCTGACGTGGACGGCACCCGAAACCAGCCAAACCGTCACGGGCTATGTCTACCAATATAAATTAGTCAACGAATGGGTCTGGTCAGCTGAAACCACGGTAAACTCCATTTCCGTTACCCTCAGCGGTCTGTCGCCCAACACCAGCTACGACTTCCGCGTGAAAGCCCTTTACGCAGGAGGCCTTGCCAGCAACTATACAACCACAAGTTTCATGACTGAGGGTGTGATTGAACCCCTTCCTCACTATCAAGGCTTCGAAAACGGCATGGGCGGCTGGCGTGTCGTGGATGGCGCTGGAAGCACTGGGATTTATTACAACAGCCAATATAACATACATAGTTTCAGGTTTGATTGTGACAATAATACTCCTCAATATCTAATTTCCCCCCAGTTTAACAGCAATTCGTCCATGAAGGTTTCATTCAGTTATCAGAATAGTTCTGATGGCACTTACAGCTATCTGGCCGATTTCCAAGTGGGCTATTCCACCACGACCAAAGATCTTGATGCCTTCACTTGGGGTGACACGATAACAAGCAGCCACCAGTGGCAACAGTACATCATTGGCTTCCCTGGAGGTACCAAATATGTCGCAGTCAGATGGGTAGGTGGGTATTTTCTGTTTTTGGATGACTTTAGCTTTGAGGGTTTCATCATTGACGAAGACCATTCGATTACGGAGAACTTTACAAACAATACGGCGTTCCCTCCTCTTGGCTGGGAGAACCCGTCCGTTGTTGTGGACGGTGTCAACCGTCAATGGATATGGGATTGGTTTTTTTACCATTACGATTCAGGAAGTGCCTACAGCAGCAGATACGGCACTACCTATCTAAAGTTGCCCGACCTTTATCTTTCCGACAGCGTCAACTCAGCCCAACTCTCTTTCTGGTCCCTATACACAGGACTATCAGACTATGCAAAGTGTTCCGTGGTGCTGCTTGACGGCGACAACGAGACCGAACTATGGACTCCCGATGTCGGACCACTTCAAAATGAAAGATGGTATGAAATCCACATCGACCTCTCTGCCTACATGGGACAGACCATCAGCCTTGCCTTCAAGCATGAGGGCAACAATATCAGTACATGGTCCATCGACAATTTGAAGATCAGCGTTCCCATGTTGGGTGCCGGCACAGAGCAAAACCCTTACATCATCAACAGTGTAGATACCTGGAACTACTTCTGCGACTGCCTCCAGGACAACGACACATGGAACCGCTTTAGCGGCAAGTACTTGAAGTTGGATGCGGACATCACCGTCACACGCATGGCGGGCAGCAGCACCCACGACTTCAAGGGCACCTTCGACGGCCAGGGCCACACACTTACCCTCGCCTACGGCAGTGCCGAAAGTCCCCTCACTGAGGAATACGCCGCGCCTTTCCGCTACGTGGAGAACGGTGCCAACATCCACAGCCTCCATGTGGACGGCCACATCTACACCTCCAACAAATATGCGGGTGGTATCGTCGGCTGCCAGTACGGCACCGTCAGCGTCAGCAACTGCCGCAGCAGCGTCGTCATCCACAGCAGCAAGGAAGGCGACGGCACCCATGGCGGCATCGTGGCCACCCAGCGCGGCACATTCACCTTGAGCGGCTGCGTCTACGACGGCCGTCTGCTCACCACCAACGGCACCACCCTCTGCAGCGGCTTGGTAGGTTACCATAACAGCGGCACCTGCACCATCAGCGACTGCCTCTACGCCCCCGCCTCCGACGTCACCCTGGCCCCGGGCGAGACTTACATCAACAATGGAGCCACCTTCTGCCGCAACTACAGCGGCACGCCTGTCAACTGCTACTACATCGAGACGCTAGGCACGGCGCAAGGCAAACTGGCCCACAGCATTACCCCTGGCGAAGGTGTCCTCATGGAAATGGCTGGCGAGGCCACCGGATACGATGTGAGCGGCATCACCGCCTACAACACGGGCATCATGTATGACAGTGTGCTGTATGCCGGCAACGGAGAGGAAGTGAGTCTCACCTTCACCCTCACGGATCCCGAAGGCTTCTCCGTCACCACCGCCACCTACACCCCCGAAGGCGGCACGGCAACGGAACTCGCTTCTGTCAACGGGGTGTATTCCTTCACCATGCCTAACGCCAATGTCGTCATCAACGCGGAAACGGAATACCTCATCCACAACGCCACGGAATGGGAGAATTTCTGCGACGCCCTGCAGGACAACGCCACCTACAACCGCTTTATCGGCAAGACGGTGAAACTCTGCGCAGACATCAGCGTCACACGTATGGCGGGCAGCGACTATCACGACTTCATGGGCACCTTCGATGGCCAAGGCCACACGCTGACCATCGCCTACGGAAGCGCAGAAAACCCCATCAGCGAGGAATATGCCGCCCCCTTCCGTAATCTCGAGAATGGCGCCGTCATTCACAACCTCCATGTGGAAGGCCACATTTACACCTCCAACCAATTCGCCAGCGGCATCGCCGGCTGCCAGTGGGGCACCGTCAGCATCAGCAACTGCCGCAGCAGCGTCATCATCCATAGCAGCATCAACGGCGACGGCACCCATGGCGGCATCGTGGCAGTCCATCACGGCACGCTCACCGTCAGCGGCTGCGTCTTCGACGGCCGTCTGCTCACCACCAACGGCACCACCCTCTGCGGCGGCCTCATAGGCTGGCGCTATGGTACCTGCACCCTCAGCGACTGCCTCTATGCCCCCGCCACCAATGTCACCTTGGCCCCGGGCGAGACCTACATCAACAACGGAGCCACCTTCTGCCGCAACTACAACGGCACACTTGACAACTGCTACTACACCGAAACGCTGGGCACGGCGCAAGGTAAGTTGGCCATCGCCAACCCGGCAGTGTCGCCCGCAGGCGAAGCCACCGCCACCTACAACGTGAGCGGCCTCGCTTTCTACAGCAACGGCGTCCAGTTCGACGAGGTGTTTTATCATGATCCGGAGGCGGTGATGACGCAAACGATTACGTTGGCAAGTGGCGTGAACTGGGTTTCCACCTACGTGGACATCACATTGAACGACTTGAAGGCAGCGCTAGTGGAGGCTTTGCCGGGCACATCCATCACCATCAAGGGGAAAAACGCTTCCACCACATACAACGGGACAACATGGAGAGGCCAATTGAACTCGATGGATGCGACACAGATGTACAAGGTCGCCGTCAGCAGTGTTTGTGAAATCACGTTGGAAGGCATGACTCTCGTTCCTGCCGAGCATCCCATCACCATTCTCGGCAATGCCGCCAACAGGATTGCCTTCCCGCTGAGCGAGAGCATAACGGTGAGCGAAGCCTTTGCCGGATTCCCGGTGAATGGCGACCAAGTGAAAGGCAAAAGCGGCTCCACAACCTTTAATGGCACAAATTGGAGAGGAAATCTCAACACCCTTGTACCGGGCCAAGGCTACATTTACCAGTCGAAGGCAACAGAGAACAAGACGTTCACCTTCCCCACGGGAGCAAAATAAGGATATTAACACTTTTTTAAAGCTCAAAACGGCCGCTCTCGTTCGAGGGTGGCCGTTTTTTATGCATTGTCCGTTCAATTAATCGTTTCATTCTCAATCAAATGCAATTAATTAAAAAAAGCTTTTAAAACTGGTATTTTGTTTCTATTTTTGAAACCTCTTATGTCATCATATACAAACCGGTCAAACACCGTTTTTTGATAAACGATACTATTGCATTATTAATTCGATAAAGTATAATATTTAATTCGTAAAATTATGAAAAACAGTATTTTATTGTTAGGCAACATGAAGAATGCCATGAACAAAACCAGTAGAAACGGAGGAAAACATCTCGTTTTAATGATGTTTTTACTCTTCCTTGCCTATGGAGCGAAGGCCAATCCAGTTGATGATGCAAGAGCACGTCGAGTTGCGACAACATTTCTGAACAACAATGGTGTGCGATCAGTCGGACTGACCGATGTGTCGTTCGTTGCTGGTTTTTCTAATGTGTATGTGTTCACCACGGAGACCAGTTTTGTTTTGTTGGCTGCTGACGACCGTGTGCAGCCCATTCTGGGTTACTCTCTGACAGGAGGGTTCGATGTTGAGAACATGCCCGGCAACAAAAGGGCATGGATTCAAGGATACAGTGATGAGATTCGGTATGCTGTTGACAACCAGCTGAGGGCTTCGTCAGAAGTGATGCAACAATGGCGGGATCTGGCCGAAGGCAACCCTAACACAAGTAGGGCTATCACAGAGGTTGCCCCATTGCTTCAAACCCAATGGAACCAAGGATCTCCCTACAACCTGCTGTGTCCTGGTGGTTCAGTGACGGGATGTGTCGCTACAGCCATGGCCCAAATCATGAAGTATTGGAACTATCCCGAGCATGGCATCGGGTCGCATTCCTACACTCATGCTACCTATGGCGAATTGTCGGCCGATTTCCAGTCCACCACTTACGATTGGACGAATATGACTAACACGTACGGTAGCTCCAGCACTAATGCGCAAAAGATGGCCGTTGCCACCTTGATGTACCATTGTGGCGTGTCTGTTGATATGAATTATTCACCGAATGCCAGCGGCGCGAGTTCAGCCATTGTGGCAGAAGCCCTAAAGGACTATTTTAACTATTCATCGGAAACTGTTTTCCATAACCGTTCAGGATATGCGGATAACACATGGATTACTATGCTGAAAAACGACCTTAACCTAAGCCGCCCTGTCTGGTATTGTGGAACAGGCTCAGGTGGAGGACATGCTTTTGTGTTCGATGGATACAACAGCAGTGATTATTTCCATGTCAATTGGGGATGGGGAGGCTATTGTGATGAGTATTATACCATCAACAACCTGAATCCCGGCCCTGGGGGCATAGGCTCAGGCTCCAATGGCATCTATAACGATAGTCAAGGCGCGGTCTTTGGCATTCGCCCTTCAGAATGCACTGCCAATGCGCCCGCAAATTTGACTTATACACAAAATGGACGCAATGTGACGCTTTCATGGTCTGCAGCCAGCGGTGCTTCCAGTTACAAAGTCTATTGCAACAACAGTTTTATCGGTAATGCTTCCTCAACTTCTTTTACTGATACCGCACCATTCGGTAGTTCTGTCTATTATGTGAGGAGCGTGGATTCACAAGGAAGACTGTCATTGTCGTCAAACGCGGTGACGGTCATTGTCGAGTATTCCGCACCTGTGGTTGACGATTTGGCTGCAACCGTTTCTGGTAACAGTGTCAACCTCACATGGTCGGCTCCCAACTGGTGCTATCCTGCAACACCAACAGCAACGATGACATACGGAGATGGCAACTTTGCTGGTGGTTTTGGATCGACTAATTTGTATTGGGGACATCGTTATCCCACTTCAAGTCTAAGTAGTTATAACAATATGAAAGTTTATAAAGTGTCTTTCTATGCCAGAGAAACGGGTCCTTACCAAGTGCATGTTTATAAAGGAACCACGTCCAACCATCCGCAGACACAACTCTTGCAACAGTCTTTTTCAGTAGGGTCATTAGGCTGGTCTGAAGTTGATTTGTCCACACCGATACAAATTGATGCTTCTTATGATCTTTGGGTATTTATTTCTGACCCTGAAAACAGAGATTATCCGGCAACCTTTTGCAACTACTCTGGCAGTGATGGCAACTATTATTCATCAAATCCTACTTCATGGGTAGGTACATATGGCAATGCAGCATTTCTTATCCGCACCTTTGTCTCTGATGGTACCTACACCTATAACATTTATAGGAATGGAACTAGTATCGCCAACAATTTGAGTAGTACCACTTATAGCGACAATAACTTGGCTACAGGTATTTACAATTATTATGTAAAAACCAATTATTATGCAGGGGAAACCAATGCCTCCAACCAAGTTTCGGTACAAATAGGAACGGGCACTCTCTACACCATTTCGGCCTCGGCCAACCCGACCGAAGGAGGCACGGTCACGGGTATGGGCTCATTCTTTGCAAACCAAACTTGTACGCTTAATGCCACACCCAACGAGGGCTATGAATTTGTCAACTGGACCAAGAATGATGAGATAGTCTCCACCAATGCTATATATAGTTTCACTGTGACAGGAGATGCTGCTTATGTGGCTAATTTCATTTCAACCACACCACCTTCGTCGTTGCAGGTATTCGCAGAGTATTATCCAAATTCAAGCAATCCGAGCAGTCCCTATGTGAAAGTGAGTTGGTACAATAACCGCAATGAACAGTCCTACATGGATGGTGACGTAGCGATTGGCTCAACGATGCCGGACCGCTATACATTTAGTGTCTATCGAAGCAGTTGCGATGGAGGAGAAGAGGAATTGATTGCAGAAAACGTGACCGGAAACCATTATATAGACAACGGATGGACAGCGCTAGTGCCTGGCAGTTATAAATATGGCGTCAGTGTTGCGAATGGAAGAGGTAAAGTAAGCGAAATCCACTGGAACGATGCACCAGTAGCCGAGAATCATCGTACCATTGATGCTTCGACTTTGGTCAGCTTTACTGATAGAAGAGGTGAATTGGGTGATCCTTTGATGGTGAATTATGATGATGGTTGGCTTTATTACGACGACGGTACTTATGCTATGAGTGTTGGTGCAGGAGGCTCACTCTATTGGGGCATGATGATACCATCTGCTTCGCTTACACCATACTCAGGCAATGCTTTGACAAAAGTGGCATTATATAGTGTAAGTTCAGGTACGGCCACGTTGAGCATTTATCTTGGTGGTAACACCGCCCCAGCTGGACTGCCTGTTGTCACCCAAAGCTTTACAATGCTTAATAGCTATGGTTTTATGGAGATTGATTTGAACGATATGGTTGTTATTGATGGCACACAGAACCTTTGGGTTGTCTTCTATAACCAAGGAGTTGACTTTCCAGCGAGTGCTTGTAACGATACGGGCGATGCTAACAACCGTTGGGCAAGCTTTGACGGTGGTACTTGGTACGATCTTGCCAATGTAGGTCTGCCTGGCTATGGTTGGATGATTCGCGCATACGTCGAAGCAACCAGTCCCGAGATCTTTTGGTCCAACTGCATAGAGAAACAGAGTGTGGCTCAACAAACCGTTTCATTAGACTCTGGCTGGAGCTGGATCTCGACCTACGTGGACATCACTTTGGATGACTTGAAGGCGGCGCTAGTGGAGGCTTTGCCGGGCACATCCATCACCATCAAGGGGAAAAACGCTTCCACCACATATAACGGGACAACATGGAGAGGCCAATTGAACTCGATGGATGTGACGCGCATGTACAAGGTCGCCGTCAGCAGTGCTTGTGAAATCACGTTGGAAGGCATGATCCTCGTTCCTGGCGAGCATCCCGTCACCATTCTCGGCAATGCCGCCAACTGGATTGCCTTCCCGCTGAGCGAGAGCATAACGGTGAGTGAAGCCTTTGCCGGATTCCCTGTGAATGGCGACCAAGTGAAAGGCAAAAGCGGCTCCACAAC
>JAEEGH010029025.1_pt1 | contig 10844 bp, 9 predicted proteins | sample 9134181 | NCBI WGS metagenome assembly JAEEGH01 (sample SAMN16246544, study PRJNA631951) | gut metagenome | biome: gut microbiome; feature: rumen; material: DP-attached | host: Bos | place: Iran: Karaj | collected 2018-10
TATCAGTAAAAACATGTTATTCTTCTTTTTTTGAATAAACCTGCAAAAATAATTAAGGCGAGCCCCAACTTCTTTAACTCGGTTCAAAAAGGAAGGATGACAGCTTCAAGAATGATGAAAAGCGGAAAATAAAAACGACCAACTTTTCGTTGGTCATTTTTAGTACCCCCAAGCGGACTCGAACCGCTGTTGCGGGAATGAGAATCCCGAGTCCTAGGCCACTAGACGATGGGGGCAAGCGCGGCACATTATAGCAATTTACGCGTTTTCCGTCAACTGTTTTTTAGTTACTAGATATTAGTTACTAGTTAATAGTTAGAAGTTACTAGAGATTGCAACAAGAACGTTTCTAGTAACTAGCAACTTCGAACTTAGAACTGTGCCGTAGGCACCTCAGTAACCAGTAACTCAGAACTAGGAACTACCGCAAAGCGGCTAGTCTCTATAATAGAGGTCGAGGTTGCTCTTGACCGGCGTAGAGGCTTCGAGATTCGTGACGAAATCGTTGAATGCCGTCATCATGCCAAAGCGGTAAGCGTTATCGATATCCTGCTTGATGGCGTCTTCGACTTCTTCGACCTTCGGCGTCTTCTTGGAGACAACCTTGAGCATCACGGCGCCATTTTCGGCGACAACCGGAGCGGTCCATTCACCGACCTTAGCCTTGCCAATCACCTTGCCAAGCTGAGCGTTGCCGTAGCCGAAGCCAGGAACAAAGCCATCAACAGAAGAATTCTTGGTTTCGAGCTCAACCTTTTCGATTTCGGTCTTAGCTGCTGTATCCGTCGGATTCCAGGCCTTGACCTGGGCTGCGACAGAATTCAAGTAGATTTCGGCAGCCTTGCCAGCCTTCTGCTTGAGAATCGATTCCTTGATATCGTTGTAGTACAGCGGCAGGCTACGTTCACCGGCCTTGAAGGAACCGACCTTCTTGGCGATAGCGACCCACTTGTTGTTCTTGAGCACGCTAGAAATTTCGCTTTCTTCGTCCGGGAGGTTTTCGTTCGGCCATGCAAAGGCAGCCAAGCCTCTGATGTAACCAAGAGAAGCGATGTTGCCGTCACGCGGAACCCATTCAGAAACCTTGACATCGAGGCCACGGGCCTTAGCTTCAGTGACCAAGTCAGAGCCTGCATCGACATCCTTCTTGATGTTCGTGAGAATCTTTTCGAGGCTATCAATCGTATTCGAAGAAGCCGTCACCGTGAGGAGAATGTGGCCGACCTTGACCTTTTCGACTTCGCCCTTATCGTTCTTCACGTTACCGTAAGACTTGATGATGTGGTAACCGAACTGGGAACGAACCGGTTCAGAAATCTTGCCGGAATCAAGAGCGAAAGCGACATCTTCGAACGGCTTGACGTATGTGCCACGACCGACAAAGTCATCACTCAAGACACCGCCCTTTTCAGCGCTACCCGGATCTTCGGAAGAAACACGAGCCATGTCTTCGAAAGTCGTCGTGGAAGAAGAATCCGTCAACTGGTAGTAAAGCGTCATGGCATATTCGCGGATACTAGCATCGTCGCCTGCAGTCGCTTCGACCGGGATGGAAACGTACTGGAACTGAGCCACGTCCTTTTGCACAAAGAAACTGTCGAGGGTGTGAGCCTTGAAATAACCGGAAACAACCACGCTATCCACGGAGTTGCTATCCACAACAAATGCAGAATTCGGGGCGACCGCCACCTGCAGTTCATAATCCGTCATGCGGCGTTCGACAGCCCACTTAGCTTCAAGGGAAGTCGGATGGACAGAAGCGCTGACCAAAGCCTGAAGCTGACGAGCCGGAATGGTGTTGTTCTTCATTTCGTCTTCGAGCATCAACATGGCGCTCCAGCGGTAAGCCGCCGGCGTTTCAATCCAGGCGTCATAATCGGCCTTGTTGAAGGTCGTGTCCGTGAGGAACTTCGGGAGAGAAGCGATGTAAGCCTGAGAACGCTGCATCAAGTCTTCCTGCGAGGTAGCCTGCTGCTGGATGGCGTAAAGGCGAGCCTGGGCTTCCTGGACCAAACGGGCACGGACGGCATCGGAATTGCGCTTGAATTCGTTCTTGAGTTCAGCAACCGAGGCACTCAGTTCGGCCTTTTCAAACTGTTCGGCAAAAAGTGCCTGACGGACGAAGCTCGAGAACACCTGACTACGCAGCTGCGAATACTGTTCGTCGTCCAAGTGCTGATTCTGATACTGGTTCTGCACGATCATCTTCACGCGAGAATCGAAGTCAGTATAAGAAATCTTGGTGTCATTGACGACGCCAATCGGATAGCTATGTCCTTGGTTCGGAACACGGTCCATCGCCAAAAGACCGATGGCGATACCTGCCGCAAAGATCACAATTACCCACTTGGCTTTTTCATTAATCCACGTTAACATAGGGACAACTCCATTAAAATTTTGTCGGACGGAAAAATAGCAAAAAAAAATGTTTGCATTTTATTTTATCGCAATTAAAGCCAAATATAATGCCGAAAAGCCCTATTTTTTCTATTTATGGGATAAAAAATTACATCTATTCCTTTGGAGTAACTCATGTACGATATTTTGGTTTTGGGCGCTGGCATTTCTGGATTAAGTGCAGCCCTCCATGCGGCAGAAAAAGGCTTTCACGTAGTCATATTAACCAAAGGAGCAAAACCGGACGGCTCGTCGAACTATGCGCAGGGCGGCATCGCCACCGTGACCGAAAAGACAGACAAATTCGAGTTCCACATTGCCGACACACTCGAAGCGGGCGCGGGCCTTTGCAAAAAAGAACCCGTCAACATCTTGACCAAGAGCGGGCCAGCCACAATCAAGCAACTAGTCAAATGGGGCGTCCAATTCACTCCGTCGCCCGAAGACAAGTCACAATTCGACCTCCACCTCGAAGGCGGACACAGCCACCACCGCATTTTGCACGCCGCGGACCTTACCGGTAAAGAGATTATGCGTGCCCTCCTCTGCGAACTCCACAAGCAGAAGAAAATCGACTACCTTGAAAACTGCTACATCAAGGACTTGATTTGCGAAGGCGAAGGCAAGAACAAGCGCTGCATCGGCGCCAAGGTCATCCACCAGAAGACCGGCGAAGTCGAAAGCATCTACGCGAAAGCGACCATCCTCTCGACCGGCGGCGCAGGCCGTATCTGGCAATACACAGTCTGTCCGCCTGACAGTTGCGGCGACGGCATGGCTATTGCAGCACGCGCCGGGGCCGCCCTCCAAGACATCGAATTCATGCAGTTCCACCCCACAAGTTTGTACGCACCGAGCTTCAAGAAGCCCTTCCTCATCTCCGAAGCGGTACGCGGTTTCGGCGGTATCCTCAAGAACGACAAGGGCGAAGAATTCATGAACCAGGTGCATCCGCTGCACTCCCTCGCCCCCCGCGACATCGTGGCTCGCGCCATCCACAGCGAAATGCAGCGCCTCGGCAAAGACCACATGTTCATCGACCTTTCCGGACGTACCCCCAAGGACATCAAGAGCCACTTCCCGCACATTTATTCCAAGTGCATGGACGCAGGCATCGACATCACCAAGGAATGGATTCCGGTCGTTCCGGCAGCCCACTACATGTGCGGCGGCGTACTCGTAGACACCTGGTCCCGCACCGAAATCAAGGGACTTTACGCCTGCGGCGAAGTCGCGGCCACTGGAGTGCACGGAGCCAACCGCCTCGCCTCCAACTCGCTCCTGGAAAGCGTCGTGTTTGCCATCCGCGCCGTCGATGACATCGACAAGAACGGTCTTACCAAAGACAAACTAAACGTTCCCAAACCCAAGAAAGAAAGCGTCAGTTTCGCGAAGGCCGCCTACTGGCGCAAGCGCAAGAAACAGCTCCAGGATATGATGTGGACGCACTGCGGCATCGTGCGCACCGTCGCAGGTCTCAACCAAGGCCTCAAGGTCATCGACGAACTCCAGAAAGACGTCGATACGGCCATTAAGAACAAAGAAACGGAGAACTTGCACTTCCTCGAATTTTTGAACGCGCTCCAAGTTTCCAAGATGATCCTCATTGCCGCGCTCCGTCGCAAGGAATCCCGCGGACTCCACTACATTCTGGACTACCCCAACCAGGACCCGAAAACGAAGCACCAAAGCATTTACCTGAGCGACAAGAAATAAATCATTTTCTATATAGGAACGCATGGAAGAGCTCAAGGCAACACAGTCCCGAAGGAAAGTCAAGGATCAACTACCGTCAAAGATTGGCGGGTACAAACCGATACAAGCTTTGAACAGCGGAGCCATGGGCAGCCTGTGGCTTTGCAGGGACCCGTCGCTGGACCGTCTCGTCGTTGCCAAGAGGCTGAACGCAAATTTGAACCAGCAGGACATCTACATCAAACGATTCCTGCAAGAAGGGAGCATCCTCGCCCACCTGAACCACCCGAACATACTCCAGCCCTACGCCCTCTGGAAAGACAGCGACGGCAACTACACAATGTCGATGGAGTACATACAAGGTTCAAGCCTCAAGGATTTGCTCCTGAGAAACAAGCGACCACCTATCTGGGTCGTCGAGACAATCCTCTACGAACTTTTAAGTGCGCTTAGCCACGCCCACCGCAACGGCGTCACCCACCGCGACCTCAAGCCCGCGAACATGATGATAGACAAGGACGGGCGTCTGAGGCTCCTCGACTTCGGCATCGCCCACACCGAAACGCCACTCGAAATCGGCAAGGAACTCACGCAGACCGGTTGCATCATCGGCACCGCCGCCTACATGAGCCCGGAACAAATCATGGGCGAAAAAGTCAATTACGCCAGCGACCTCTTTAGCGTAGGCATCATCGCAAGCGAAATGCTCATCGGAGAAAACCTCTTCCGCGGCAAGGACTTCGAAGAAACCCGCGAAAACATCCTCAAAATGAAATTCAAGCTGGAAGTATTCCCCGACGATGTTCCCAAGCCGCTCCGCAAATTCGTGCTGAAGCTTCTGAACAAAAGGGCTAGCAAACGTCCATCTTCGGCATGCGATGCCGCAAACGAGCTTGCCGACCTCATGCACGAATACCCGCGCGACATGACCCCATACATCGCCGAATGGGCCGATGCCGTGAACGAGGACCAACCGACCGATTCTATCATATCCCCTAAGCCGCAAAAAACTACATTTAAGTACGGAATAGGATTCATACTTGGTGTTTTAGTTGCAACAGTGGTTTTTGTAGCCATCAAGCTCGTGGTCTAGAAGGATTAGTCCAATGAATTGGATAGACATTGCATGCCTTGCCTGCCTCATCATTTTGGGGGTTATCGGTTATTGGCGAGGATTGTTGAATAGCGTATTCAAGCTATGCGCATGGGTTTTTGCAATTTTAGGCGCTTACTTTGCACAAAGTCTTTTCGGCGACTATGTTGTACAAAATTTTTCATTCAGCGATTTTACGGCTCACCTTATTTGCACATGCATAGGCTTCCTGATTCCATTCTTGTTGTTCTCGTTTATTGGCCATCTGGTCGGCGATTCCATCAAGGACACCATCGTCGGAAAGACAAACCACGTTTTAGGGTTGCTCTTTGGGCTCCTCAAGGCCTCCCTGATTTGTTTTGCTTTTCTCTTCGTCATGCACCTTCTCCCTGTAGAGGGAAACCTTAAAGAAACTAGGAACAATTCCATAGCCTACAGCATCTACAAGTCAGCCATCGTAGCGATGGGATATTCCTCCGACGAAGTGGATCTCCGCCAAATGGCAAAAGAAAAAGCAAGCGAACTCACCAAGACGATTACAGACAAAGCAAAAGGCTCTACAGAAGAAGTCGCAGACAGCGCAAAAGCAGCCGTCAAGAACGCCGCGGACAGCGTTGCGACCAAAGTCACCGAGACTGCCGAGAAGGCTAAAGACGCCGCCATCGCCGCCAAGGACGCAGCCGTAAAGAAATTCAACGAAGGCAAGTCCAGCGCCTCCCAGGACACAAGCAAAGTCAAGAAGTAGTACTGAAGAACACCTATGATGTTAATTAAGCATCACTTCACGAACTTTTCGATGACGCAGCGGTGTTCCTTGGTCTTTTCGTCGTAATTCACACCAACAAATAGCAAGTCGCCGGAGTATTTTTCGAGGGCGGCACCGTAATTTTTTTCGCGAATCTGCGTGAGAGCTGTTTTCTCGCAAGAGTTCCGTTTCAGTTCGATAATCAACGCAGGCGTATTCGGCACATACGGAATCATCACCACGTCGGCGACACCCTTGCCCGCCGGGCACTCTTTAACAATCGTATATTTCAGGTTTGCGTAGAAATACGCAAGGCAGATTACCGCCTGGAAGGCGCCCTCGTTGTTGTAGTTTAAGTTGTTGCAAATCTGCTCGTGGGACTTGTTCAGGGCTTCGGCAACGGCAGACGCATCACGTTCAATGGTGGATTCCACAAGCAGCTTGCTCGAATTCACCAATTCCATCAAGCCCTTGTAATCGGGAGACTGCTGCACAGAAAGAATCCACTGATCGCGCACTTCGCGGTTCGGAATGTAGCATTGCTGTTTCTCACGATCGTATGCCAGGTACCCGAGATGGACCAAGTAGGTAAACACATCATGCTTGCTGTGAAAGTCCGTCATGGTGTTCAGGTAGCTGTTCACGTTCACATCGACTTGACCACCACCGATCATCGTCTTCACGTCCTGCAAAATTCCTTCAAAGTCCATCAAGATGAAATCTTTGAGAGCCTCGTAGGAACCAGTCTGCGTCCAGTAGCTTTGGAAATACTTCCGCCTCATCGTGGAAACGATAGATTCCGGGCTATAGGTTTCGATACCATTGATGTTGTAACCATCGTACCAACGCCTGCACTCTTCAAAATCCATGCCGTACTCATCGCAGAGAGCCTGCACCTCGTCGGTGGTGAAGCCCACGAACTGGGCAAGCGACCAAGAGTCCCGCATGGTGTATTCATCGAACATGTTCAACTTTGACTGGACCTTGTCGCGGACGATTGGCAAGATGCCTGTGATGTAGGCTAGAGCAATCGCCGGAGCCAAGTTGTCGTTCTTGAACATGGCATTCATGAAATTCAAGTACGATTTGAAAACCTGTTCCGAAACTCGTTCGCGAATGAGGACATCATATTCGTCAATGATGATAACAAACTGTTCGCCAGTGGTGGCATAAATTTTCAGAATGGCATCCGCCAAGCTCTCATTTCCGATAATATTCGAATTTGGAAATATCGATCGTAATTCAAGAACAACAGCTCTCGTGAATATAGGAACAACATCTCTTTTTTTCGGATCCACACCTGTCTCAATTTCCTGAGGAGTACGGTTCGAGTAGAACGCATTCAAATCCAGCTTGATGACATTCAGCTTGTTCAAGTATTTCTCAAAGCTGAGATCTTTTGCAATCTTCAAGTTCGCAAACTGTTCGCGACTGTCACACCCCTTGCTGAAGTAGGCGCTGAGCATGTTGCCCGTCATGGTCTTCCCGAAACGGCGCGAACGGGACACGCACACAAAACATTTTTCCGTGTTGACCAAACGGTTAATCTCGGCAATGAGCAATGACTTGTCCACATAGATGGACGAGTTCAGACTCCTTTGGAAATTTGCGTTATTCGGATTGACGTAAAGACCCATGCCTTGAATATATAAAAAGGACAGAGCGGTGTCAATTGAGACTTTGGATCAGACTTATATTGGAATGTTTGTATAATTCTTTCTGAGTTCATGCGGGCTTTTCAAAAAGCGAAATCGCAGGGAACGAATTTTCTTGAAGGAATTCCGAAATGGTAAGCATAGTGGGAAATGTAGAAAACTTTTTGCAAAAAAAGTATTTACTCTTTCGCGATTTTGTCGTAGGCTTGGATAAGTTCGCGGTCCATGTCGCGACATGTGCCGGAGACGCAAACTTGTTGAGCACATCAAATCATCGATAAAGCCAAAGCCACCGCCCGAAACTTCCGGATACGCAAGAATCAAGAGCGAAACGAACACGCCGCCAATCGCGGGTTTGAGCCAAGCGGGAATCGACCACTTGTGAAAGCGGCGTTCCAACGGCATTTATCTTCTTTTCTCTGGTTGCTCACAGGATGAATATAAATTATTCATCCCAAGTTAGCAAGCATGGAATCATTCAACCAGATCCGGATACTTCTCTTTCCAGCGCCAGTTGAACTTGCCGCACTCGCGGATCATCTTTTCCCTGTTGCCGAAATTGTCCCAGCGGCAGGCGCTGAAGTCCTGCTTTATAAAAGCAGCCATTTCGTTATAGAACTCGATGTATTCGAGAATGCGGGGGTCTTTTTTCATATTGTCATCAATGCATGTGGGCCTAGGCATGTCAAAATAGTGGTACTTTTCGCCATCACAAATAAACATATTTAAGCTAAGAATACAATCATTACCACGACTAAAAATTGATTGCTTGCCGTCCAGCAAGAAGGACCTCATCTTATCAATCAAAGCCGGCGGCATGGGAACCCTTTTTCGGCACAGGTCATAGACCGTAGATATCCTTTCCCTAATATTTTTTTCCATGCAACGTTCAAAATCATATCTTTTAGCGTCTAATCCTCCCTCATCAATTGAGAACAGCATATAAATCAGAGCATCGGAACTATCTTGAGGCAATGATAGGATATATTCAGAACGGACATATTCATCTCCATCAAAAATATCGTAAAAATGAACATTAAATACATCCTTTTCTTTTTCCCATTCTATATCGTCTGCATTGAACAACAAATCAAAATCTTCTTTCAATGAATGATAATCTGGAGAAAAAGTACCAGGCTTAACAAATTCTGAGTAAAGGGGCTGTGCAGAAGGTTTTTCTGGAATATGAGTATCAAAAAAACACCCGGAAAGTATTACAAACAAAAAAAACAAAAATATAAAGAATCGCATATTAATATCCCCTGCCTTTCCAACCCAAATAGTCAATCAGAAAATGTGTAATAAAGTTGTTGCCATAATTGTAGCTGCAATATGCCTCATCCTTCATCACCTTTGACATGAACTCAATTTGACCATATTCCCTTGAACCGGCTTTCCTAAACGTAAACTTGGTGGCGCCATCTGCGTGATCTCCTAGACGTTCAACCGGTTCAAATCCGTTTCTCCTTAAGGCGCGCCCTATTCTTAGAAAGTCTCTTGTTTGGATCTTTTCATTGTTATCTTTCAAAAGGGCCTCCAACCTTCCCACTACAGCAACATCCTCCGGATTTGAACTATTCTGTAATATAGACTTAATTTCTTCCAACTGAACCTTGCGAATTCCCTCGCTGCTCACGTCATACTCGTCACCGAAGGTAAAATGTCCGAACTCTCCAAGGCTAGGCAACCAAAGCTCAGCCGAGACAAGGCTTGTCGTCTTACCATCTGCGGCCGCAATGCCGGTGTTGTTCCCAAATCCAAGATAAACCTTTTGTTCAAATCCCCAGCTACCGCCATCACGCTGCGAGACTTCCCCATGCAATCCAGCAACAGTACCGCCAGCATATAGCCCTCGTCCTTCGGCGCCGAAGAAGCCAGCCTCGGCTCCGACAGATGCACGTACACCCATATATGTAACGTAAGCTTCCGCATGGATAGTCATGCCAAATGTTCCACTACGATTCAGGGTAAAACAATCTCCGACTTCAAAACAAACATAGATTTAATCTAAATTAATCCACGCACAAATGCAACTAGCTATCTCTCTTTTTGCAAATCTTAGCCCTCATTGCGCGTTTTCAACGAAATCCATTAAATTCTCTGTTCATTCATTTTTACAGATGGGGCTTTGTATAATTATTATATTTATAAAGTTAAGGAGTATCAAACATGAAAAAAGAACTTTTCGCCTACTGCATTGCCGCAGCATGCATCCTGTCCGCCTGCGGGGACGACTCTTCCACAAGCCCTGGCAACAACACCGGGGATTCGCAGATCTCCAGTTCCTCGACAGCAAACGAACCTGAATCATCCGCTAAACAGAGTGACGAATCAAACAAAGTTTCAAGCAGTTCCGCTGTAACAAGCAGTTCCAGCAAAGAAATTGCATCCAGTAGCGCAGCGGCAAAAGGTTTTCCCGCAAACTACAATCCCGAAACGGGCGTCCTAACGGACGAACGCGATGGAGAAGTTTACAAGACTGCAAAAATCGGCGACCAGATTTGGATGGGACAGAATTTACGATATTATACAACAGTACCCGCAGAAGGTTGTGAATTCACATACAATGACGAAACTGAAGACGTCCCCGACTATGCATCTTACGGAAGACTCTATTCATGGATAGGAGCAACTCGGGTTCCCTGTGATTACATATCAAAAAAATTAACCTTTGGAAGCGATGAATTCCCCACCCCACATCAAGGAATCTGCCCCAAAGGATGGCATATTCCAAGCTTAGACGAATGGAAAAAAATGATCGAATTTACCGACAGCCACTTATACAAATTACTGTCCAAGGAATGGGTAAGGCCCGGTTATGCAGGAACAGACGAATACGGATTCAATGTACTTTTCCCAAAAGGTGATAATAAACATGTCGAATACATTATGTTAGACAACTCAGGTAGCAAAAGTCAAACCATGGTTTTCAACGACATTGGCGGTTCGACTCTTCAAATGGAGACGATTCTTACCGTAAAATCAGTGAACAACATCAATCTCCGTTGTCTGATGGACTAATCTCGAACTTCTAGACAACGTTTATATAAAAAAGAGACCCGAATGGTCTCTTTTTTTGCTTACGGATTTTTATTTGCAAGCCGTTCCGCACATTCGCGGGCATCGAGGAGAATTTCCTCTTCCCCATCGACGTGTCGGCCACGCATTACGAACTTGCCGTTGCACATCACGGAATCAATAGCATTTGAATTTGCGGAATAGACCCAGTTGCTGTAGATGTTGTAGCACGGAACAAAGC
>JAEEGH010029026.1_pt1 | contig 10844 bp, 10 predicted proteins | sample 9134181 | NCBI WGS metagenome assembly JAEEGH01 (sample SAMN16246544, study PRJNA631951) | gut metagenome | biome: gut microbiome; feature: rumen; material: DP-attached | host: Bos | place: Iran: Karaj | collected 2018-10
CGCCGGCTTCCAGCAACTGTTTCATGGAAATAATAGTGCTCATGTTTTTTTCCTCCTGTTTTTTCCTCCGCAGCCTTCTTGGTATTCGGGCTCACCGCTTGCGCGGACAGTACCCATCCGACTGCGTGTGTATTGAAACACTTGAAATATTATAGCACAGTCATTGTCATCGGGCAAGTCTTTTTTTACTAATTTCAGATATTTTTATTCTTTGATTCCCAACGTTTCTTTGATATGCTTCGCCATCTCTCCCGCGGCTATGACATCTTTATGAAGGACAGGCATGGTTTCCAGAGCCGTAACCTGCGGCGGTATTGCAGTTTCCGTTTCTTCTGCGAGCTTGTGTGCCGCTGCAAAAGGATCCGTCTCATCTAATCCGGCCGCTTTACCGATTCCTTCCAGAACGGTTGCGCAGAATTTATAAGGACTTGCGGTAGATAAGACGACAATGTAACTGTCATCACTGCTCAGTAAACGGTATTTTTCAGCAGCTCTCCAGGCTACCGCCGTGTGCGGGTCTATCAGATATTCAAAATCATTGTGGACCCGTCCGATGGTGTCTACTGTTTCCCGTTCATCGATCCATGTCCCGAAGAACATTTCGCGGACACGGTCTGCCACATCTTTGGAAACCTGATATTTTCCTTCCGTATTAAGCTGTTTCATCCATTCCGCAACCTGTGCTGCGTCATTATCCGTCAGGTCAAACAGCAACCGTTCCAGATTGCTGGAAACCAGAATGTCCATGGAAGGAGAAACTGTTTTGTTCAGCGCGCGGTTTTTATCATACACACCGGTATTGATAAAATCGCTCAAAACATTATTGGAATTGGATGCGCAGATAAAATGCTTTACCGGCAGTCCCATTTTCTTTGCGTAATATCCTGCCAGTATATCACCAAAATTTCCGGTAGGAACAGAAAAAATAATTTTTTCCCCGGGCTGGATGCGCTCATTGGCTACGGCATCGGCATATGCCTTAAAATAGTATGTAATCTGGGGGACCAGCCTTCCCCAGTTAATCGAGTTGGCAGAAGAGAATGTCCAGCCGCAGTCTTTCAGTTCATTGCCCAGTTCTGCATCGCCGAATATTTCTTTTACGCCCCGCTGGGCGTCATCAAAATTACCGAGGATGCCGAACACCTTTGTGTTGCTGCCTGTCTGGGTCACCATCTGCAGCTTCTGCACCTGGCTGACTCCGTCTTCCGGATAAAATACGATGATTTCCGTGCCGGGAACGTCCGCAAAACCTTCCAGAGCTGCTTTGCCTGTATCGCCGGATGTGGCAACCAGAATAACAATCCGGATATCCGAACCGGTTTTTTCCTGTGCTTTCGTCATCAGGCGAGGTAAAATCTGCAGGGCAATATCCTTAAATGCCATAGTTGGACCATGCCATAATTCCAGCACATCGGTACGTTCCCCTACCTTACGCAACGGCGCAGGGTCTTCCCCGAACTTTTCGGAAGAATAGGCTGCCGCAGCGCATTCTGCCAGTTCTTCCATGCTGTAGTCCGTGAGGAAGCAGCCCAGTATTTTTGCGGCGCACTGTTCATAAGGCAGTGCATTCATACTCAGAATCGTTTCCTGAGAAAGATACGGAAAAGTCTGTGGAACAAATAAACCGCCGTCACCGGCCAGCCCCTCTTTGATCGCATGGGCAGAAGACACTTTGTCAACCTGCCCCCTGGTACTTACAAATAACATCATTATCTCCTTATTTTCTATATATATTTGTTATACGACGCTTTGATCTGATTCCCGTCTCTGCAGCAGGAACAATTACATGATTAATGAATCTACAGTCGCCCCGGTTGCACGGACCAGATCTCCGGGAGCAGCCAGTATCTGCAGGCCTCGCAGCCCGGCGCTGATGGCGATGCGGTCAAACAGCCGGCAGGTTACGTCCATGAAGACCGGGTAGTCTTTCCTGGCTCCCAGAGGTGAACAGCCGCCGCGGATATAGCCTGTCAGCGGCAGGACTTCTTTCAGATGCACCATTTCACAGCGCTTGTTGCCGCTGACCCTGGCAAGCGCTTTCAGGTCCAGTTCCCCGTTTCCCGGAATCACCGCAAAAATAATACCTGTTTTATCACCGCGCACGCACAGCGTTTTAAATACCTGCTCCGGAGGCATGCCGACTTCTTTTGCCACATGCACGGCATCCAGATGCTCTTCATCAACAGGATACGTTTTCAATTCGTATTTTATCTGCAGTTCGTCCAGAATCCTGGCTGCATTTGTTTTCTTAACTTTTTTCAAAGGAAATACCTCCCGCGCTTTTATATAGTAAACCAATTTTTTGAAAAACGCAAATGTCTCTGTTATAATTAATTATGAAATAATTGAGTTTTAGTTTTTTCAGACCGGAATTACAGTAAATATTTCATTTTTTATTTTTCAAAAACAGTTTTTCTTGCTACAATGAAGTATAGATAATTAATACATTGCATTTGACTTTTGCAGAAAGAGGCATGGAAAATGGCACTGAAAATCGCCTGCGGACAAATGGAAATCATCGCCGGGCGGCCGGACCTGAACACGAAAAAAATGCTGCAGTTGATAAGTCTGGCGAGGAAAGAAACTGTTGATATTTTAGTGTTTCCCGAACTAGCCATACCCGGTTCCCTGATTGGTGACCTGTGGGAACAGAGTTCGTTCCTGAAGGACTGCGAGACTTACGGGCAGCAAGTCATTGACGCAACACAGGGAATCACTGTTGTTTTTGGCAATGTAGCCATCGACTGGAAACGAAAAAACAAAGACGGCCTTGTGCGTAAATATAACGCTGCCTTTACTGCGCAGGACGGAAAACTCGTCCCTGCCGGACAGGGTCTGGATTTTGCAGCGAAAACAAATCTTCCGGCCAGCCGGCAGTTTGACGATCCCCGTTATTTTTCCGGACAGGAAATACTGCTGAAGGATAAACGCATTTCTCTCAAAAACGGTCTGGCCCCGGTAACGGTAACAGTTCGAAACATCAAATACAAGCTGGGTCTTCTGCTGGGTGAAGACGGCTGGGCAGAGGCCTCTCCCCTTTCTGTACCGTTTATGCTGAAGCAGGGCGGCGCAGAACTGTTATGCAATCTTTCCAGTTCCCCTTTCACTCTGAACAAAAACAGCCGGCGCCACTTCCTGTTCGGGAAACAGGCAAAAGAACTGAAGTTGCCGTTAATCTACTGCAACCACACCGGCATCCAAAATACCGGGAAAAACATTTATACCTTCGATGGACAGAGCTGTGTTTACGGTTCTGACGGCATGGTCAAGGCGGCAGCGCCTATGTTTGAAGAAAAACTGCTGATTTTCTCCTGGGATAAGGAAAACGAAAAGATACGCGCCTACTCGGCAGAAGATGAGCTGATCGCCACAGAGGATGACGAAGCTGCCATTATTTATAAAACCATTCGCTACGGCACCGGACTTTTCCTGAAACAAACCGGTATCAAACGCATGGTCTTAGGCGCTTCCGGCGGCATTGATTCTGCCGTTACCGCCGCTCTGTTCACGGATATTCTCGGACCGCATCAGGTTTTACTTGTAAATATGCCCAGCCGCTATAATTCGGAACTGACCAAAAATCTGGCACAGCAACTGGCGGAAAACCTTGGCTGCTGTTACACCATCGTTCCTATCAACGACAGTGTTTCGCATACCGTTGAACAGCTTTACACTCCAATCCACAATTACACCACCAACCGGGATTTTAAAGTTGAACTGAACGGGATCATGTATGAAAACATACAGGCCCGGGACCGGGGTTCCAGGATTCTGGCCGGTTTTTCTGCCGCATTTAAAGGCGGTATCAGCTGTAATGCCAATAAAGCGGAAATCACGGTAGGTTACGGTACATTTTATGGCGATCTGATCGGTCTTTTCTGTCCAATGGGAGATTTGTGGAAATATCAGGTCTATGCCCTCGGAAGATATATTAATGAGTATGTTTATAAACGCAGGGTAATCCCTGAACCGGTTTTTACAATCCGTCCCAGCGCAGAACTGTCACAGGAACAGACGGTAGGCAACGGTGGAGATCCGTTAGTTTATGACTACCACGATTATCTGCTGCGTGCTTTTGCAGAAAACCGGGATAGAACCTCCCCTGCAGACATTCTGAAACACTATATCGATCAGGATCTGGAAGCTTTTTTAGGCTGTGAGGAAGGTATTGTTGCCAGGCTCTTCCCCAGCCACGCGGCTTTTTGTCAGGATCTGGAACGCTGGTACGGATTGTTTACCGGACTTGCGGTTGCCAAACGCATTCAGGCGCCTCCGGTATTAAGCCTCAGCAAAAGAGCTTTCGGTTATGACCGCCGGGAAGCACAGATGACTACGTATTATTCACTGGAATATAAGGAAATGAAAGAAAAGCTGTTAGTACAGGAGCGGTTGTTTTAAATGAAACGCAATTTGTATTCTTTTTACCGTATGCTTTCGCTTGCCGCAATCTTCTGGACAACGGTATCCATGTCCGCCTATACCCCTCATGAAACCGGTTCCCGGGTTACCGCCAGCGGCGAAAAAGCGAAAGAAGGCTACACCTGCGCCGCTAATTTTGTGCCGATCGGAAGCGTTATTATCTACGAAGGCCACAAATATTATGTGCAGGACAGGATGAATCCAAAGTATAACCGGCATGTAGACCTGTTTATGGAATCACATAAAAAAGCCCTGCAATTTGGCCGCAAAGATGCCAAAGTCCAGGTCATAACACCCGGTGACAGTCACATGAAGCTCCCGAAAGATGAAAAGACTGTTAAACATGTTCATAAAACCGATGGACATAAACAAACTGCAAAGAATCCTGAACAAACCGTAAAAGAACAAGCGCAGACAACAAATGAAGAGAAGCCGCAGGCACAGGCAAAAGAAATTAAGATCCGGCAAACTGCTGACAACAGTTCACACAGCCGCAGACCCGTCGCTGCCCCGGTAATAAAACCCCAGGCCAGACCATGAAAACCGCTGACTGAAGCTGTACAATACTATTCAGATCGATACCCTTTTACAAATTACAAAATACATGTAAAGTCATGTAAACAAAACTGAAGACCGGAGCATATCTGTCCGGCAGTCCGTTCAGCGGATTACCGAAATAATTCAGAGATAATGCTCCGGTCAGTTTTTTTCTTCAGGGAGACACTGATAAACGTGCTGTGCAATAATCCGGGAATAAATCAGTGACTCCTTAATATTACAATTCGATATGAGCGCCTTTTGCCAGCGTTGCTTTTGCATCTGCAATGATCTTTTCGATTACAACTTTGCAGGGCAGGACTTCGTTTAATACGTTCAGGCTTTCACCTACCATGACGCTGCCGTTTTCCGTGTCGCCTTCCTTCATGCCCAACCGGGCCGTTCCCGTTCCCAGTTCCATCAGCTTTTCTTTTGGCGCGCCGCTCGTTTCTGCTTCAAGGTACTTCTGCGTAAACGCGTTTTTCAGACAGCGTACGCCCATATTTCTTGAAAAACCGGTTACTACGCAGTCCGTGTCGGTTGACTTGACGATCATTTCTTTTGTTTTCTCATGGATGGGACATTCTGTTGTCAGCAGGAACCGGGACCCCATCTGCACGCCGTCCGCGCCCATCAGCAGGGCTGCTGCCATGGCGCGTCCGTCAGAAATACCGCCTGCCGCAAGCACAGGTATCGGATACTGTTCTTTAAGCACATTGGAAAGCAATGCCATACAGGTAAGGGTTCCGATATGTCCGCCGCCTTCCATGCCTTCGATTACCATTGCGTCAGCACCGGATGAAGCGATACGTTTTGCCAGTTTAACATTGGGTACTACGGGAATCACTTTGATTCCGGCTTTATGCATCTTTTCAATCCAGGGTACCGGGTTACCGGCGCCGGTGGTAATAAACGCGACCTTCTCTTCACAGACAAGATCCGCGATTTCATTTACGTTAGGGGCCATCAGCATCAGATTAACACCGAAAGGTTTATCAGTAAGGCTTTTCGCCTTTTTGATTTCTTCTGACACCCATTCGGTGGTGCGTCCGCCTGTGCCGATAATACCGGCCCCGCCAGCTTCCGAGACGGCGGCGGCCAATACTCCGTCGCTGCTCCAGGCCATGCCTCCCTGCACAATCGGATACCGGATTCCTAACAATTCACAGAATCTGTTTTTCATATGTTGTCCCCTTTCTGACCTATTGTCATTCGCAATTTATTGAAACAGCCTTGAGAGCAATATAATAATTGCGCCCGCTACCGCACCCACAATTCCTATAAACAGGAAAGCCGGAAGAATAAAAAAGATAATCCCCAGTACGATCAGGGCAAATATGATCCAGGTCAGCAGACCTCCTCCCAGCCGGTACACCTTAAAGCCGGAAGAATCCCTGTTATCTTCGTAGGGTCTGTCGGCCCTGTGAAAAGTGTCTTCCTGCCGGGAATAACTGTCCTTCTCCTGGTATTCGGCACGCTTTGTGTAGCTGTCCTCGCCGGAAGAGCCTTCCATTTCAATGGTTGTTCCCGCAAAGTTATCCCTTTCTTCCCTAGTCAGGCTTTTTGCTTCAATATCAACCTTTTTGTGGCAATAAGGGCATTCAGTGAGACCGTCATCAAACTCATGCCGGCAGAATTCACATAACATGGATTCTCCTCCTTACGAAAATACCATATTCATAAAAGCATCTTCACTTATGTAACGCGGGTCAAAAGGTTCCAAATGCAGTACATCCTGAATTACAGCAGTTCGTTCTGCAATAATGTTAGTATCAATGTGGACCTTTTCCGCGTAGGGAACCACGTCCATCAGGAATGTCTTAGTTATCTTCATATAATTTTCCAGTACGGCCAGTGCCCATATCATATAATCTTCATCCCTGAAACAGGCGACGGGACGAAGGGCGTAAAAATCTTCCCACATCTGTGTAAGGTTTTTCCGGTCCTGCCATGACAGATGCAGCAGTTTGCCGAACTGCGAAAGGAACTGATCCACCGGGTCATCTTTTCTGATTGCTGCCGGTATATACTCTCTGATTTTTTCGGAAGGATGGGTCAGCTGTATGACAGCGTCCGGAATCCCCGCATAAGCGACCATATGCATAACCAGGGCCGGATTGGCATTAACAAACTTTTCCCAGTCCGTGTCGGGATGGGCGACCCTGTAATATTCCAGAAATTCTGACAGACGGTTGTAAAGAATCTTCTGTACCGGCGGCGCTACAATAACGCTGCGAAGATATTCGGTAATCAGGTTGCCGTCCTCAAACACATGGGCGATACACAAAAGATTCCGGATATCCACGGTTTCATCAACAGGGAGGCTCAGTTCGGAAATACTACCTGAAAAAAAATCCCTGCAGCTGAACCAACCGTCAGCTTCCTCTCTTTCAATGGTGAATACCATCAGCTGGATTTTCCGCATCGACGCCAACAGTTCGGTCAGAGCCTTATTAGATCTGCCATATTGAGGATCCGGATGATTCTTGTAATATTCATAAAAATGATCGATTGGCCTTTCGTCTGTATCTCTTAAACGGTAATCAAAAATAAAATATTCCCAGAAAGAAGCAAAGAGTTCAGGTCTTTCCATATCCGCTTCCGGTTCCTTGTCTGAACCGAAAAAAGCATAGCTGGCGCGGCGCCGGTCCAGGCTGAAGCGGGCATCGCTAAAATACTTCTGCATCATATCAAATAATACTGACAGTTTTTGCCCCAGCTGCATGAAAACTTTCGTTTCCAAATCGGGCTCCCGGTTAGTACGAAAATTTTCATACTCTTCCGGCAGGGATCCGTCATTCCGGAACAGCAACAGTCTGCCCTCTGCCCCCAACAGCTTCAGACGGCATTTGGCTGCGGCGGTATCACCGCTTATGGCCTTTTTCTGCTTTAAAAAAGTCAGCAGGCGCTGGACAACGGACAGGAAATAATCCACATTGCCGTAATCCAGTTCAAAATCACCTATATTCCGCTGGCACCAGCTGATGCAATAAATCAAATCCTCGCCGGTCATATCGCCAATCCGGTAAGACGTGTTTCCGCAGTAAATCAGCAGGTACATGACCTGCTGCCATATTTCCAACAGTTCATCATCAGAAGCGCCATGAAAGGCCTCTGTCCTTAAAAACTGCTCCGCATATCTTCGTTCCAGGACTGTATTCCAGCCTTCATCGTCATTGTATAATTCGTTAATCACGTCGTAAATATTCGTCATTCTTCTCCTAAAACCAAAACTTCAGGTACTAAAGTAACATTATAATCTTCCAGAATTTTATTCCGGATGTATTCAATCAGCTGCAGTACATCTGCAGCGGTAGCATGATCTGCATTGACAATGAACCCCGCGTGTTTGACGGAAACTTCCGCACCGCCAATACGGAAGCCTTTCAGACCGGACTGTTCCACCATCTGTCCGACAAACCGCCCCTCGGGACGTTTGAAAGTACTGCCGGCACTGGGAATATCCAGTGGCTGCTTGCTGATACGGCGCTGGCTGAAATCATCCATTTTGGCCTGTATCGCCGCCTTGTCACCTTCTTTTACCCGCAGTGTTACTGAAAGTACAATAGCATCGGAATTCTGCAAAGCGGAATGACGGTAGGAAAAATCCAGATCGTGCCTGTCCAGTGTTTTTATTTCGCCACTCCGTGTCATTACCTGTATGGATACCACCGTATCTTTCATTTCCCCGTCGTAAGCGCCGGCATTCATAAAGACAGCGCCACCAAGACTGCCTGGAATACCTACTGCAAATTCCATGCCTGTATATCCGGCTTCTCCGATGATACGGCAGCACTGCGCCAGGGATATACCGCTGTCAAAGACAAAAGTATCGCCGTCCTGTTCCCAGTGCTTCAAGGCATTGCCGAGCTTCAGTACAATACCGCGGATGCCCTTGTCCCGGACTAAAAGGTTGGAACCGTTCCCTATCACCGTCAGCGGGGTCTGTTCCTCCCGGGCAATGCGCAATATTTTTCGAACATCATCCTGGTCCGCGGGAATTACCAGCGCATCAGCCGGACCGCCGATATGGAATGATGTGTGTGCCGACATGGGTTCATTCAGACGTGCCTGGCCGGCAAATTCTGATTTTAAACGAGAAAGAGTGTTCTGATTCAGCATTTTATTCCGTAACTTCCTTTACCACATCCGTAATGGTCTTTGACACATCCTGGAACATCAGCTGGAAACGCTGGAATGCGTTCAGATAATTCATTGCCAGCGGATTCAGGCTAAGAGTCCGCATCATGTCATTGAACTGTGATTCCTTTTCCACCGGAATTTCTTTTTTCTGGTAACGCGCAATCTCAACTTCCTGACTCAGCTGCATAAACCGGGCAATCGGCGCTTTGGTATCCGGTTCCGAGGATAACCTTTCCTTTGCTTCTTTTAACACGGCAAACTCACGGGTTGCCCGCATTTCCCTTGCCAATTCATTCGCGCAATCATATACTGTCATCGTTTTTTCCTCCGTAACAGAATTATTGTTTTACACATGTCAAATATTTTAACACATTTTATTTTATCTGCCCATAGGGAATATTAAGATGCTGCCATCCGCCCGTATCGCCAAGCGTAAAATGCCACCACTCTTCTTTACCCTGGATAAAACCGCATTCCTTCATCACTGCAGCCAGCATATCCCGTAAGTTGCGCTGTCTTTCCGTACCGCCGGTGAAACCCGGGTACTGGCGGACAGATACTTCGTCAAAATCACTGATCATGTTCACGGCTTCACCGGTTTTCAGGTCGTACAGGCTTACGTCCACCGCGCGTCCTGTGTTGCGGTCTTCCCCTTTCTCGGGAACAGGCAGCATGGCTTTCTTATCCTTCGGTAACAGGTCGGAAGCCAGTTTGGATACATACCAGGGGCGGTAACCTTCCCAGACCAGCAGACCGTACCCCCTCGCCGCCAGTTTTTCGGCAGCCTTTTCCAGCGCTGAGACAGTTTCCGCTTCCGCAAAGGCTTCCGTCGCTTCAAAAAGTGAAACGCCAAAAATATTGTTGGAGTCCGCGTAACGTAAATCAAACTTAACGTTAGGAACGGCAGACCGGATACGAACGAGCCTGCCAGGCTGTCCCTGCTGCAACTTTGCCGGAATGGCAGCCCGGGACGCTGCGTCTTTCAGAGACTGATAATCAGCATTCTCTTCAATCCGCATTACTTTGCTGCCTTCGCCAGGGAAAAAATCCCGGGCAAAACGTTTGCCGCCAATCTTACAGACAATCCCGTTACCGTCTGAGTCCCGCTCAAAATGGACAGCCGCTTCCGCGGAAAGCAGCGGGCCTTCCTCGTTCATCGAATAGGAATCAAAGTGAACTTTTTTCAGCGGAAAAATATTGGCAAACCGGAAATCCCTGTCTTCCGGATCCGTGCGGTAAACAACCTGCAAAATGCCCTTTTCTTCCCGCAGCAGAAACACAGAAGCATTTCCGTAATACAGGCCTAATAGGGAATTCACGTCTTTAGGCACCGCTTTCGCCGCCAGGGAAACAGGCATAATGGAAAACAGAGCGATAGCCAGCAACATAGACAGAGAAACAATTCTCATATTCATTTTCGATTTCATTTACTCTCACCCGGTTTCTGAATCGTAAAGCGCACATCGGCCAGGGCGTTCAACGTCCTGCGCACCTTTGCCACTATTTCCAGATCGATTTCCGCGTAAATGATCTCTTCATTGCTGCCGCCTTCTGCAATGATATTGTTCATCGGGTCAACGATGCGGGAATGACCGTAAAAAGGATCTCCCTTAAAGGTGCCGACACAGTTCACCGCGGCCACATACACATGGTTCTCAAAAGCACGGGCGCGGGACAGCAGGTCGAATCCGTCACCCCTGCGGGAAGGCCACTCTGCGGGACAGACGATCAGCTGCGCGCCCTGC
>JAEEGH010029028.1_pt1 | contig 10844 bp, 9 predicted proteins | sample 9134181 | NCBI WGS metagenome assembly JAEEGH01 (sample SAMN16246544, study PRJNA631951) | gut metagenome | biome: gut microbiome; feature: rumen; material: DP-attached | host: Bos | place: Iran: Karaj | collected 2018-10
CCTTTGGAACGAATGAGTTTTACCACCTGTTCAATCTTATCTACCAAGGCCTTTGGTGCATCCTTAAACATCAGATGTGCTTCATCAAAAAAGAAAATCATCTTCGGCTTTTCCAAATCTCCCACTTCCGGAAGGATTTCAAAGAGTTCGGATAACATCCAAAGTAAAAATGTAGAATATAACTTCGGAGAATTAATAAGGCTTGATGCGTCTAAGATATTAAGCATTCCTTTGCCGTTTGTATCCACCGAAATCCAATCCTGTACGGATAAAGCCGGCTCTCCAAAGAAGATATCGCCACCCTCGGATTCTAAAGCAACGATTGACCTTGTAATTGCGGTAAGTGATTGACTTGAAAGCTTTCCGTAAGTCAGCTCATATTCCTTGCTTTTTTCCGCTACATAGGCAAGCATGGACTTTAAATCCTTGGTATCAATCAAAAGCAGATTCTCATCATCTGCGATTTTAAATACTACAGAAAGCACGCTTTTTTGTACGTCGGATAAGTCTAAAATTCTTCCAAGTAAAAGCGGTCCCATTTCTGAAATCGTGGTACGAAGCGGGATTCCGTTTTTACCGTAAATATCCCAAAAATTAGCAGGATGCATGCGATCCTTTACCATGCCTCCGATATCGCCTTTTACGTCTGACAAAAATACCGGAACTCCAAGGTCGGAAAAGCTTTCTGCCATAGCCTTTAAGGTCACTGTCTTTCCGCTTCCGGTCCCACCCGAAATAATACCGTGACGATTGGCTAACTTTGGCTCAATCCATACATCTGCGCCGGATGCATCCGGTCCCATCACTATTTTTCCCTCTTTTAACATTTCCCTTCTCCTTTACTCAAAAATAATATGCATTTTTCATGCAATTACTCATTTCCAAAACTTCTTATATTTTATCAAAAAGAAGTCTGCAATAAAATAGGGACGACTAAAAAGTCGTCCCATTTGTATCTTCATATGGATCAAAGAGCTTATGATTCTTTTCTATTATTTCTCGTACAAAAACTCTTCCGGTAATGTAACGTTAAAATCCTTTGCAAGATTTCTAAATTCTTGCGGTTGGATGGTTTGGCGCTTCCATGGTGTATTTTCATTCATACCGCCCATGGAAATCACTTTTACCAAAATCTCTGCAGACTTTTCCACGGTATGCATCAGTCCGAAGGTAAGATCAAAATCTTCTCCGGATGCAAACATACCATGATGTGCCCAAATGGCCACATCATATTTCTTCATCAGTTCACTGGTGGCGACCGCGATGTCTCTTCCTCCCGGAACCATCCATCCTACAACGCCGATTCCGCCGGGGAATACCACCGGACATTCCGTTGCCATTTCCCAAAGTTCTCTGGTGAACACTTTATCATCAAGCGGCAGCACAAAAGATAGCGCTATAACATTTGTGGTATGTGCATGATATATTACTCGGTGTGTTCCACCGCTTGATTTTTTCTTTACTTCGTGATTCATCAAATGACTTGGCAGTTCGGAGGTCGGTCTTCCGCCATCCTTTAATCCCCAAAGAATGCGATAGTTTTCTCCCTTATCATCCAGTTCAATCAAACAAATATTTGCTTCCGGATCCAAAATCACATTTCGAAAATACTTTCCGCTTCCGGTCACAAGAAAATATTCCTTTGCCAAATTCGGAACGCTTGTACCGATTGGCTGCCATTCCTTCGCTGCAAAGTTTTCTTTTACGCTTTCTATTTCTTCCGGCTTTATTCGATAAGATAAGTTTCCACCGTTTCTTTCATGCCAGCCGGCCACCCATCCGTCATTACACATACGGATAAATCCTTTTACAAATTCAGCATCTAATACTTTCATTTCAAACTTCCTTTCTGTTAACGGCAGATTACTTCTACCGGGACATCCAAAATCTTTGCAACTTTTTCAATCACATCTATATGACGTCCGATGGCAGCCGCCATATGATGGGTAGGGCCCGCTTCGCTCCAACGATTGCAAAACTCTCTGGCACCGATAGAAAATCGCATGCGCATATTTGTATCGCCAAAGGTAAAAATCGGTCCCTCTTCATTTACCCCTTCCGCTACCACAAACTTGAAATGTCCGTCCATATCCTGGGTAATTCCGAGGTAGGTGATATCACCCGCCGGCGGATAAAACTGTGTCAGATATCCACCGCCTGTTTTTCCGTGGAATACATCCACGATTTTCATGGTCGGCTTCTTTGCCTTTGAAATATCGTAATCTCCGGAACCCGAATGTCCGATGATGCAAATATCCTCATTAAAATCAATGGAATACATTTCGGAAAGCTGACCGGTTCCCGCTATGGTTTTTAAAATACTCATTGCCATGGCCACCTTCATATCACCTTCCACAGCGCAAGCAACACCTTGTTTGATTAACATGGAAAAGGCCGGGATTAACATACTGTCCAACTTTCCCGCAATTCCTGTTGCATAGCCGTCATAGTGAGATGCCACCATACCAAGGCATTCTTCTTTTGCCCACTCTTCAAATGCAAGTACGTAGCGTGCCATATCCCAAACAGTTTCTACGGTTGCACCGCCTTCCACATCGAAGGTGTTTAAGATATCTTCCGCCTTCGCCCGAATGGCCTTCTCATTGGAAATATCATCTGCAATCGCCCACATTTTTTCCCAGTCAAACTGCTTGGTATAAAGACCCATCCGGTTATATAAATTCGTTTCGTCTATATACAAATCCATCATGCCCGGATAGGGACGACCGATTTGTGCAATATTCGTATAGCGAAATCTTCTTCGAACCTGTGCCGCTTTGCACCACTGTTCCAATTCTTTGGCAACATACGCATCGCCGCCTTCCACTACGCCGGTAATCACCGCATGGCGTTTTCCTGCACGATTTAAATCCGCTACCATTTCTCCTACTGCACCGCAAGCATAAAGTTCGCCAAGCCACTTTGCATTGTCTGTATGCTCATAATCCGGCGCCTTTAATTTCTGTACATTCACCAAAACTACCGGCACATTTAAATCGCGAACTGCCGGGAGCATATTGTAGCTGGTGGCATAAGTTAATAGCTGTAAAATTACCAAATCCACATCAGCTGCACGGAATTTATCTCCGGCTTCCATGGAAAGTTCCTTCGTAGTAACGATTCCACCGTCGATAATCTCCACGGTATCCGGAATTGTCTTTTTAAACGCCTCATACTGTCCCTTAAACTCATCTACCAAAGATGGGAACTGTGGAAGATATGCTCCTAAGGCAATGGCAAATACACCAACCTTTGCTTTTGTTTCAACCAACATATACTTCTCCTCCTAATACTCCTTTATCTCAAACGAATTTCTAATACATGCTCGTGCAGCGCTCAAATCCGAAAACACACCTGCAGTGATCATCTGCACCGCCAGATTTCCGATGGCGGTGGCTTCGGTAGGTCCCGCAAGAAGTTTTCGTCCGGTAGCAAAGGCTGTTAATCTGTTTAAATAATCTGCATTTGCTCCGCCTCCCACCACATGAATCGTGTCAAATGTCTTTCCGGTTTGTTCTTCCAATTCCGAAATGGTTATAGCATAGCATCGAGCAAGAGAATTGTAGATGACCGTTGCCACCTCCGCGATCCCCTCCGGTACCTGTTGTCCCGATTCTTCGCATGCCCTTTGTACTTCCTTCGTCATATTCTTCGGTGCAAGGAATCGATTGTCATTTGCATTTACCACGGAAGGAATGAAGCTTTTCGATGCCATATCACAGATGGTTCCGTAGGATAACTCCCGACCTATCTCTGCTTTTACCGATTGAATCATCCAAAGCCCCATAATATTTTTCAAAAAGCGATATCGCTTTTGATATCCGCCCTCATTGGTAAAGTTCTTTTCCATGGCTTCTTTCGAGCAATCCGCTTTCAAAATCTCCGTTCCCATCAGTGACCAGGTTCCGGATGAAATATAAAGTGTATTTTCATCATTACTCGGTACCGCCACCACGGCAGAACCTGTATCATGTGTGGCAGGAAGAACCACTTTACAATCAAGCCCTAGTTCTTCTGCTATCTCTTTCTTTAGTCCTCCAAGAATCTCTCCCGGCATGGAAATCGGAAGAAACATCTCTTTGGGAAATCCAAGAGCCTTAATCAGTTCATAATCCCAATCGCAGGTGCGTGGATTTACAAGCTGTGTGGTAGTTGCATTTGTATATTCCTGTGCTTTTTTTCCGGTCAAAAGAAAATTTAAATAATCCGGAATCATAAGAAAACTTTTTGCCTTTTTTAACTGGTCCGGTTTTTTCTCTTTTATAGCCATTAACTGGTAAATCGAGTTGAAAATCTGTTTTTGAATACCGGTGGATGAGTAGAGTTTTTCCTGTGGAATCACTTCATATACCTTTTCATCCATCCCGAGTGTTCTTTCATCCCGATAACAAACAGCGTTTCCAATGCGCTCATCCTGTTCATCCAAAAGGACAAAATCCACCGCCCAGGTATCAATTCCTACGCTTACCGGGATTTTTCCAAGGTCCTTACAGCGTTTCATTCCTGTTTTTATTTCCGCAAACAAGCCATCAATATCCCAAACCTTCTCTCCGCCTACATCTTTAAATCCATTTGGGAAACGATAAACTTCTTCCAGAATCATTTTTCCGTCTTCCATATGGCCTAACATATGACGTCCGCTGGACGCTCCGATATCAATTGCAAGATAATATTTCTTGTCCATAGCTAACCCCGTTTCCATACTTCGTTATATAAATATTACTTCCGCCCACACAAAATAATAAGGTCGACAAAATATAAAAATAGGACGTTATTTGCAAGAAATTACCCCGCCTGTTATAATGGATGCATGAATAGGGAACTATTAGAAAAGCTTAAGAATACCACAAAAGAAGAGCAGAGAATCCTTGACGGTGCAAAGGAAATCAATCAAGGACTCTATATATCTCCCGGGACGTTAGAAGGTGCTCCCGTCGGAAAGAACTTTACGATTGATGCGAATCGACTGATGGAAAAAGGACGTCAAATTGAGATTCGACCTCACACTCGCTTTGCACATTTTCCTGCCCACACTCACAATTATGTGGAGCTGGTCTATATGTATTCCGGGACAACTACCCATGTTTTAAACGGCACGGACACTATCACCTTAGACGAAGGGGATCTTCTCTTTTTAAATCAACATGCCACACAGGAAATCCTACCGGCAGGGGCAGACGATATTGCTATCAACTTTATTATTTTACCTTCATTTTTTGAACAAACCCTTTCCGGCACGCAGACAAGCAATGCACTAACCGATTTTTTACTTGGAACATTGACCGGACGTGACTTAAATATCTCTTATCTGCATTTTCATGCTAAGGATATTCTTCCGATTCAAAACTTAATGGAAAATATGATTTGGAACCTGGTAGAAAAGAAAAAACAAACAAACATCCTAAACCAAAACACAATGCGTCTTGTCTTTGCAAACTTGTCTGCATTTGCTACTGAATTAATTAGAGACAAATCTGACGAATACGAGCAAAGCATCGTATTTGCCGCATTAAAATACATTGAAGATAACTTCAAAGAAGGTTCTCTTTCCGAATTAAGTACAAAAGAAAAAGAAGCCCCCTATTACATCAGTAAACTTCTAAAAAAGCATACCGGATGTAATTTTAAAGAGCTTCTTCAAAAAAGAAAACTGGAGCAAGCGGCCTATCTTTTATCCAATACCACGCTGACTACCGCGCGTATTTTGGAAGAAATCGGCTACGATAACTCCAGCTATTTTCATAAAAAATTTAAAGAGACTTATGGTCTGTCTCCTAAGCAGTATCGACAATCCATCTAGTTTTCTTTGTTCTGTAGAATCAGTTTTTCTTTTTCTTTTTTTGTCATCTGCTTAATGAGTGCTTCTCTGCGCATAGCTTCCTGTTTGGAAGGATGCTCTTCGAAGTACACCAGTTCCACCGGTCGGCGCATACGAGTATACTTTGCGCCTTTCCCAAGATTATGAGCTTCCACACGTTTCTCCAAATCTGTGGTATAGCCGGTATAAAGAGAACCGTCTGCGCAGCGAAGCATATAGGTATAAAACTTACTTTTACTGTCCTTTGCTTCTTTTGCGGCCAGCATCAAAAACTGTCCATCGGTTTTTAATATATGTCTTCTCTCTTTATAATCCGGAAAAACGCTCTCCACAGTTTTCCAAAAGGCATTGGAATGATCCATATGCTTTCTGTGAGAAAGCTCATGGACAATCACATAGTCCCGAATCTCCGGGGAGAGTCGCATCAAAAGACAATTAAAGTTTAAATTTCCTTTGGAAGAACAACTCCCCCATAAGGAGTGTTGAAAGCGAATGGTAATCTTTCCGTAGGTAACTCCCATTTGCAAAGCGTACTCTTCCACCTTCTGGGGGAAATAGTATTTTGCAGATTCCTTTAACGCCTTTATCTCTTCCTCTGACAGGGGTTCAACGGCTGCCTGTTTTTCCTGCTCCTTTTGCACCCGATGCAGGTGTTTTAAAATCCAATCCTCCTTTGCCTCAAGAAAGGAAGTAATCTCTTTTTCCGACACACGTTTGGGGGAACGTACCAACACTTTCCCTGCCGGGGTAATTTCTATAGATATGGTTTTTCTTTTACTGTAAATAATTTCGTAATCTATCATTTTCTTAAAAAAGGAGACAGAGAACCGTCCCCTGTCTCCTTAGCGTTACATTTTCAGTAAGGTGGAAAGGAGTCCACGTCCTAAGCTGGCGCCTACGTTTCCTCCCAAGCGCTTTCCAAAGCTTCCGAAATTTTTGCCAACTTCTTTTCCAAGTTCACGACCAATGGTGCCCGCTGCGGAATTTCCAACGGATTTTACCGCACGCTTTGTGGTAGCTGCTGCCTGTTTTTTCTCTTTTTCCTTTGCCTTTTCTTCTGCTGCCATCTGTTTCTGTGCTTCCATATCGGCTGCTGCCTGTGCACCGCGACGCATCAAAAACTCGTATGCAGAATCATTGTCTACGGGGGTTGCATACTTTCCGTAAAGAAGGCTGGCCTTTACCATGCTATCCCGTTCTGCTGCATCCAGAGAATTCTTGGCAGACTCAGGCATATTTACTTTGATTTTTCTTGCCTTGGATGGTACCCCACTTTCCTCTAAGAAAGAAATCACCGCCTCACCGATTCCAAGACCCAAGATGGTTTCATAGGTATCAAACTCCTCATTCACAGGGAAGCTTTGGGCAATGGCTTTTACCGCCTTTTGATCTGCCGGTGTATAGGCAGACAAATTATGCTGAATCTTGTGAGACAACTGTGCCAACACTCCGTCCGGAATATCCTTTGGGTTCTGGGTACAGAAGTATACGCCCACGCCCTTCGAACGGATGAGTTTTACCACCTGCTCAATCTTATCGATAAGCGCCTTTGGTGCATCCTTAAACATCAAATGTGCTTCATCAAAGAAGAAAATCATCTTCGGTTTTTCCAAATCCCCCACTTCCGGAAGAATTTCAAAAAGCTCAGATAACATCCAAAGTAAAAAGGTAGAATACAACTTCGGTGAATTAATAAGGCTGGAAGCGTCCAAGATATTTAGCATTCCTTTGCCGTTTGCATCCACAGAAATCCAATCCTGTACGGACAACGCCGGCTCCCCAAAAAAAATATCGCCACCTTCGGATTCCAATGCCACCACTGCTCTTGTAATAGCGGTTAAGGACTGGCTCGATAATTTTCCGTAAGTCAGTTCATACTCTTTGCTACGTTCTGCAACATAAGCAAGCATAGCCTTTAAATCTTTGGTATCGATAAGCAAAAGATTCTCATCATCCGCAATCTTAAACACCACGGAAAGTACACTTTTTTGCACATCGGTCAAATCCAAAATGCGTCCCAAAAGCAAGGGGCCCATCTCCGAAATCGTAGTGCGAAGCGGGATTCCGTTTTTTCCGTAAATATCCCAAAAGTTTGCCGGATGCACGCGGTCCTTTACCATGCCGCCAATATCTCCCTTTACATCCGATAAAAACACCGGCACTCCCAAGTCTGAAAAACTTTCCGCCATCGCCTTTAAGGTCACGGTCTTTCCGCTTCCGGTACCACCGGAAATCACTCCGTGTCGATTCGCCAGCTTTGGCAAAATAGTTGCGTAATCTCCGGATACATCCTGTCCCAATACAATTTTTCCTTCTGTTACCATGTTTGTCTCCTTCTCCTTTTTGTTCCTGTTTTCCTCAAAAAGTCCCCACCATATTTCAATTACTCTTCGCTTTATTTATCTTTCATCATGGCCTTGATGGGATTTACCTCCGCAGCCATGGATTTAAGCAGATACCGGACACCTGCATGGTAAACTCCGGTTCTTTTTTTGACGTTAAATCCAGTAAAAAATCTTCCATATCAATCACTCTCTTTCCTAAAATCACTCTTCCTCTATTTTCTATCAAATCGGGCCAAATGACAAGAGAAAAGAAATCTTAAAAAACCACGGAATCGACTTTGTGATAGACGTATCGGATGTGGACGAATCCCACGGAAAAATGCATCCTAAGGAATTAGTGGAGGAACTTTCCAAAAGAAAAGCAACTGCCATTTTTCAAAAATTCCCGGAGGAAATTGTCCTTGGCGCCGACACTGTGGTTGCCTACGACGATGAAATTCTGGAAAAGCCAAAGGATGATGCAGACGCCTATCGCATGATCAAGTTGCTACAGGGAAACTGCCATCAGGTCTATACCGGAGTCACCATTCTCTCCCCACAAAAGCAACTTACCTTTTCCGTAAAAACCGATGTCTATGTAAAAGCCATGACACCGGAGGAAATCAAAGATTACATCGCCACCGGAGAAGGAAGAGACAAAGCAGGAAGCTACGCCATCCAAGGTATCTTTTCCAAGTATATCGAATCCTACGACGGAGACTTTGAAAACGTGGTAGGACTTCCGGGGAAAGCTGTTGTTGAAGCACTAAAAGAATTCTAAATATCTAATATAATCGTCACCGGACCGTCGTTTTCGGAGGTGACTTTCATATCCGCTCCAAAAACTCCGGTACCCACTTCAAAGCCCCGGTCTCTGCATTCCTGCACCACAAGCTCATACAGTGGCTTAGATATCTCCGGTCTGGCGGCATCCGTAAATCCCGGACGTCGGGAGGAGCAATCCGCATAAAGAGTAAACTGGCTTACAATCAAAAGCTTTGCTCCCGCATCCTTTGGATTGATATTCATTTTTTCATTCTCATCCTCAAAAATACGAAGACCGCAAATCTTATCTGCCATCTTTTTTGCCTGGGCTTCCGTATCATTGACATGGACGCCTAAAAGCACCAAAAATCCTTTATCGATGGCAGAAACCACTTTCCCGTCGATTTCCACCGATGCGCTTAATACTCTTGTTACGACTGCTCGCATAACTGACTCCTTTTTGTGACAGAGAACCGTCCCCCTGTCACACTATTTTCCTGAAATTGTAATGTGGTCTACGCAGACATAAGGTACTGCGGAAAATCCGTCGCAGATTACCTCTTTTGAAAGTGAAACCACGTCCTCATACATCTTTACCACGTTAAAGCTTACCATGGTTTCAGATACCGCATGCTTGATTTCACCGTTTTCAATGTAAAAGGCATTCTTTGCCACGCCGGAAATCTCACCGGTTACCCCCGGGAATCCGCAGGAAATCATACCTACCAAAAGTCCCTTATCAATGGATTTTACCATTTCCTCAAAGGTCACATCTCCCGGTTCTACCACAAAAGCATTGCTGGTATTTAAGCCTCTTTCCACGCCGGCTTTCTTTGCTCCGTAAAGGGAGGTGCAGTAACTCTTTAATTCACCGTCTTTAATGACGTCAAAGTCTTCGCTTCTAAATCCGTCTTCCGTTACCAGTTCCCGATCTACGATGCGCTCATCCCATGGCTTAATGGATACGGTTACTTTATCGGAAGCCACCTTTTCTCCGATTTTTCCGGTCCAAAGGCTGGACTTATCTACGATTACCGGGTCAATCAAAGAAACTGCTCCACTGAAATACATAAGCTTGTTAAAGCAAAGCGGTGTAAAAATCACCTTTCCTTCAAATTTGCCTTCCACCGGCTTTGGACAGGTAGATTTTTCTGCTTCCTCCAAGTCTTTTTCCAAACGGCCAAGCTTCATCAAAGGCTGTGACAAATCCTTAAAGTCAACCTGTGCAAAACAAATTCCACCGGTGTTTTCTCCGTCATTTCCCGCATATTCAATAATTAAACTGTATGCGCCGGAATGTATTTCATCATGACTTCCGTTGGTGCTGCGGTATACGCTGTCCGTACGCTTATGCTGTAACACAAAAAGCATAATTAAGATATTCGGAAATCTCTTTTCCACTTCATCCGCAAACTCTCTGGCACGCTGCATCAAACCGTCAATATCCGGTTCCAAACAGCCGATGGAAAACTCTTCCTTTTCATTCTTCGGTGCAATATCAAAACATTCATCTGCACTTCCGGACTCTGCGGAGGTAATAACACCTTCCAAAGTCTCCTTTAACACCTCTTTATCAAAAGAATTGGCAGAGGTCTTTCCCTTCTTTTGATCCGCGATAACACTGATGTCTACCTCTTTGTCAAAGAGGGTACGAAACAGAGTAAAATCTCCGTTTTCCATAGTAATCTCGCGGGTAGTAATCTCAGACACCTTATACTGTGCCTTCACGTTTTTCTTTTCTTCCAAAAGCTCCTGTAAGTAATCGGATGCCTGATTAATTTCTTTCATGTCTCTCATCTTATCGTCCTCCTATATTAATCTGGCACTTGATTGCCGGTCCGCCCATGGATACAGGCATCATCTGTTTTTTACCGCAGGTTCCCACTGCATGCCATACCACTTCATCAGACACCATATCCACGGTTTTTAACCTATCA
>JAEEGH010029029.1_pt1 | contig 10844 bp, 10 predicted proteins | sample 9134181 | NCBI WGS metagenome assembly JAEEGH01 (sample SAMN16246544, study PRJNA631951) | gut metagenome | biome: gut microbiome; feature: rumen; material: DP-attached | host: Bos | place: Iran: Karaj | collected 2018-10
GGTCAAATTATGTTCCACTGACAAAATGTCAGCGGGCGCCGAGCTGTTACTCCTCGTCGGGGTTGGCCTGGATAGGAGTTGCGGGGAATGCGGGCTCCTCGGCTACGTTCTCGATCTGATCGGTGATGTCGACGGTAGTTGTCTGAGACTTCGTTGCGAACGAAGCGATGATGCTGACGACTGCGATAAAAGCTACGAGACCCCAGGTAATCTTCTCGAGGAGGTCTGCTGTCTGGCGGACACCGAAGGTCTGGTTTCCGGCGGTGAAGTTGCTGGCGAGGCCCTCGCCCTTGCCGTTCTGGAGCAGAACTACGAGCACCAGAAGAATAGCGGCGATGACGATCAGGACCACGAGTGTTGTGAATAATGCGTTCATATCTTTTTTAATCTATTTTTTCAATAAGGGCTGCAAAGTAAGCACTTTTTTCCGGATATCGCAAACTTAGTTTCGAATAAATCTCCTTTGCTTTGTCTTTATATCCCTGATCCAGGTAGACTTTCGCGAGCGACTCCGTACAGAAGTCGGTGAATTCCTCAACCGGATCCGCATCCGAAGGAGCTGCTTCTTGACCGGCAAAAGACGAGAAGATATTGTCCTGTTCGAGGCGCACTCCCTCGTACTGCTCAGCGGTAAAGTAGTCTCCGCCCACGACAAAGACCTGACGGCCCTCGCGGCGCTTGGAGGCCGGAGCGAAGTAGCCCTCGATCAGCTCGCCGACCGGAGCCTCCGTTCCCTTTGCCTTGGCCTGCTCGACCAGGTTGAAGATAAGCCTGCGGGAACCCATATAAAGCGCCTGCTCGGCATACTTCTCGTCTGACCACGCCCCCTCGCCCAGTTGGGCCATCCGACGGCACAGTTCGGCCCTCGCGAGCGCGAACCAAGGGTAGAGGCTCACCACCCCGTTCAGCTCCTCAAGGTTAAGGGTCTTGAGGTCTATGAGGTTCTTTTTTACCATTGGGCTACGGTAGCGTTGAAGATGTCTTCGACTATTTTGTCTATGATCTCGGCGCAGAGGGTTGATTCGACCGCGTCAAGCGAGGTAGTAGATTCGTAGTCGGCGTAGGCCGAGAAGCTCTTTCCGGTGAAATCCTCCTCAGGATACTTCCTATTGGTGAAATCCACCTTCACGGTAACGGTAAGGCGGTTCATCGCGGCGACATCGCCGGCTGTAACGGCGGAAGCGCGTACATCGTAACCCGTCACCTGACCCGTTATCTCCAGATCTCCGTCCATATCAAGCTGCTCGAGGCTCGTCATACGGCGGAACTGGTTCCTGACCGCTTCCGTAAGGTCGTTGCTGAGCGAAGGATTCACCTTCATCGCCTTATACTCGAAATAGTTGATGGTGATAGTCTTTACGTCCGGCTTGATCGAGGTACCGGAGAAAGAATAGATGCCGCAGGCGCTCACAGCAAATGCAGCGAGGCAGAGGGCAAGTATGTTTCTGAGGGTCTTTATCATTGGGCGGTCTTTTTCTGGTTTGAGAGCCAGCGATAGATAGTCCTTTCAGACACGCCAAGCTCTGTGGCCGCGGGTTTTACTTTTCCGTCGTATTTAGCCAGGGTCGCGGCGTACAGCTCGTCATTGCTCTGACGTATCGATTTCACGGACGGGGCTGCGGGCTCGGACGGCTGGGATTCCTGCCATTCGGCCTCATCCTCGATCGGAGCGGCCACGGCGGGACCTGCGACTGCCGGGCTGGCAGGCTGCGACTCGACTATCTTCTTCAGGCGGTCTACCTCCTGCTTGAGGTCGAGGATCGCTTTCACGATCGCGCGCATATCCTCATCGCTCATCCGGCTGCCTCCGGCCTGAGGACCATCCACGATTGCGGGAAGGACCTGCTCGGCCTCCTGGGGCATGTGGGGCAGCAACGCGGCCGCGTCCAGCTCCACCCGGTCAGAGGTAGGGGTCACGGGCCTGCTCTCCATCACGGTCAGCGCTTCGGTAAAGTTCTTGAGCTGGCGGACATTGCCCGGCCAGCGGTAGTTTTTCAGAACCGAGATGGCTTCGTGTGTAAGGGAAATCTTACAGAGGCGCGAACGCTCGGAGAAGTCTGAAGTGAACTTTCTGAACAGAAGATAGATGTCGTCTTTACGGTCTCGCAGAGCCGGCATCTTGATCTGGAAGGCATTCAGACGGTAATAAAGATCCTCGCGGAACTTTCCGGTCTCGACTGCGTGGAGAAGGTTTATATTGGTAGCCGCGATGATGCGGACATTGGTCTTTTCGACCTTGGAAGAACCAACTTTCAGGTACTCTCCGTCCTGAAGGACTCGAAGAAGCATAGCCTGAGTCTCGCGAGGGAGCTCGCCAATTTCGTCAAGGAACAAAGTACCTCCGTCTGCTTCTTCGAAGTAACCCTTACGGGTAGCAACAGCGCCGGTGAAGGAACCTTTTTCATGGCCGAAGAGCTCAGCGTTGATGGTTCCGACAGGGATAGCGCCGCAGTTTACCGCCAGGAACGGGGCGGTACGGCGGCGGCTGTTGTCATGGATAATACGGGGAATGACGTCCTTTCCGGAACCGTTTTCACCTGTGATCAGAACGGCAAGGTCGCTGGGAGCGACTACGCCGGCCATCTCAATGGCGAGGTTCAGGGCAGCATCGTTTCCGATGATGTCGTACCTGTTTTTAATTCTCTGTAATTCCTGTGTATCCATTTTATCGCAGCCTACAAAGTTACTTAAAAATTCTTTATCTTTGCGTTCAGAACATTTTTATAAGATGAAAGCTTTCAAAATACTTCTTGCAGCAGCGGTTGCAGCTCTTGTCGCAGCCTCCTGCTCATCTCAGAAACAAGTCAACAGCGGCGGTTCAGGACTCGAAGTCACCTGCGAGCCCCACATCCTCGAAGTAGTAGGCGGAAAAATCAATGCCGCCATCACCCTCAATTTCCCCGAGGGCTACCTGAAGACAAACGCCATGATGGTTACTACCCCTGTCATCGTATATTCAGGCGGACAGAGGACCGGTACTGCGGTAATCTATCAGGGCGAGCAGATCAAGGCCAACTACCGCGTCATTCCCCTCAAGGGAGGACAACATACTCAGAATGTTTCCTTTGATTTTGCCAATGGAATGGAGCAGTGTGTACTCGAGCTTCAGTGTAAGCTGATGATCGCCGGCAAGGAAGTCGCCCTTCCTTCGATCAAGGTCGCAGACGGATGTATCGCAACCTACAGGCTCGCAGACCTCAGCGGAGAATTCTCCCTCAAGCCGGACGGTTTCGAGCGCATCTCGAACTACACTACCGAGACCAGTATCCTCTTCGATGTAAATTCATCGCAGGTCAAGAACAATACCCAGAACAAGAACGCCCTGGAAGTATATAAATCTTACCTCAGGGAACTCCAGAACGACCCTCGCTACAATGTTACCAGCGCCGAGATTATCGCCTATGCTTCTCCGGAAGGAGGAGTAGACCTCAACGACAAACTCTCCGGCGACAGGGCTAAGGCAGCCGAACAGACCTGGTCAAAGGTTGGCAGCGGCCTTTCCGATGACGTAAAGGTCAGCAGTGTAGGCCAGGACTGGGAAGGCTTCAAAGAGGCTATGGCCAACTCCGACATCGAAGACAAGGACCTTATCTTAAGGGTTCTGTCGATGTACTCGGATCCCGAAGTCAGGGAGCAGGAAATCAAGAACCTCTCCTTTATATATGAGGATATCAAGAAGGATGTGTTCCCCGGACTGCGCCGCGCTTCGTTCGTAGTAAGCGCAGAACACACCGGCTATTCAGACGAAGAGCTGAAGGAGATGGCCGAGAAACAGCTTGCCCTTCTTTCCGAAGCCGAGGTCCTTCACCTTGCCGGAGTTACAGAAGACAGGGAGAATCAGAAATATTATTATAGGGTAACTACCGAGCGCTGGGGCTCCAACACTGGTTTCTACGATCTCGCCGTCCTCGCTCTTAACGAGAACAAGATCGATGTAGCCCTCGCTTATCTTACACATACCGAAGAAGGAGACCGTGATGTTCAGAACCTTCTCGGCGTAATCGAGATGCGCCGCGGACGCTACGCAGAGGCTATCAACCTGTTCGAGCAGTCCGGTACTGACGATGCGAAGAAGAACGCCGGTTCTGCGAAGATCGCTCTCGGCGACTATGCCGCGGCGGCCCAGGCTCTGGCCGGCACCGGCAGCCGTAACGAAGTCCTGGCCTACATCCTCGCCGGCCAGACCGACGACGCCGCGGCAGCCGCTTCCGATGCCACCCCTCGCGACAGCTACATCGCTGCGATCGCAGCCGCCCGTAAGGGTGATGCTTCCGGAGTGAAAAAATACCTCGCGAAGGCCAGTGAAGACCCGGTTTACGCAGAAAAAGCAGCAAAAGACGCAGAGTTCGCCGATTACCGCTAGTTTTTTTCAGAATTTTCTCTATATTTGCAGCCCCAAAATTTTTGGGGCTTTAATTTTATTAACATTTTAATATGCCAACAATTCAACAATTGGTTCGCAAAGGACGCGAGGTCATCGAAGTAAAATCGAAGTCTCGTGCGTTGGATGCTTGCCCTCAGAAGCGTGGCGTTTGCGTGCGTGTCTACACGACAACCCCTAAGAAACCTAACTCAGCAATGCGTAAGGTCGCACGTGTACGTCTGACGAATTCTAAAGAGGTCAATGCCTACATCCCGGGCGAAGGACACAACCTTCAGGAACACAGCATCGTGCTGGTTCGCGGCGGTCGTGTAAAGGACCTTCCCGGTGTACGTTACCACATCCTTAGGGGCGCTTTGGACACAGCTGGCGTAGAAGGCAGGACCCAGTCCCGTTCGCTCTACGGCGCTAAGAGGCCGAAGAAGTAGTCTGAAGGATGGTTTAATCTTTAATTTTTCAAAACAATGAGAAAATCGAAGCCTAGCAAGAGGATTCTACTTCCTGATCCTAAGTTCCACGACGTGGAAGTTACACGTTTCGTGAACAATCTTATGTTGCAGGGAAAGAAGAGTATCGCTTATTCAATTTTTTACGATGCCATTGATATGGTAGGCGAGAAGGTGAAAGATTCTGACAAGGCTCCTCTGGATATTTGGAGGAAGGCCCTCGAGAACGTGACCCCTCAGATCGAGGTCAAATCACGTCGTATCGGTGGTGCTAACTTCCAGGTGCCCACCGAGTTGAGACCGGAGAGAAAAGTATCACTTTCTATGAAGAATATGATCTCTTTTGCCCGCAAGCGTTCCGGTCACTCGATGGCAGAAAAACTGTGCGCAGAGATCGTAGCGGCTTACAACAACGAAGGTGGTGCATTCAAGCGCAAAGAGGATATGCACAGAATGGCAGAAGCCAACAAGGCGTTTGCACACTTCCGTTTCTAATTTTTAGTTGACACACCTGTAGAAAATGGCAAAGAGGGATCTTCAGTTCACACGCAATATCGGTATCATGGCCCACATCGATGCCGGTAAGACAACTACGTCTGAACGTATCCTGTACTACACCGGAAAGACCCACAAAATCGGCGAGGTCCACGAAGGCGCGGCTACTATGGACTGGATGGTCCAGGAGCAGGAGAGGGGTATTACTATCACCTCCGCTGCTACCACCGCTTTCTGGCACTACGCGGGAAAGGTCTATCAGATCAACCTGATCGACACTCCCGGCCACGTCGACTTTACAGTCGAGGTTGAGCGTTCGCTCCGCGTGCTGGACGGAACTATCGCGACATTCTGCGCGGTAGGCCGCGTACAGCCGCAGTCCGAGACCGTGTGGCGTCAGGCAGATAAGTACGGAGTCCCGAAGATCGCGTACGTCAATAAGATGGACCGCGTCGGGGCAGACTTCCTCGCCTGTGTCGAAGAGATCCACAACAAACTCGGTGCGAACGCGGTGCCCATCTGCCTCCCTATCGGAGCAGAAGACAAGTTCGAGGGCATCGTAGACCTCATCGAAAAGCAGGCCATCTTCTACAACTCAAGTGAAGAACTGGTTAACTATCACTACGGGGCAATCCCTCAGGATATGATCGACGAGGTGGACGAATGGCACGACAAGCTCGTGGAAGCGGCCGCCGAGTGTGACGAGACCCTGATGGAGAAGTATTTCGAGGACCCGGACTCCATTACCAGGGACGAGATTATCGCCGCGCTGCGCAAGGGCTGCATCTCGATGCAGATCGTGCCGGCCTGCTGCGGATCTTCGTTCAAGAACAAGGGAGTTCAGTTCCTCCTGGACGCAGTAATGCGTTATCTTCCGTCCCCGCTCGACAAAGGCGCCGTCAAGGGTATCAACCCCCGCAATGGAGCCCAGATCGAGCGCCAGCCTTCAGAAAGCGAGCCCTTCTGCGCGCTCGTGTTCAAGATCGCCACGGATCCGTTCGTGGGCCGTCTTGCCTTCCTGCGCGCATATTCGGGTAAGCTCGAGGCCGGCTCTTACGTCCTGAACGTAAGGTCAGCAAAGAAGGAGCGCGTAGCGAGGCTGTACCAGATGCACTCCAACCACCAGAACCCGATCGAGGCTGTGGAGGCAGGAGACATCGCGGCTGCAGTCGGATTCAAGGACCTGAGGACCGGAGATACGATCTGTGTCGAAGGCCAGCCTATCGTCCTTGAGTCTATGGAGTTCCCGGATCCGGTTATCGGAGTCGCCGTGGAGCCGAAGACCCAGGCAGATCTTGATAAATTGGGCGTAGCGCTCGCAAAACTTTCCGAGGAGGATCCTACCTTCACCGTTAAGGCGGATACCGAAACCGGTCAGACCGTTATCAGCGGAATGGGCGAGCTCCACCTTGATATCATCATCGACCGTCTCCGCAGGGAGTTCGGAGTCGAGATCAATCAGGGTGCGCCCCAGGTCAACTACAAAGAGGCAATCACTACCAGTGTCCAGCACCGTGAGGTTTACAAGAAACAGACGGGCGGACGCGGTAAGTTTGCCGACATTATCGTGGAAATCGGACCGGCAGACCCGGGAGTTACCGGACTCCAGTTCGAGAGTGTCGTCAAGGGCGGAAACATCCCCAAGGAATTCATCCCTTGCATCGAGAAAGGCTTCAAGTCGGCTATGGCCAACGGCGTACTGGCCGGCTGCGAAGTCCAGTCGATGAAAGTTACCGTACTTGACGGCTCTTATCACCCGGTTGACTCGGATCAGCTTTCGTTCGAAATTGCCGGACGTATGGCCTTCCGTCACGCCTGCCCTAAGTGTAAACCTGTCATACTCGAGCCCATTATGAATCTTGAGGTGGTAACACCCGAAGAGTATATGGGAGATATCGTAGGCGACCTCAACCGCCGCCGCGGACAGATTAACGCGATGGACAGTACCGCAAACGGAGCGCGCATCATCAAGGCGTTCGTACCGCTTTCCGAGCAGTTCGGTTATGTGACGGTACTCCGTACCCTTTCTTCCGGCCGTGCGACCAGCACGATGTCCTTCGACCACTACGCAGAGGTTTCCCCTGCCATGCAGAAGGAGATAGTCGAGAAGAGCGGGTTCAGACTGCTGTCCGATGACAATGATGAGTAAAGTACAAAAAACGTTAATATGAGCCAGAAAATCAGAATTAAACTCAAATCCTTCGATCATATGCTCGTCGACAAGTCGGCGTCCAAGATCGTCGAGACTGTGAAGACCACCGGAGCAACGGTCAATGGACCTATTCCGCTCCCTACCAACAAGAAGATCTTCACCGTCAACCGCTCAACCTTCGTCAACAAGAAGTCGCGTGAGCAGTTTGAGCTCGATTCATACTGCAGGCTCCTCGACATCGAGGACAGCAACGCTAAGACCGTTGATGCCCTTATGCGTCTCGAGCTTCCCGCAGGAGTTGATGTAGAGATCAAAGTATGATGACGCGCGGTCCGGGAGGATCGCAGTCTGACTGGTCCCATAGCTCAGTTGGTTAGAGCACCTGACTCATAATCAGGGAGTCGCAGGATCATGCCCTGCTGGGACCACGCGAAAGGTCGGCCGATTTGGCCGACCTTTTTCGCGTGGTCCCTTTGGGCTTTCCAACCCCCGCCTTCGGCACCCCCTTTCAGGGGGACACCGCCTCCGCTTCGCTCCCGGCGGGTGCCTTCCGGTCGTCGCATCGCTCCTTCCTCACGGCACGGCGCCTGATGGCGCCTTCGGCGCTTCGCGCCTCTAAGCGAAAGGTCGGCCGATTTGGCCGACCTTTTTCGTGCGGTCCCGTTTCGACTCGTAGATTCCTACAGGTTCTTCTCGGGGTACATATCGTCCCACCAGGTGGGGTCGTCGTGGAGGTACTTGGAGAACCAGGCGAAGATGGTGCGGAGCCACTGGCGGCGCTTGCCGAACTCGCGGATGCCGTGGTTTTCGCCGTCAACCACGACGAATGCGGTCTCAGCGCCGAGGAGCTTGAGCGCGGTGAACATCTGGATGCTCTCGCCGATCGGCACGTTCGTGTCCGCGGAGCCGTGGAGGAAGAGGAGCGGGGTGTGGATCTTGTCGGCGTTGTAGAGCGGGCTGCGGTCTACGTAAAGGTCTTTGCGGGTCCAGGGGTAGCTGTTTGCCATAGCCACCTCCGAATATGAGTAGCCCCAATAGCCTTCGCCCCAATAACTGGTGTGGTCGCTGATTCCGGCGTGGGAGATTCCGGCCGCGTAGATGTCTGTCTTGGTAAGCAGCAGCTGGGTCATAAAGCCGCCGTATGAGGCGCTGAAGCAGCCGATCTTGGTAGAGTCCACGAACGGGTGGTCCTTGCAGAATGAGAGCGTCGCTTCGATAATGTCGTCGGAGACTACGTCGCCGGCCGTGTTGACGTGGCGCGCAGCGAATTCCTGGCCGAAGCCGGACGCGCCGCTGGGGTTGACGACGTAGAAGACGTAGTCCTGGGCAGCGTAGACCTGAGGCGAGTAGGAGCCTACGCAGTAGCGAGCCGAAGGATTGCAGCCGCCGTAGTAGTGGACTAGAAGCGGGTATTTCTTCGAAGGATCGAAGTGCGGCGGGAGGACATAGAAGCCGTTGATAAGGTCGCCGCGGCTGGAGGTGAACTCATAGGCGCCGCCGGCCCCAAGCTCGACCGAAGCGAAGCGCTCGGCCCCGAAGTCCTTGACTACCCGCTGCTTGCCCGTAAGGACGTTGTAGGTGTAAGCACGGTCGCCGTTGCAAAGGCTCTGACCGCTATAGACGAGAACCGGCGCCGTACGGGCGAGATCGAAACCGTAAAGATACTCTTCCATATTCGCGAGCCTCTGGATAGCGCCCGAAAGCGGAGAGCAGCGGTAGAGATTCTGGACGTCTTTATCGGCTGTAGTGAAATAGATGCGGTTATCGAACGCAGCCCAGACCGGCGATCCTTCCACACTCGGGGCGAAGTCTTTAGTCAGCGGCGATACGCTCTTTGTTTCAATATCGAAAATGTACATCTGAATATCGTACATATTCGGGGTCTGGCCGGGCTTCAGCCCCTTCATTCCTATTCCCCCAAACGCCTCCGGGCTACCGACCATCACGAGCTGCCTGCCGTCCGGCGAATACGAAGCCCCACGGATGAAGCCGTCGTCCTCGATCAGACATTCTGCCTCAAGGGTCTGGACATCGAGCTGCCAGAGCGAGAAAAGGGTGGTCGGGCGGGCGGTAAGACGCTCGCGCTGGGTCAGGACGAGGACCTTTTGCCCGTCAGGGCTGATGTCGGCCGGCCAGAGGTCGTGCCAACCGAAGGTAAGCTGCTGCATCTGCCCTGTCTTAAGGTCGAACTTAGCGATGTAGGAGCGGTCGCGCCAGCCGGGCTGACGGTCGTCCGGGGTTAGGATCTGATGGACCTCGCCCTCCTTCGGGCCCTCCTGAGTCAGCATGTAGAGCAGCCAGTCCTCGCTGGGCGCTACGGTGAACCAGCCGTCCGGGATATTGCGGGCGAGCAGCGTCTCCTTGCCGGTCGCGGGATTGGAACACCACAGGTCGCGTCCGCTCGCGCTCGGGCGCGTGTAATAATATTCGTCGCGCGCGGGCATCCACTGGATCGGGGATTCGGTCCGGGCGAGGACACGGCCGTCGGAAGCCTGCTGGATCTCGGTATATGAGCTGGGCTTACCCGATTCGTCGACCATGCGGTAGGTCAGCGCGAGGAACTTGCCGCCTGAGGAGACGGTAATCCCGCCACTCGAAAGGCCGATTGTGTTCGCGTCCAGCGAGAAGATCTGGCCGCCGTCCTCGCGAAGAGCGATCCTTCCCTCCTTTTCCGGGACCACGCTCACCTTCAGCGTGTCGGCTACGCCGGGCAGCGTCAGGGCCTTGATCAGCACGTCGTGCGTTCCGGGCTCAAGCTTGAGCTGCGGGCCTGCGGGCTTGCCGTCCACAAACAGGCGACTGTGCTTCAGGCCCTCGATCTTGAGGTTCGCCTTCGCATAGATTGCGTTTTCGAGCGAGAAACCGAGCAGGTGAAGGGCCGGGGCGTCTTTCGACTCCAGGACTTCCACCGCCTTCATCTCCTTCGGCAGGGTCACCGACAGCTCACGGTCCAGCGCGGACTCGGGATCGAACGGCTTCCCGGCGATATCGACGGTATCCACCTTATGCGGCGTTTTCACCTCGAACGGGCCCGCATAGCGGAAATTATCGACGTTGATGGTCTGCGAAGGGGCTGCCTCCTGGCTCGACTGGCCTACCTGTTCCTGGGCAGAGGCGTAGGCACTGATGGCAAATGCCAGAGAAATGACGAGAATATGTTTCATTTTATTTGATATTTCGGCTATCATACAAATATACAAAATGTTGTAATTCAGAAAAACTTCGTATATTTGCATCCCCGCCCGGCGCAAGGGGACTCGTTTTCAGCGCCAGGATGGTTTCAGGAGAGGTGGGTGAGTGGCTGAAACCAGCAGTTTGCTAAACTGCCGTACGGGTAACCGTACCACGAGTTCGAATCTCGTCCTCTCCG
>JAEEGH010029030.1_pt1 | contig 10844 bp, 9 predicted proteins | sample 9134181 | NCBI WGS metagenome assembly JAEEGH01 (sample SAMN16246544, study PRJNA631951) | gut metagenome | biome: gut microbiome; feature: rumen; material: DP-attached | host: Bos | place: Iran: Karaj | collected 2018-10
GAATTTGAGAATTTGAGATTTTATCTCCTCTTCTCTAATTCTTGACATATTAATCCAGATTGTGATTATCACGAATTTGAGAATTTTAGATTTCTTCTCTATTTCTCTAATTCTTGACATATTAATCCAAATTGTGATTATCACGAATTTGAGAATTTGAGATTTTTTCTCCTCTTCTCTAATTCTTGACATATTAATCCAGATTGTGATTATCACGAATTTGAGAATTTGAGATTTCTTCTCTATTTATCTAATTCTTGACATATTAATCCAGTCCGTGTTTATCACGAATTTGAGAATTTGAATAATAATTAGGTCTATTGGGTATCCATTTATATTCAAGGCTTTCTGTGCCAAAATTAACCAATAAACCCAATTGATGCTTACCAACATGAAGATAGTTAATCAATTGGCTTTGGAACTCTCCTGTAATTTCGCAACAAGCCTTGATCTCAACTCCTATTTTACCATAACACAAGAAGTCGTAATAAAATCCGTGCTCCAACTGAACTCCATGAAACATCATCACAATATGTTTCTCTCTTTCGTATGGGACTCCGTTCTCTTGAAGAAGAACCTCAAAAGCATCTTGGTAAACCTTTTCCTTAAACCCACATCCTAACTCATTGTGAAGCTGAAACGCGAGATCAAACAAGACTTTACTTTCTTTAGGATAAATCAAGCCTTTCATAGTATTATCACGAATTAGAGAATTATAGAAGTTCTCATATTTAACCCCGTTTTTGAATTATTTGAAGTAGAGAGAAAAACGCGACGCGTTTTTCTCTTCTCTACCTCCTAAGCCGAAGCCACCTGTTTTCTTTAACCGTCTCATAACCTTCTCAACTTCTCTAATTCTCTAATTCGTGATTAAAACACTACCCCAAATAATACTCCTTCACTCGATCCTGATAAGCGTTTGAGAACGATCCATCAAGGCATCGGATAACCAAATCACTGGTCTCGACGGTAAGAGGTCGTCCATAACGCAACTCGAGATTCACACGATTGGGGTCTTTGCCCTCGACCGGGATAACATTCTCCTTCCTATATATAAAAAGGTTGCCTTGCTCCGCCAACGGGATGAACTCACGCGACTCACGCTCGGGAAGGACCAAGACAAAACGTCCATCAGGCTTCAACAAACGTCGCACAGTGGCAATCAAGTCAGCAAACGTCAACGAGGTGTCGGTGTGCCGTGCCTGATTGCGACGATCGGCGTCACATTTATATGAATTAATAAAAAATGGAGGATTGCTGATGATGAGGTCGTATGCACACTGCATGGTGAACTTCCGCACATCTCCGTGGAAAGCGAATAGCTGCCGACACCACTGCGACGCCTGGAAGTTCTCCGACGCCTCCACCACAGACGCCTCGTCCAAGTCGATGGCATGTACCTTGGCAATGCCCCGCTGAGCCAACATCAATGGCAAGACGCCACAACCCGTCCCGATGTCCAACACCCAATCCGTCGGCTTCACCTCCACCCAAGCACCCAACAACACAGCATCAGTCCCAACTTTCATGGTGGAACGGTCATGATTCAAGCTGAAATGTTTAAAATGAAACCTAGACATTTTCTAAATATTCTCATTATTTCACATATAATTTTTCTGCAAAGATATATTAATTTTTTGGCTTTGTCAAGGGGAATGACAATATTTTTTTCGAACCGACGTTAATTTGTCGTATTTTTGCGCTACTAGATTGAATGTTTATGAGAATCCTTAGAATTTCTTTGATTTGTTTCTTTTTATTGGCCATAACCCGGCTTAACGCCCAGATGTTTAAAGGAGAAGTGTTTGTCGGCGGCAGCATGAGCCAAGTGGACGGTGACGAATGCTATGGCTACGAACGCATCCGTGGACAAGTGGGCGCCGGTGTGCTTTGGTCGGTGCTCGATGAAGACTGGCTCGACCTCGGCCTCGAAATCGTTTATAACCCCAAGGGCGCTCTCCGTGCCGATACCCTGAAATACAACAGCGGCTCGTTCTTCGGCCTCTACGACCTGAAACTCAACTACGTGGAAGTGCCCATGATGGTGTATTTCACCGACAAGCATCGCTACACCGTCGGCATCGGCGCCAGCTACGGACGACTCGTGGGCATCAACGAGAAGATTAATAAGGTGGAGACCTCAACCACCGTCGGCAACGGTCGCCTGCGCTGGATCGACGGTATCAGTGGAGTGGATGGATACGACGTCACCAAGTTCAAGACCCTCGACGACCTCACCGACGCCGGGCTTTACGACGAGACGCAAAACCCTCCCACCCTGCTGGTCCAAAACTCCAACAGCTATAATAAAAACGACTGGAGCATCTGCGCCGACTTCCGCATCCGTGTTTGGAAAGGCCTCCACGCACAACTGCGCTACCAGTACTCGCTGGCACCCATCCGCATTCGCCTCTACGAGGAATACAAACCCTACCTCGAATACAAAGTGCGGCAGCAGTTCAATAATCAGATCTCATTGAGAATCACCTATATCTTCGGCGAGGACCTCACTAAGTTGAATAGACAGATCCAAAAAGAAGAAAGGAAAAACAGATAATCCCCCTAACTTTTATCTTTTATCTTTTATCTCTTATCTTTTATCTCGGAAGAACCAGCAACGGAATGTGTAGGTTGAAAAAGTCGTTCTTGGTAACCTTGTCCTTGAAGAAGAAATGATACAGATGCCGGCGATGCGGGATGAACGCCGCCAAACTGATGTTGTTCTCCTCGCAATAAGCCTTCATGCTGTGCCGCGGGTCGCTATTGCAAACCATCTTGAAACTCAACTCGCCGTTCAACTTCATGTATTGCAAGGATTCCTCTAGGTTCTTCATCTGTTTTGACGCCTTGGAGGGATCGCCGTCGATGACAAAACTCACCACATGGAGATGTAGCTTGTAAGGCTTCAGAATATCGAAAATCTTGGCTATGCTCGCCGCATCACCCTTGTCGAAATTGGTCACATAAAGCACCTCGTTGTTGGGCTTGTAGTGGTAGTCCTCGTGGATAGAGAGCAACGGCACCGGCGACTTGCTCATCAGGCTCTTCGACATGCTGCCTTCCAAGAACAACTTCCTGCCACGACCGCGAGTGCCCATCAGTACCAGGTCGGGACGCTCCTCACGGGTCAGAAGCAGCAGCTCCTCCTCAGGATAGCCATCGGCGAGCTTCGGGATGATCTCAATACCCGACAAGCCATGTTTGGCAATCTCAGCATTGAGGTAATCGACACTCTCCTGCATCTTCCGCTCTGCCTCCTTCTGGGCATCGGACACCTCGAAATGGTCCATGTATGCGTGAAACAGGATAATGCTTCCGCCAGTCTGCCTCAACAAGTCGAGGGCATACGGCACAAGCATCTGGTTTTCGTTGCTGAAATCGGTGGCAAGGATGATTTTCATATCTTTAAATAATTAATAACCAATGAAATAACAGATAAAACCTATAATTAATGCAACAAATATATTGATTAATTTTGCCTTCAGAAAACTGCGTTTGCTCTCGGCCAACAGAGGCAAAGAGGCATGTCCGTCCTGCGAGATGGAACTGGCCAGCAGCACTGAGAAAGGCACTGTCCCGGTAGCGAAAAGCGTCACAAAGAGCATGTGGGGACCCGACTCGGGGATGATGCCCACGAACACTGCAAGCAGGATCATCCAAGGGATGTTGGAATTAATCCACGATTCCATGTCGAGGTAATGCAGCCCTAGCTCAATGACCAGCAAAGCCCCGAAGGTCCAGAGGAAGATGCTCAGGAAATGCTTCCGGATGACGTGCTCCCAGAGATGTTCCTTGACAATGTGCTCGTTAACGGTTGCCACAAACCACACGACCACCAAGCTGACCACGGCGAAGAACAGATTCAACCAATATTCATCGAAAACATTAATGTGGCTGACCGCCTCGGCGGCTTCATGCTCGTGCTCATGGTCGTGCTCAAGCAGTCCGAAAGCCAGAGCGATGATGAAGATGACCACACCCAAAAGCAAGGCGATACGCTCGGCGCTAGCGTGACGCAGGTTCTTGAGACTCGATTTCTCATGTATCGCCTGATGGCCATGCTCATCCTCATGAAGTTGGAAGCCTTCCTCACAACAGGCAGGATCGGCCTCTTTCTTCTTAGATAACAGATCCACAATCCAACCTGCCACGACGGCCACCCCGAAAAGAACAGCACAAAGTATTAATGCCTCTTTGGGAATCATGGCGAGCATCACGAAGGCCTCATCACCCGAAGAAGCGATCATCATGGCAATCAAGGCCCCGAAACTCAGCAGTTTGTGCGAGTACATTGACACAGCGGCGAAACCGCCCATGCAACCTGGGATGATGCCCAGACCCGCACCCAAAACCACCTGTCCGAACCGATGACGACGCAGTTTGGTGAAGAAACGCCCTTCGGAATGGATATTAATGAGCTCTATCATCAGCATCATGATAACCACCAAGCCGGTGATCAGGAAGCTGTTGCGCAGCACATCGAAAAACAAGTCGAGAAAATCGTGCATTGTTTGTGTTTTAACTCGCAAAGATAGAAAAAACTCTTTATTTTTGCATTTGAAAACACACGAAAAATGACAAAAGACGATTGTTTCTATCTCGGCCGCATTGCCAAGACCCACGGTATCAAAGGCGAAGTCACCATCCGACTCGATGTGGACGATCCTTCGGCCTACCACGACATGAAGTATTTCCTCCTTGAAATAAACAAGGTGCTCACGCCTTTCTTCGTTGAGAAGTTGACGTGCAGTGGCGACAAGGTGTTTGTCAAGGTCCAGGACATCAACACCGTGGAGGCGGCGTCGGCTCTCACAGGCAAAGAGGTCTTCCTCCCTCTAGAACTGCTTCCGAAACTCTCGGGCAAACAGTTTTACTACCACGAGGTGAAAGGGTTCTTATTAATAGACGAGATTCACGGCGAACTCGGTCCCATTAATGATGTGATAGAATACCCCACCCAGGCCATCATCCAGGTCTTCAAAGACAAAAAAGAGATATTAATACCTATCCTCGACCAAGTCATCCAGAAGGTTGATCGCAAAACGAAAAAGCTTTACATCAAGGCCCCGGAAGGATTAATCGACATGTATTTGGCTTAACCCATCGGGGTGCCACATCAGAAACGTATTGTCAGATTACCCATCACATTGAACCCTGCCATGGGGATAAAACCGATCTGATAATAACGATTGTCGTTGGGATGTCCATAACTGTCACAGATCGCGGAATAAACCCATCCGCTGGCGGCGTAATGCTTGTCGAAGACATTGTTCAAATTAATCTTGAACACGGCTTCCTTAACGACTTTCTTTGGTTTCAAGCTATAACTCAGGCTGACGTTCGAGGTGCTATACCCAGGCAGTGAGCGGTCCAGATTCTGTGTATTGTCAAGATACATTCTTGAGACATAATTGCTATGCCATGTAGCGGCAAACCCTTTGTGATGGAAGGTGACAAAACCATTAATGATGGCCGAGGGCGAGAAAGCCAAGGTCGAGTTATCGTAATGGATGGTGGTGGTGCCGTTGTCCCAGTCTTCAACAACCTCGTCGAAGTCCAGGATTTTGTTTTGGCTCAAAGCGGCATTGGCCTCGATGGTCAGCCAGGGGGTCGCGTTGACTCCGGCTTGCAGCTCCACGCCCATGCGATACGAATCCTTGATGTTGGTGGTCAAGGCTTCGCCGATATCACTCACGGCACCGGTCTGCACAAACTGATCGGTGTAATCCATGTAGTAAAAGTTGGCGCCGGCTTGCCAGATGTCGCCATTGTAGTCGTAACCGAACTCATAATCGAGCAGCTGTTCAGGTCTCGGGAAAGGATACGAGCCGTTGTCGGTGAAGTTGTTGCGTTCGGGCTCGCGGTGACTCATGGCCACGGAGGCATAGACATGGTGGTTATTCATGTCAAACGAGATGCCGCCCTTGGGGTTGAAGAAGGGGTACTTCTCATGGATGTCGAGGGGCTGGTTGTAGTAACCGCTCTCGTCATCGTAAAACTTGTCGTTGATGCCGTTGGTCATATAGTCCACATAGCGGAACTGCATGTCGCCGAACACGGTCCAATGCTTGCCGAAGGTGTAGGCGGCCTTGACGAAGGCGCTTCCATCGAGTTTCTTTGCGTCGGAGTCGTAGTATTTGTAGTCGCCATCGGCGAGGTATTTGTTAGCCACGGCCTCGTTGGCGATATAGGTCACATAGCCGAAGTGGTTTCCGGTGAAGTTCTGAAGTGCCAAACCGCCGATGACATTCCAGTTCTCATCGTGGTATTTGGTGTTCCAAACGATGCCGTATGTGTCTTGGCGGAGGCCTTTTTTACGGATGAAATCGCTACGTTTCACCTGATTCCCCTCGGAATCGTAATAGCTCATGCCGAATTTCGAGAGTTTGTTGTTGTAGCGGAATTCTTCGTAATAGCCGTAACCGTAGGTGTAATGAAGCGTTGCTGAGGTCGACCAATGATCATTAATGTTCCAAGCAGCCGAAAGGATATTATGGTCTTGCCAGAAGTTGTCGGTGGTGCGATCCCAGAAGCTACCGTCGTTGAGTTGGTAGCGTTGGGTGACATAGTTGCCATTCTCGTCTATCAGGAAATCGCCGTTTTCGTCATAGACGAGGTATTCGTAGAGCGAGTTGTATTGTCCCAAGCCCACATTCCAAAGGTCGGCGTAGGTCTTGATGCCCGTGTTGATGCCGTAGGTACCATCCATGAGACTCATGTCGTTATCGCCAGCTGTCACGCCGTTCCAAGCCTGACCGGTCATCTCAAAGTTGCCAATGTTCTTGTAGCGGAGTTGGAAATTGTTATTAATATATGTGATGCCACCGTAATAGCTTCCGCTGCGGCCTTTGGTACCATGGATGAAACCATCGGTGCTGGTCTCATGGTAGGCGCCGTCGACGATGAGATGATTCCAGAGAAGTCCCGTGGAAGCTTTGGCGCCGAAGTTAAGCGTGTTGAATGAGCCGTAAGAGCCTGTGATTTCGGCAGATGGGACGAAGGAAGGGGTCGCTGAAGTAAGGGCCACGGTTCCTCCGAAGGCGCCGTCGCCATTGGTGGATGTACCCACACCGCGTTGGATTTGCACTGAGCCGAGCAGGGATCCGTAGCTGTTCATGTTGGCCCAGAACACGCATTGGTCCTCGGGTGAGTTAAGCGAAACGCCATCCAAAGTGACATTAATACGTGAATCGCCGGCGCCACGGATGCGCATATAGGTGGTGCCAGTGCCTACGCCATTCTCGCTCCAAGCGATGATGCCGGGTGTCTTGGCGAAGAGGAAAGGCAATTCTTGACCTGTTTTCGAGAAGTCGTTCAGCTCCACTTTGTTGATGTTTGAAACTGCGAAAGGAGCGTTTTTTTGAACGCGCACCCCGCTAACCACCACCTCGTTAAGCAATTCAAAACGGGTAGAATCTAAAACTACTTCGTTGTTCTGTGCATTCACGCCTTCAGCCAACAGGCCGGCGAAAAACATTAATAAAAAACCTTTTTTAAACATAACTCATTGATTTATAGTTAATTAATTCAATAAATCAATAGAGGTTATTAGAAGAAACTCATTTCCCTGTTTCGGCATTATCCGTATCAGGTGCAAAGGGTTTGATCTCAGCCTATTTTTCAATCCTCACGGATAAGGCACCCCTAATTGATGGCGCAAAGATATAAAATAATTATGGATGAATAACAATTCGGTCTTTTTATTCCTCCGCACCCCATCGGGGTGCCACATCGGTAGGTCAAACGGGTTCCCATATGATTATCCGCACCCCATCGGGGTGCCACATCGGTAGGTCAAACGGGTTGAAAAATATACCGTTTATCGTATTCCACCCCAAATTGTTCCAAAAATTCCATATATTCTTCAATAAACGTTTTTCTATGATGATGTATTTCCTGGTTTTCAATGTAATGACAAACTACCGGCACCTGACTTTTGCTGTATGAAAACGCCCCGTACCCTTCTTGCCATGAAAACTTTCCAAGAACAAGACGGTTCTTGTTAATCCAAATGGCCGAATCTCGTTTCACCTCCCTCATTAATTCTGAGAGGGATTCGTTAGGTCGTAAACCGAAAAACATATGGACATGGTCGCCAACGCCGCCAATTGACAACATTTTATGCCCACGGCCTTGGACAATACCAGTCATATAGCCATAAAGATCGTTTTTCCATCGTTTGTTAATTAAAGATAACCTATCTTGGACGGCGAAGACGATTTGAATGTGGATTTGGGTGTAGGTATGAATCATCGGAAATAATTATTTATTTTTCGCAAAAATAATTAATTTAATTCATTTAAAACAATAATAATAATTTTTTCCCTACCGATGTGGCACCCCGATGGGGTGCGGTGGGTTCTTAGGGATTGGATTCTTTTACCGAGGTGGCACCCCGATGGGGTGCGGTAACGATGGGGTGACGGGGTTTTCTACCGATGTGGCACCCCGATGGGGTGCGGTAACGATGGGGTGACGGGGTTTTTTACCGATGTGGCACCCCGATGGGGTGCGGTGGGTCTTAGGGATTGGATTGTTTTTACCGATGTGGCACCCCGATGGGGTGCGGGGGGATTAATGAGTGGCTTTCAGGAAGCTGTAGCGTTGGCCGAGGTCAAGGTGTTCTTCGATGAAATCTGAAGGATATTCCACCACGTAGTCGACGACCTTGCCGTCCTTCTCGACGGGGGTGATGACAGGATTGATGAAACCACCGTAGGGCTTCAGGCCAAGAGCATCATAACGCTCTTTGACTTCCTTGTGCAGCTCGGGATCGACCTTCACGGCATATCTCTCAACCAAAGCTTTGCCAGCGGCATAGTCGCCTTCACTCTTGATGCGCTGCACCTCGGCTAGCAACTCCCCAAACAGGGAACGCAAGGCCTCGAAATCATTAATGACGAAATAGGTCTTGCCGTCACGGACGATGCGTTCGATGACATCGCAGCCGCCCTCTCCCCTGCCGGCACCTTGCTCGTAGCACCATTCCGCGATGAGTTTGCGGTTCTGCATGTGAGCCTCAGTGACGTCCTTGCCCAGTTCAACACGGGCCAATTGGGTCATCATGCCGTTGCGGATGTAGCCGCAGTATTCGGCTTTGTAGGCCTCAGGGTCTGAGATCACGCCCAATTCGACCATCTTGGGATCGGCCAGATAATAAAGACCGAACAGGTCGGCGCGAGCCTCTTCCAAGGTGGAGCTGAATTCCTTCAAGGCGCCAGGTTGCGTCGTCGGCAACAGTTTGCCCGATCCATGTCCGAGGCATTCGTGCAAGGTGGTATGCACAATATCAGTCTCGGAACCATATTTCTTGCAAAGCTCGACCTCTTCCTCCGAATAGGCGAACTCCTTCAAGGCGCTCTTGGGGCATTCCTCTGCGGCCTTGTCGTAGGCGATCATCAGGTTGGTGATGGTGACCGATTTTGAGCCGTAGTCTTTGCGAATCCAGTCGGCGTTAGGCAGGTTGATGCCAATCGGAGGAGACGGGAAGCATTCACCGCCCAAGGTGGTCACATTAATACTTTTGGCTGAGACGCCCTTGCATTCCTCTTTCTTGAAACGAGCGTCAACGGGAGAATGGTCCTCGAACCATTGAGCGTTCTCACTGATGATATTGGAGTTTTTGGTAGCTTCCAAATCCTTGAAATTCACTGTGGATTCCCAGGTTGCTTTCATACCCATCGGGTCGGCGTAGTCCTCGATGAAGCCATTCACAAAGTCGATATGGGAGATGGAATCCTGCACCCAAAGGATGTTGTATTCATCCCAGGTCTTCAGGTCGCCTGTGGTATAATACTCAATTAATTTTTGGGTATAGGCCCTTTGGTTGTCGTTTTCAGCGACCTCGTTAGCTTTCTCGAGCCAGCCGATGATGGCTTTGATGGCGTCGCCGTAGAGGCCGTTGGCGCAATACACGTCTTCGTGGATGGTGCCGTCGGCGTCTTTGACCAGGCGTGAGTTCAGGCCATAGGAGATAGGCGTCTCGTCGCAAGGCACGCGCATGGCGTTGTAGAAGGCCTCAGCTTCGGCTTTGGTGATGCCGCCTTGGTAGAAGTTGACGGAGGAATGCTCGATGATATCCTCTTCGCTGCTACGGCGCATACGATAGAGATCCTTATCGAAGATGACGGGGGTCAGGAAGGCGATGAACTCATCAACGGTCTCCCCTTCGTTCAGGGGCAGCAGGGATGCGTCGCTTCCTTTTATTAATTCAGCGAAGTAGGCTTGGCTGATTTCGGGGAAGAACTTATCTTCGGCATAGTGATGATGGATGCCATTGCTGAAGAAGACGCGTTTGGCGTAGACCACGAAATTCTGGAAGTCTTTGCTGGAGTGGTCGCCAGTGTAGGTGTTAAGCACGGCCTCGATGGTCTTACGGATGCACAGGTTGTACTTGAAGTTCTGGTCGGCGAGGATATCGCGTCCGCATTTGGCGGCTTCGCCCAGGTAATAGAGGTAAGCTTTCTGTTGAAGCGTAAGTTGGTCCCAGTCGGGGATTTGGTACCGCATGATACGCAGGTCAGCGAATTGGTCGACGAGGAAGGTGAATTCCTCAGGTTGGGTTTGTTCAGTGTTGTCCGTTTGCTTCGGGCCACATCCCGTCAAAGCAGCGGCGAATCCAAGGGCGATCATTAGTTTTTTCATTATTTTTTTTTAAAATGCAAAAATAATAAAAAGATAAGAGATAAGAGATAAAAGATAAAAGTTGGGTGGCAACAGGACTTTTATCTTTTATCTCTTAACTTTTATCTAAAACGAAGAAAGCCCGCTCGTTGGCGGGCTTTCCCGTATGGGTGGGCGGCGACCTACTTTCCCACGTTTCACCGCAGTATCATCGGCACTGC
>JAEEGH010029031.1_pt1 | contig 10844 bp, 6 predicted proteins | sample 9134181 | NCBI WGS metagenome assembly JAEEGH01 (sample SAMN16246544, study PRJNA631951) | gut metagenome | biome: gut microbiome; feature: rumen; material: DP-attached | host: Bos | place: Iran: Karaj | collected 2018-10
CTTTATCTAAAACCGTTCCCGCAATTCTATAAATTTTATATAATGGAATCTTTTGCCCTGTTTGTTTAGACATAAATTCATAATTTATAACTGGTTCATCAGATAATTTTGAGAAATCAGAGAATCCATAAATCACATTCTTCACTTTACTCAATTCATGGTCATGAATATAACATGAAATTGAATCCATTTCCCATTTACTTATCGTGCCCGCGCAATATTTATCCCACATATCTCTATATAATTTACGATTTACTTTATTTAATAAATCTAAATTATTCTTTTGAATAAATGGTCGAATTATATCCATTTGTTTCTTATACAAACTATCCCATTTAAGTTGTTTTATTGTAAACAAGATTCCATCTTGATTATATGGAGTTAAATAATCTATATCAAAGTTATTACTATAAAATGTAAATGCTGGCATATCTAATCCATAAGAATCGCCAATTTTATTTTTCTTTATATATTTGTTAAAGTTAAAAACTCTGCATTGAAAATCATATCCTTTTGGAATTAAACCAAAATCAATTAACATTTTCATATTTTGAAGAGTTATACGTTTCTTTTTATCACTAATTAAATCTATATAAAGTTCCATCGCTGAAACTCTATCTTTATATAAATTATCAAATGCGCCCGACTTAATTAAATTAACCATTTGTGGCTTATTAATTTTAACTTTATTTAAAAAGTCAGGAATTGATTCATAAGGACGATTATTCATTATATCTTTAATTAAATCATCACCAACTCTTGTAATTCCACTTAATCCATATACAATTAAATTATTTTCTACATCTGGCGCGAAGGTGTAAGATGATTTATTTATATCTGTTGCTACAATTGTGATACCATTACTCTTCATTTTACCAATTGCAGTTGCTATCTTACCATAGTTTGTGGTTTTAACTTTCTTTTTCTTTTTACCATCCTTTAAAACTTTAACTGTGGCTGGATAACCATCACAATCTTCTTCATCATATTCATCAACTACTTCATCTTCACTATCTTCTTCAGTGAACTCTTCCATTTCATTATAATAAACTTCTTCAATATTATCTTCAGCCTCTTCTTCCTCTTCTTCTTTTTCTGCGCCGCCGCTATCTGTGATAAGACATGCACAATCCCAAAGAATTAATGGATACTTATAAGCTAAATTTAATTCTTGAAGTCCAATTAATGAATATGCTAATGTATGAGATAAGTTAAATCCATAACCTTTACTCATCGCAATTAATATATTCCAAGTATAATCACAAAGTTTTTCATCTAAACCTTTTTCTTTTATAACTTTAAAATATTCTTCAGTTAATTTATCATATTCTGCTGGATTCTTTTTTGCAATTGACTTTCTTAACTTATCCGCCCAAGTTAAGTTAAAACCACCAAGTTCAGGTAACTGAACAAGTTGCATAAATTGCTCTTGTGCAATACATAATCCATAAGAAACTCCTAAAACTGGTTCAAGAATTTTTTTCGCTTCCGCGCCGAGTCCATATTTCTGAAGTTCTTTATCCCAATCTATCGGATGAGCTTTAAACCTTGCGAGTTTGTTAACTGGCATTTCACCACCTTTTTCGGTTGCCATTAATCGAATTGCCGAGTTAAGAATTGCTAAGTCGTCTACTGAAGTTGGCTTCATCGCTGCAATACCACTTATACCAGATTGCTTTTCCATTTGGAACAAACTTTGAACTTTATGTTCCCAACACATCTGCCACATTTCCGGAGCTTCACGTTCAAGATTGTATATACCTATAATTTTTTCATAGGTTTCTCTTAAAGTTTCTTCTCTTGATTCATATCCATAATCACAAATTAAATCAATACAGTTATGAATTTTATCAAGTGCTTCGACTGAAAGAATATCATATTTAATTAATCCTGTATCCTCTGCCGCATGAAGGTCAAATTGAGTTATAATTTCTCCATTGGGTGCCCGCATAAGTGCAGCTGAGTTTGTAAATGGTCCATCAACAAAAATAACTCCGCCCGCATGAACTCCGCAACCATTAATAAGCCCCTCAATACCCTGGGCTACTTTCCATAGCTCAGGATAATTTTCTTCCATTTCAATTCGGAATTGCTTTGAAGCACTTATCCCGTTTTCGGAGTCGCCATAAAAAGTTTGTTTCAAAGTTCTTAATTGACCTCTATCAGCCTCAATAAATGAAGATAAATATTGTGCTGTATCAACATCAATTCCTAAACCACGCGCTGCTGTAAGAATTGCTGACTTTGACTTTTCAGTTTTCAAAGTTAATACATTCGCAACTCTATCTTCTCCATAAATACGACGAAAGTTCTTTAAAACTTCTGCTCTGCGGCCGCCTTCTATATCAATATCTACATCAAGAACCGATACACGTTCAGGATTCAAAAATCTCCAACGCTTTGTCTGGCTCTTTTCTCTTAAAGGGTTAATCTGTGTTATTCCTAACAAATATAATAAGATAAATCCTACACCAGACCCACGGCCGCACCCAACTAAAGTTCCTGCATCCCAACATGAGTCAATTATATTTTGAAGATTTAAAAAGTATGCACTCCATCTACTTCCATTTACTTCAGATGAAACCCATGTATCCTCAAGACATGCATTTATTTCATTATAAGTTTCTTTATTGTGAAGTGTTTCATCATCTTTAATTCTATCTATAATTGCATATGCAAGATGTTTATCTTCTGAATATTCAGAATCAAAGAATGTTTTAAGATATGGAATCTTTTCGCACCAATAATTTTTGACATCATTACTTTCAAGGAGATATTTTTTCCAATTTAATCTTGGAATCTTTAACGGTTTCATTAAAGAATAATCTTGACATTTATTTTTAATCTCTAAAATTGTCTTATATGCTTTTTGAAGAACTTCTTCTCCCATTTCTTTTAACATATAAGATTCAATTTCTTCTGTATTCATAAGATAAGTTGTTGCATAAAAATCATCAACTTCTCTATCGCCTTGTTGCGAGTTAAGAAATGCTTTATGAATCGTTCTATCTTCTTTTTTTAAATAGTGTGCATCATTTGTTATTATATATTTTATCCCTAGTTCATCACTTAATTCAACTAATTTATGATTTACATAAATCTGGTCTTTATTAAATGATGGTTGCATTTCAAAATAGAAATCTTCTTTTCCAAAGATAGCTTGTATCTGTAAAATCCATCTTTTAATTAAATCTATTGAAGGCGCGCCATTATCTCTATTTCTAAGAAGCTGAGTCGGCAAACAACCTCCAAGACATGCGGTTGAACCAATTACATGACCTGGATTCGCGCCAATTATATCAATTAAATCTTGATAATAAGTTGGAACACGTCTCATGCGGCGCGCCACATAACTACGCATCCATGCGCGAGTTGAAATTTCACGAATTTGTTCATGACCAATTTCATCCTTTGCTAAAAGAATGAAGTGAAAATATCTATCTTTATCTTTATCAAAGTTATCTGAGTTTAATCCATTTCTTACAAGATAAATCTCATTACCAAGAATTACTTTAAAGTTTGGATTCTTTTCTTTTATCTTATTATAATATTTTTCTGCTCGAATATGACTTGCAATTGTGTCATGTTCGGTAATCGCTACTAATTCTTGACCCAATTCGACGGCATAATCAACTAGGGATTCAACAGTATTAATTGAATCCCTCAAACGGAAGTTACTAAAGTCTGTATGGTTCCTCAGTTATGAAGACTACCGGGATATTTTATTTTTTCGTTTGTCTTCACTACTGCATCACCTCCCTTTCTTTTTAATCAATCTTTATTTTCTAATATAATTATATCAAAATTTTTATTTTTTGTCAACTTTATATTCTTTACGAATATTTTTTTGATAATTATGTAGATGTTTCCACGTTTTACATCTATTAATATCATTAATAATATTTTCAGAGACATGTTCATCACGAGCAATTTGAGCCTGGCTTCGAGAATCCATTTCTAACATATTAATAATACGTTTAGCTTGTTCTTCAGTAATTTTGTTGCGGCCATTTAATTCTCCATGAAAAGAACTGCCTTGAGTTTCTTTACGAATATTATTTTTATAACTGTGCAACCAAGGCCAAGTTTTACAACAGTTTATGTCACTAATAGTATTTCGATGAACTTTATAATCTTTTGCTAGTTGTTCTATTGAAATAGTAGAGTGGGCAAGTTTATCTATAATTTCTTCTACTTGCTTTATAGAAAGTTTGGCCCATGGATTTTCATCACTACGATATTCTTCTCCTCCATGGGTTAAATTATAACCACCTTCACGATTTTCTATTACGCAACAATTAAAATACTTAATCCAATATTTTTCTCTTTCTTTTAATTCTGATTCTTGACATTCTTCAACAATAGTAAAATCAAAAGCGTCCTCTCCAATTTTTTGTAAAACTTGATCAAAATATGAATAAGGCGACGGGTCAGCCAAATGCTCCCATTTGCGTTTAGCTATATTAACACTACGACCTATATATATTTTTCCATTTTGTTTATTTTGATATTTATAAATTCCAATCATTTTAAATCCCCCCTTTGCTTCTATATATAAGTAGCAATTTTCCCGGAAGGCTACATAAAATTGTGCAATTTTCCAGATTTTGATTTATAAGTTTGCGGCCGGTTGATATGACGCAAACATCAACATCGTCAATGTTCGTACATTTAAGGCGCGGCCGCGAAACGTATAAATTAAAACCCTAATGTCCCATCATCAATTTGAAAGTCAGTAATAAAAATCTGTGGTGTTATTCTTCCCGCAAACTCATTTAAATTTGCTCTTCCTACAATTTCAATTTTAATTTCATTTGAATCAATTTTACTCAATTCTTCAATCATTTCTTTTGCATGGAATTTAAGATAAGTAACTCCAAACTTCTCAATTCTAATTGTATCTGCATTCTTTCCAATAATTGCAATTTCATTTCTTTTTAAATTAATATCTGTTACATGAATAAGTGGCTCATTATTGTGTTGTCCAAATAAATCTTCGTGTGCGGCCAGGTCATAAATTAAAGGAATAAGGTCTGGGTCTGCCGCGAAACGTTCAAAGTTTACTTCATACCAATTCTCACCAAAATCTACATCTGCAAGTGCTTGATTTGCATAGTCGTGGAAGTCGTGAAGATTTTTATCAAGAATTGAAATACCACAAGCATTATCGTGGCCAGCAGTATATTCGAAGTAGCCACTTTCATTCATAAATTCTTTAAATGACTTAAGTGCAGACTCATTTAATCCTCTACTCGAACCACGGTCATATCCTTCATCATTAAGGCGCGCGACTATTGTTGGACGTTTATATTTCGCGGCCAGCTTCATTGCGGTAAGACCATTGAGTTCAGCTGGGAAATCTTCTTCTTCAAGTCTTACAAATAAAATTTTATTCTCTAAAAGGTCATATTTAAAAATTTTAATTTCAAGCTCTTCAACTGCCTTATCAAGAATACGATTTTGTTTTGCTCTTGCATTGGTACATTCTCTAGCCGACTCAATTGCAACTTCTTCATATGTACCTTTAGCTCCACGCTTTTGACTTGGTACCATTTGATGACCATCAATAAATGCTTCAAAACATCTACGCTTTTCATCCATTGTACCAACACGAATTAGGGCGTTGATTAAGGGGGTTATATAAAATGCAATTGTGGTAGGATTTAATTTACCTCCCATTGAAAAGGATTGCTTTTCACAAAGTGCAAGGAAATAGTAGTTTTTGATATTTCTTAAACCTTCATAGATAATATATCTATTCTCTGGTGATAAAACACTCATCATATCACTAATAATTCCAAGCGCGGCGAGGTCGATTAAATCATCTGCATAGGTTGTTTCCTCGCGTGAATCACAATAACGACAGAATTGCCAAGCGACACCGGCGCCACAAAGATCTTTATTTATATAGTTTTCAGATAATTGATTATTAATTATAACCGCATATTCAGAGAACTTAGTATCTTCTTCAACGATATGGTGGTCAAGTATAAGACACTTAATTCCAAGAACCCCTAATTGCTCATGGAATATATAATCATTACTACTACTATCAGGTAAGATTATATATCGAAGCTCAAGCTCATTTTTTAAATCATCTTCGATTATTTTATCCATTAAATCACTTAATCCATGACCTTTGCCTTCATGAAGGATATAATCTATATGTAAATCTGACTTTACCTTTTTAAGATAAGAATACATAATCGCACTAGAGGTAAATCCATCTACATCAGAGTCTACTACAAGCAAAATCCTTTGATTTGGATTTAATAAAAGAATTTCCTTAAACATTTGATAACCTTCATGAATATTATCAAAGGCGCGCGGGTCTTGGAGTAAGCTGGAGTCGGGTTGGCCAAGAAAATATGGTAGATACTCCTCATTAACTCCACGTTCTTTTAAAAGTTCTTCTGTATAATTTTGTCTTATATCTTTATTTATTAATTTTGTTCGCATATTTATTCTCCTAGCTCATATTTATATACGGTTATTAAATCATTTTTGCTCACTAATACCGTATGAGTATATGGTTTAAGCATATCTAATGCCTGTTCTAAAAATTGAGTTGTATCTTTTATTGTCTTTCTTTCATCATCAGTTAATATTTTAGTTTTACCCTTCGCTTCATTTAACAAATCAGTTATTAAAGCTTGTTTTAGGTTAGAGTAAGCACTAAAAATCTTTGTATATGTACTATTATACTTCACTTTACTATAACTCTCCTTTGTAAAAGTTTTTCAAATATATCTTCACCTTTATCTGTAGGAGAATCTTTTAAGTCAAGTAAACCCTCCATATCATAGATAAAAGAAAAATTTGCATAGTTTCTATATTTCTTACATAAATTATATAGTTTATAAAAATATGTGTCTTGTCCAGGAAGTTCTTCCTTATCAAAACAAACTACAATTTCATTTGGATGGCAGTTTTGAACAAGAATTTTAAGTGCAAACTTATTAAATTGACTTCCGCATACGGCGGCCGCGCAATTAGGACGGTCAAAACTATCCATCTGTAAAACTGATTTTTCTGCTTCAAAAATAAAACATATACCAGTTTCTTTTATATTTTCTTTTGTTTTATTAAGTCCATATAAGTTAAGAGATAAAGGATGACTATACCACTTACCTTCAATTTGAACTGGCATATATTTACCTATATTTTCAACTTCCCATTCATTTAAGGCTCGGCCGCGCACTCCAACCAACTCATTATCTATATTATAATGCGGGATAATGATTTTATTCTGTGGAATCGAATATAAGATATTAAAATTATCCATAGCTTGTTTGCTAATTCCATCATTTAACCATTCAGGTGGATAAAATTTTGTGAAGGTTCGCAGAATACCTTCGGGATATGTGGGAAGCTGGATTTGTTCTGGACGTCTATACAAATCTCTAATTGATTTATAAGTTGGTTGTCCAGGCGCGGCCAGCCGAAAATTACTGCAATCGAGTACTACCTTATAAATATCTTCATACCAGTCATAAGATATATTTCGACATTCATAGTAGTGTTTAAGAAACTTAAAGATTGACATATTACCATCTTCCGTATAACATACGAAAAGATGATTATTTTCATAGTAATATAATTTAAGCGAAGCTTGTGTTGCATCTTCATTATGACATATCGTTGGAAAGATTACATAACCGGGGCGCCGCGCATATGTTTCAACTCCAAGTTTCTCCATCAACTCAATAATTCTATCTGTATTAAGTTGTTCAATAATTCCTTGATAATCAATCAACTACTTCACCATTTTCTAATCTTTTTATAATTTCTTTTAACTTCATATCTTCTTCAGAATCCCAATTTTTAATTTGATATTCTTCTCTTTCATAAAAGTTCTCAATTGGAACCATTCTTGAATCCGTTACAAATAAATCTCTTCGTTTTAAAGTACCTAAATTCATAACTGACCAAATTCTTACTTGTGTCCACTCTCCACTTCTAACCTTATATATATCTGTTACTAAATTAGGAGTATCCGCCATTCCACTTAAAATCGGAACTAATACATCTAATTCCTCTTTTGTTGGTCGTGCCATTATCGCACCGTTATCTGCTTTATTAATTGTACTGCGGCCGCCCGCGAGAGAACTTTCATTTCTTATATCTTTATTATCATCGCCTTTTGCATTAAGTTGTGTTGATGTAAACATTGCAACATCTAATTCAACTGCCAAATCTTTTAAAGCTGTTGCAAACATTAATAAAACCTCATCATTTCTTAATGCAAATCCTTTAAACTCATTTAACAATGACGGCCCGATAAAAATATAATCATAAAATACATATCCTATATCATGAACGATACAATTTTCTCTTACAATAGTTTTTACAGATTCTATTGTAGGATTCGGCATTTTAACTAATATTAAATTATCCTCATATTTCTCCATCAAATGAATCGCCTGTGTGATAACAGCTGATTCCCTGTCTGAAAAATCTGCATATTTAAATCTACTTCTATTAATATCAGTTAAATAAGCAAGTATCATTAATCTTACTTCTTTAAATCTTTGTTCTGTAACAATAAATAAAACCTTTTCACTATTGCCAGCTTGTTCCCATTCGCAAGTAAGCGCATTATATCTAAAAGGATAAGCTAAATAACAAGCATCTGCAATTGCATTTGAAGTTTTACCTACACCACTGGCCGCAGAACGAATTGTTAATGTACCTTTTTTCGCACCATCTATAACTTGATTATATATATTACCTTGAACTGGCATACCAATTTCATATGCTGCGCCAAGCTCATTAACTAAGTTTTCTATTCCAGTTGCGGCTGTTTCAATTTCAACCTCATCGGTTGTTTCATATTTAGATTCTATTCCTAATAACTTTTTTCTAACTGTATCAGTTATATCTTTAGGAAATAAAAAATTAAATGCTTGATTAATCTCTTCTGCTTTTGGATTTGTTAAATCTTCACAATAAAATTCACTTACATCAAATCCTTGCTTTTTTAAATCTTTAAGTAGATTAAATTTCTTAAAACGATTATAATAAAAATCAAAGTTATCGACTTCAGATAACTCAATTATATCTTGAAGATATTCAATTCCATTTTTATCCTTAAATGCTTTTGCAGAAACTTGATCGGCTTCTAAAAAATTCTCTATATCTATAGGCTGTATTTTGGTTGCGCCGTTGCGATATAATCCATTAATCGCCATAAATATAGAGCGTTCAAATCTGGTAGAGAAATCAGTTAGAATGAAAGAATATTTATCCACTTCACTTAATAACTGCGGTTTCTTCATCAGACAGCCGAGTATTTGTTGAGTGTCTCTCTTATCTATCAATCTTCATCCTCCAACTCATCTAATACACTAAAGTCTACTTCAAACTTCTTCTTTTCTTTTTTCTTTACATGAACTTTTGGTCGTTCAGTGGCTTCGCGCATCTGACGTTCAATTTCTGCAATAGTTCCTTCAGACCGACGCTCTCGCGCAGCCCAATAAGCACATGAATCACTATAAATAAATGGAACTATACCGATGCCACCATGTCCTTTTTCCCAGTTTCCATGTTTTACTTCATAAAAATATTTCAATGCAAATAAGATGCCCTTATTGGTCATCTTGTTTTCTTTTATAAATTTTTTTCTTTGCGCTTCACATATGTGCCAATCATATGACACTTTTAAATCTCGTGCTATGAAGTCATAAATCATATCTATATATTCTTCATCATTTTTAAACTGAGCTTTCTTCCATTCTTCATAACACTTTCGATGATAGTAATAATTCTTAGTTGGCATTATCCAATCATCTTTTTCTTTATTAATTGGTAAATCACAAACTCTACATTTTGGCATATAAAAAACTCCTTTCTTCTTTATTATATTATAACAGAATTTGTAGAATTTGTCAAATTTAAAAAGAGTAGGATATACCTACTCTCTTTATACTTATATTATTAATTAGCCATATCTCTCATTTCAAGAAGAACTAAGAAGAATGGTTCTTTTTGGTCTTCAGTAATCTCTGAAAGTTTAAGCTTTCTACCAAAAATCATTTCAACTTTCTTCAAAATTTTCTCTGCATTTGCAGCATCTTCATTTACGAGTTTTGCCCAAATTTTCGATGCCTCTTCGCGAATCTCACTGAAGCTAAGCTCTTCCTCTTGTTTCTTTTCAATTTTATCTACTACTGTCGCGCCATCAATATCTCTTTGCTTATCAATTGCCTCATTAATAGCATCAACAAGTTCTTGATAGCCGAGTTTAATTTTCGGCGCAAGATATGGGAATCGACTGCCTGCCATTACCGTAGGTGTTTGACGAGTATAAAGCCATCTATGGCTATTACCATCATCATCCCATTCAGTAGCAATATAACCGATAATATCTACAATTTGATTTACTACTTCATAACAACGCTTTGGCATTGACGGCGCCAGAATTTCAATCTCACTATCATCAGCCGTCTTTTCTTTTCTTGTTTCAATATGTGAAATTAAAACAAGACCATAACCTAACATTGTAATTTTTCTTAAACAAGATTCAAACTCTTTCTTTGCTAATGTCCAACCTTGTCCCCAAGGAATATCACGAATTGATTGTACTCCATTTTGACTACACACAAACTGTTCACACATTTCATATGCAATAGTTGTAGTATCAATTGTAATAGTATCATACATTTCTTGAGCTTCGGGCTTTTCTAATTGCCTAAGGACCTGACGAAATTCTGACCATTTATTGACATCAACAGCTTTAATTCCGTCAATAGCATTGTAGCCTTTCTCAAAAGCAATTAAAAGATTTTTAGGAAAACGGGAAGCCATAGTGGTCTTTCCCGTTTTTGGTTTGCCATATAAAAGCA
>JAEEGH010029033.1_pt1 | contig 10844 bp, 4 predicted proteins | sample 9134181 | NCBI WGS metagenome assembly JAEEGH01 (sample SAMN16246544, study PRJNA631951) | gut metagenome | biome: gut microbiome; feature: rumen; material: DP-attached | host: Bos | place: Iran: Karaj | collected 2018-10
TTCTCATCCCCGAGACCTTCAAACAGCTAGAGCTCTTTCACTTTCGAGGGCACGATGGTGCCGTCACGTTTTACCAACGACACGGATTGTCCCCACTGCAAGGTGCCGCGTTTCAGACGACCCACTGCAATACGACCTATATAGGAAGAGTAATCCAGTGACGAAATCATCATCTGCAAATTACCCTCTTCCACTTTCGGAGCAGGAATGCATTCAATAATCTTATCTAACAGATAACTAATATCTTGCGTGGGTGTTTTCCAGTCGGGGCCCATCCAGCCCTGTTTAGCGGAACCATATACTGTTTCAAAATCGAGCTGGTCATCAGATGCCCCCAGATTAAACATCAAATCAAACACAGCCTCTTGTGCCAACTCAGGATTGCAGTTGGGTTTATCCACCTTGTTGATCACCACAATAGGCTTCAGACCCAACTCGATAGCCTTTTGAGTCACGAAGCGGGTTTGCGGCATAGGTCCCTCAAAGGCGTCCACAATCAGCAGCACGCCGTCGGCCATGTTAAGCACACGCTCCACCTCGCCACCGAAATCGCTGTGGCCGGGAGTGTCTATCACATTGATTTTATATCCTTTATAGCGAACCGACACATTCTTTGAAAGGATGGTGATGCCACGCTCACGTTCCAAATCGTTGTTGTCGAGCAACAATTCTTGCACTTGTTGGTTTGCCCTAAAAAGATTAGCCTGGTACAAAATTCTATCCACCAAGGTCGTCTTGCCGTGGTCAACGTGGGCGATGATTGCTATATTTCTAATATTCTGCATTTTACAAATCTTTTCTTAAGAAAAAACGAATTTGCAAAAATAGGAAAAAAGTTAATTAGTAGGCGTAAAAAAGTGAGCAGTAATTCGCGCAGAGTGAACAAAAACAATCTTCACATTTTCACCGTTCACTATTCACTTCTCACTAAAAATTTTACTATTTTTGCAATGATAATTTTCACCATACACCCAACCTCAACCAATAAAAACATAACGCATAAAAAACATGGATGGCTCTGAAATTGTATCAATTATAATCGCGATTGGCGCCTACGTTTTCTTCACGATAAGAAAATACAAAAAGAAGGAAGAGGCTGAAGCGCAGCGACGCAGAAGGATGCAGCGTCCCGACATTTTTGAGGCTCCCCAACAACAACCGGAGGAGGCGGAGCCCCTATTTGAAACAGTCCGAAGACCAAAGACCTATTCCTCTGCGCCTCCCCCCCGTGAAAATGTGCCAAAATCTGACGAATACTTCACCTACGAGGACTCATCGGCACCGATTGAAACAGAGGTGGCCGGATCCACCCCTTCGACGGCATCGACCTCCGTTCAAGCGGCTGACATAGAAGAGGAAATCGAGTCCAAATCCTTGCCGTTAAAAGAAGAAATAGACAAAGCCATCCTCTATTCTGAAATATTAAAAAGACCTTATAATTAGTAAATTACCTATATTTTACGATGCAACTCAATTTTTTTGTTGGGTGCATTGGTATTTTTTATATTTTTACCGCCTAAAAAATTGACGAAAAATATTGTTTAAATAAAATCAAAAGATATGTGTAAAAAGTTACTCTTGGTACTTGGATTTGCAATACTCTTCGGTGGTGTTGTATATTCACAAACAGGAACTATTAAGGGTGTGGTAAAAGACCATACCGGCGGAATTTTGGAATTCGCCAATGTCTTTTTGAAGAAAGAGGACAAAGTGGTCAACTACGCCATGACAAATGACAAAGGAGAGTACCAAATTTTCGGTATTGAAGCCGGTACGTATGATGTTGAAGTTGATGCAACTTTGACGGTCTGCAAGAAAAAACAGACCCAAAAAGGTGTAGGTGTAAGTGCTGACAAAGTAACCTTCCTTAACTTCAAGATCAACTGCTCACAGGACTTGGACGTAGTAGAAATTAGATGGGAAAGACCTGTATTTGAAGCAGATAACACGACTTCTTCAGCCAAACTGAGTGGTGCCGACGTGCGCAAGCAGCCTGGTCGTTCCATTACCAGAGCCCTTTCCAATATGGAAGGTGTAGCCAGTGTGGATGGTGCTGTAACCAGTGTGCGTGGTAACCGTTCCGATGGTCAGCAGACCATCATCGACGGTGTGAGAGTCCGCGGTGGTTCCTCAATATCAATGTCTTCAGTTGAAGAGCTGGAGTTGATCCAAGGTGGTATCCCCGCTGAATATGGTGATGGTACCAGCTTCACCGTTATCACGACCAAGGGTGTTTCCAAAGACTTCCACGGATCTTTTGAAGTGATGGGCTCCTTAGACGGCTACAACAACTTCCTGGCAGCCGCCTACGTTACCGGTCCTATCTTGAAAGGCAAGAAGAGAGACGATCCGGCTCGTATCGGTTTTTCTATCTCTGCAGAAGCCAATTACACCAAAGACGGCAGCCCCGCTCGTGGTGGTACATGGAGAGCTACCGATGAAATCATCGACTATTTGATTAAGAACCCCAACCGTTATGTTGACGGTGGTTCCATTCTTCCTGGTTTCAACAAGAATGTTGACTATATTACTAAAGAAGATATGTACAGACAGCGCGTCAGAAGAAATGCTGACAGCTGGGGTTATTTTGCACAAGGCAAAATTGACTTTGTTACAGGTAAATACAAGAACATTACGATTTCTATCAACGGTTCTTACCAATATTCTAAGAGCAAAGGCTGGGGCATTGCCAACGCCTTGTTCAACAACAACAACTTCTCTGAAGGAAAATCCTCAACTGTACGTGTTTACGGTCGTTTGAACCACAGAGTCTTCACTGATACGGCTGCCAATGCCATCCTGAAGAACATCATGTACAATATCAATGTTAACTATACATATTATAAATCTAATTCTTACGATTCACACCACCGTGACAACCTGTTCAACTACGGCCACATTGGTAAATTCAAAACCTACAAGGCCAACAGTTTTGCCGAAGGTTCTCTCGAAGTGGACGGCATCAGATATTATAATATGTACATTATGAACAACATCTACGACTCACTGGTTGTATTTGACGCTTCAAGCAGCTCCAACCCCGATTTGGCTTGGTACACCTTGAACTTCGTTAACAACTACTCACCAGAGGATATCAACGATTTGTTCAAAGAAGATTTGGCCGCTGCAGGTCTTTCTTCCTATCCTTACAATAATACATTGTATCAATCCATGGGCGCCCTGTTGAACGGTGATGCTCCGAGTTCATCTTACGGCTTGTTCACTATCCCCGGTATGCCTACCACTGGCTACAGCAAAGGCGAACAAACATCTATCGGCGCAAAAGCTAACCTGTCGATGAACTTAGCTAACCACGAAATCAAGCTGGGTTACGAATTTGACCGCGTAAGTGCTCGTGGTTGGAGCGTATCTCCCTACACCTTATGGACTTTGATGAGACAAAGCGCCAACAAACACATCAGCGACCTTGACCTTGAACACCCCATTTTCGTAGGACAAGACACCATCATGTACAACCGCTTGAATGCCGGTGGCCAAACCACTTTCGACAGAAGCGTTCGTACCTCTTTGGGCTTAGATCCTGATGGTTTGGATTGGATTGACATCGACAATATGGATCCCAACCAGTTCGACATAGGCATGTTCTCAGCCGAAGAGTTGCTGGTAGGTATCAGCGGTCCTCTGGTAAGCTACTATGGCTATGACTACACTGGAACCAAGAAAAACAACAGAAAAACCTCTATCAAGGACTTCTTCACAGCTACTGACAAGAATGGTAACAAGACCTACAACATCGGTGCTTACCAACCTGTTTACATGGCTTTGTACGTACAAGATAAGTTCTCTATCCAGAGCTTGTTGTTCAATGTTGGTTTGCGTATCGACCGTTTCGATGCTAACCAATCCGTACTTGCAGACCCCTACTTGTTCCGTCCTGCTTACACTGCCGGCGAGGTTAGAAACCTGTTCGTTGACAATCAAGGCAATAGCGTAATTCCCGCCAACGCCACCGACGATTGGGTAGTATATGTAAGCCAGAAAGACAAAACTTTGGATCCCGACAACTCAACCATCATCGGTTATCGTAACGGTAACACTTGGTATGATGCTAAGGGCCAGGAGGTTCTCAATGGTGAAGACCTTCTCGGTGCCAACGGTGGTCCTATCTTGAAAGAAGCCCTTGAAGAAGGTGCCATTTCAAAAGTACATTACGGTGCTTTCAAAGATTACAAACCGCAATGGTCATTCATGCCTCGTATCTCTTTCTCCTTCCCTGTAAGTGACAAATCGTTGTTCTACGCTCACTACAACATCATCACCAAGAGACCTGGCAACCTGCAATTATCACCTATCAGCTATCTGTTCATCGAAAAATTCGGTTCTTCAGCCAGCAACGTGGTTACCAACCCGAACATGTTGCCTGAAAAGAGTATCGACTATGAAATCGGTTTCCGTCAGAAAATCGGTGAAAGATCAGCTATCAGCTTGCAGGCCTACTATTCAGAAAAACGTGACCAAATCCAATCCTACAGATACACCGGAGCTTATCCTAACACCTACTATTCATTCGCCAATATCGACTTTGGTACGGTACAAGGTTTCTCCGTATCCTACAACTTGAGACAAACCAAGAACCTGACCTTCCGTGCAAGCTACACCTTACAGTTTGCTAAAGGTACCGGTTCATCAGAGACTTCAGGTTTGGCCATCATCTCATCAGGTCAACCTAACTTGAGAACTCTGAACAACCTCTCATTCGACCAAAGACACCGTTTGACCGCCAACATCGACTACCACTTCGGTTCGGGCAGCGATTACAACGGACCTATCTCCAAGAGACAAAAGAAAGGCAGCTCAACCGTTACCGAAGTTAGATGGCTGCAAGACGCTGGTGTTAACATCCAGTTCTCGGCCGCTTCCGGTATGCCTTACAGCCGTTCAAGCACACCTTCATCCAACTATGCTTCTGGTACAGTTTCCCAGTTGAAGGGTTCTATCAACGGTTCGAACAGACCTTGGATTTTCCAATGCGACTTACGTCTTGACAAGAGTTTCACATTTGATATGAACAAGAACAAAACCGATGCCGAAGGCAACAAGAAAGGCAAGAAGCCTGGTTTCGTGACAGTTTATCTCGACATTTTGAACTTATTCAACTTCAAGAACATCATTTCAGTTTACGAATACACCGGCAACCCGGATGATGATGGTTACCTGGCTGCAACCGAATACCAACAGCAAATCAACTCACAGGTTGACGTAGGTGCCTACATTGACCAATACATGATTAGAATGCAGACCCCGTATAACTACAGTGCTCCTATCAGAGCCCGTTTAGGTATCCAGTTCAATTTTTAATAGTAACATCGTCAAGCAATAAATAAAAAACATTATAAAATGAAAAATATCAGCAAGTTATTAGTTTTAGCGGTTCTTTTAGTAGCCTTAGCAACTAATTCATTGTATGCAGAAGTCTGGATAGGTGACAAAGGTGCCAAGACCAATCAGAAAGCATCTGCTACTTGTTTGCCTGCAACTAACTCGAATGAATTAACAGTTAATAATGTTAGAGCATATCTGGAAACCAACGGTACAATGTGGTTTAAAGAGATTGCCGAATATGAAGTTCCCAAAAACTCAGGTAAAACCTCCATGTTCTGCGCCGCTTTGTGGATTGGTGGTTTGGACGTTAACCGTCAGTTGAAATTGGCTGCCGTACGTTTCCGCCAGATTGGTGATGACTACTGGACTGGTCCTCTGACCTTGATTGGTGCCACCATTGACCAGGAGACCTGCAGCCAATACGACAAGCACTTCCCGATGAGCCAGAAAATGGTACGCGAGCATATCAGCAACTGGGAAAATCCCGAATACGTCATGCCTGCCGCCATCCGCGACTGGCCCGCACACGGAGACCAATCGAAAGGCCAATCCTACTATTTGGCTCCTTTCTACGATGTGGACGGTGATGGTGAATACAACCCCTACAACGGTGACTATCCCTACTACGATTTTGAGAACGAACTCTGTCCTTGGACCTTGGAAAACATTGAGAAGGCAGCTCAAGGCCTGCTGCCCAAGACTCCCGAGGAATTATGGATGAACTCACCCGCTCAGGCTTCTCTGCCTGTGAAGACCAATAACATGGTGTATGCTGACCACGTTTTGAAAGGTGACGAAACCTTGTTCTGGATCTTCAATGATAAAGGTGGTAACCACACCGAATCAAAAGGTGAACCCATCGGTTTGGAAATCCGTGGCCAGGCTTTCGCCTTCACGACCAACGACCACATCAACAACATGACTTTCTACTCTTACGAAATCATCAACCGTTCGACCTATACCTTGACCAACACCTACTTCTCACAATGGGTTGACCCCGACTTGGGTTACTCACACGACGACTATGTAGGTTGCGACGTTGCCAGAGGTTTGGGTTACTGCTACAACGGTTATGAAGTCGATGGTAGCGGTCAAACTCACCACTACGGCTCACAACCTCCTGCAGTAGGTGTTGACTTCTTCCAAGGTCCTTACATGGATAAGGATGGTCGTGACAACCCCAAATTCTACAAAGACTCAGCTAAAGAAGTTGGTTATTGCGACCGTTTCTTGAAGAGCGACTATGAATTAGACCAGATGGCCATCAACGGTGTAAACTTCGGTGATGACATCGTCGACAACGAGCGTTTCGGTATGAGACGTTTCGTATATCACAACAACGACCGTTCCGTAACTGGTGACCCCGAAGTGGCATACCAATACTACTACATGCTGCAAGGTATCTGGAGAGACGGTACAAAAATGAAATATGGTGCCAACGCTCACCAATCAAATGGTGCTTCCGGTCCCGACTGCGACTTTATGTTCCCCGGCTTGACCGACCCGTGTAACTGGGGTACCGCAGGTGTTGATCCTGGTATCGCCTTTACCGGTGGCGAAGGATGGACCGAGGTGGCCGTAGGTAATGCTCCTAACGACCGTCGTTTCATGCAGTCTGCAGGACCCTTCACCTTGGAACCTGGTGCTGTTAACTACATTACCGTAGGTATTCCGTGGGCTCGCGCCACAGCTGGTGGTCGTTTGGCTTCTGTAAACCTCCTGAAGATTGCTGACGACCAGTGCCAGTCACTGTTCGAAAACTGCTTCAAAGTATTGGACGGTCCTGACGCTCCCGACATTACCATCCGTGAACTTGACCAAGAGTTGATTCTGATGCTCTCGAATGATGAAATGAGCAACAACTTCAACGAACAATATGCCGAAAGAGACCAAACTATTCCCGAAGGCAGAAGCAGAGAAGTAACCACCGTTGTTACCGACTCTATCCAAGTGACCTTGGATGGTGGCAAAGACACCACTATTTACACACAGAAATACAACACCACTACCGAATTCATTGAATACGATAGAATTTACAGATTTGAAGGTTATCAGATTTATCAATTGGCCAACAGTGAAGTCAGCGTAACCGACTTGGACGACCCCGACAAAGCTCAATTGATTGCCCAATGCGATATTGAGAACTACAGAAAAGATGGTTCTGCTATCGGCCAGTTGATCAACTGGATTTACGATGACGCTTTGGGAACATCTGTAGCTACTGAGATGGTTAATGGTGCCAACAAGGGTATCTTCCACTCAATTCAAGTTACCGAAGACAAATTTGCAAGCACAGCCAGCCGTTTGGTTAACCACAAGACCTATTATTTCATGGCTCTCGCTTACGCTTACAACGAATATGAGAAATACTCTGTAGAACCTGAAGATGACGGCTTGTACGGACAAAAAACCGTTTATCTGGCCGGTCGTAAGAACATCCAGAGCTACTCGGGTATTCCTCACAACGTACAACCTCAATATGGTGGTACCCAACTTAACGCCCAATACGGCACACAACCTCAAATCACCAGACTGGAAGGTCAGGGCAACGGCGGTTTCGCTCTTGAGTTGACCAAAGCCACCCGCGATGAGATCATGAAGGGTGCTCCCTGGAAAGTTGACGCTGTAGAATATGAAAAGAACGCTGGTCCTATCGACGTTCGCGTTGTTGACCCGTTAAAAGTTAAACCTTACGACTTCGTTCTTAAGATCCAAAATACCGACGAGAGCGCAGAAGAGGTAACCGACTCTGCCATCTGGGTATTGGATGTTCTCGACGAATTCGGTTCAGTTGTTGAGACTATCACAGCTGACAGCGGCGTGACCATCAACGACATCAACGAGCAGATCCTGTTCGACTATGGTATCAGCATCAACATTAAAGATGCTCCATTCGTAATTAACCAAACTGAAATTGCCAACTGGATCAACAATTTCCAAGGCGGCATGACCTTTACCAACCAGATGAGATATTCTCAAGTGAACGCTATTACCTCATCCATCACTTATTCAGGTGAAGATCGATGGCTGTCGGGTATTCACGATGTGGAAGGTGACAATGCAGCCAACTGGATCAGATCGGGACAACAGACTGCCGGTGCTTGGGAATCGGTAAGCAGCGACGGCAAGGGTGTTAAGGATGAATTCTCACAATGGCGTACAGAAGACTACTTCTACCCCGTTAAGAATACCGACTTGAACCCCTCAGGCTGGACCACCCGTGCATGGAAAGACCCGTCAGGTCAGTTTGAAATGCTGATCAACGGTACGTGGGCTCCCTACGTTCTTGCATCGGCTTATGATGGAGGTCCTCAAGCCAAGTACATCGCTCACGATGGTGTAACAGCAGAACCTTCACCTGCTTACTACGACTTTACCTTGCTGGCATCAGCACTCTACACACCTGGTTTCAACCAGACCATGACCAACCTCTATTCAGTTGATATCGTGCTGACACCTAACAAAGACTTATGGACACGTGCCATCGTACTGGAAGCTTGCGATGATCCTTCACAATCTGTTGGCGGTGCCTTAAGACATGAACCTAGAAAATCTCCTTCTGTAGGCAAGGACGGCAAACCCGACGGTACCGGTAACGGTATGGGTTGGTTCCCCGGCTACGCTATCAACGTAGAAACTGGCGAACGTTTGAACATCATGTTCTCTGAAAACTCAGCCGACCCGGCAAACAACGGTGCCGACATGCTCTTCAACCCCACCAGCGCTGAGTACCTGCTGGATGAAGAAGGACAATTCGTCTATGAAGAGATTCCGAACACACAGATTAGAAAACCTATTCCTGTATGGGGTGGAAAACACTACGTATATGTATGCGGAAGCACGGGTAACACCAATTCACAATACTACAGAATGAGCACTATCACAAAGCGTACGAGCGACAATTCATTCGACTGCGGTGCATACGACGAATGCGCATGGTTGATGAACAAGTTCAACAGCTTTGTTGGTCAGGACGGTGCTGGTCCCAGAAGACTGAAGATGCAATTGTTCAACAACGTCATGTGGACGAGCATTGCAATGCCTGTTAGACTGAAAGAAGACAAATGGTTGAGCAATGAAGCCACCATCAAGATCAGAGTGACCAGACCTTATCTGAGATACTCCTCAAAATGGGGTGCTGAACCGACAGCTTACGCTGTTGAGAACAACAACTTCCCAAGATTCAGCTTCACTACACGCAACATTGCTGTGGAGAACAACAAACAAGAAAGAGCTGAAAACGCATTAGACATGATTAACATCGTTCCCAACCCGTACTACGGATTCTCAACCTACGAATCGACGGCATTGGAGAACTACATTAAGATTGTCAACCTGCCCAAGAATTGTACCATCTCCATCTTCACCGTAAGCGGTACGCTTATCAGAAAGCTTACCAAGGGTGATGAAGGTACAACTTATGTAAATTGGGATTTGAAGAACAGCGCCAATATACCTATCTCCAGCGGTATGTATATCATTCATGTTGCAGTGCCTGGCGTAGGCGAAAGAACTTTGAAATTCTTCGCTGCAATGAGACCCACCGACTTGAATGCATTTTAAAATTGATTCGTGAATTATAAAAAAGGAAACACTATGAATAAAAGTTTTAGAGTTTTAATCATCTGTACTCTGGTTGGTCTGTTTACAGCCATGTCAGCCGGTGTTTATGCAGGTAACAAGGACCGTTCGGGCCAGGCAGGTGCACAACATTTATTGATAGACCCGTGGGCTAGATCCAATGGTTGGGGTACGGCTGGCGTTGCCGAAATACGCGGCCTTGAAGCCATTCACTCCAATGTTGCGGGTATGGCCTTCACCAATAGAACACAAGTGGGCTTCTCACGAGTTCAATATCTGGCAGGTTCGGGTGCTGGCATCGCCATCAACACTTTCGGTTTGAGCCAGGCCTTGTTCTCAAAGGACAAAGAGACTGGTCGCCGTCTGAAAGACTTTGGCGTGCTGGGCGTATCAGCCTTCATTATGAAATTCGGTGATATTCCAATCACGACCACCGACCAGCCCGAAGGAAACATGGGTACCTTCTCTCCTTCTCTGAACTATATCGGTATCCATTATGCCAAATCGTTCAACAACTTCATCCACGGCGGTGTATCCATCAAGATTGTCACCGAAACCGGTTCTTCCGACTGCCGTGCAACGGGTGTGGCTATTGACGCTGGTGTTCAATACCTTTCAGGTGCATACGAAAACTTCAAGATTGGTTTGACCATGAAGAATATCGGTCTGCCTATGAGCTACAAGGGCGACGGTTTGTCAGTCAGAGGTGTGGTTAACAACACTTCGCATGAGTTGACCCTTGAGCAACGTTCGGCCGAATATGAGCTTCCTTCATTACTGACCATCGGCTTATCGTACGACTTCCTCATTTGGACTGGCGAATACAAGAATATGTCGAAGGATGACCGTATCGACGAAGGTCTGACCAGAGACGATGCCGAACACAGAATCACGCTGGCAGGTTCATTCACCGCCAACTC
>JAEEGH010029039.1_pt1 | contig 10842 bp, 4 predicted proteins | sample 9134181 | NCBI WGS metagenome assembly JAEEGH01 (sample SAMN16246544, study PRJNA631951) | gut metagenome | biome: gut microbiome; feature: rumen; material: DP-attached | host: Bos | place: Iran: Karaj | collected 2018-10
GGTGGAGCCCGATAAAGAGCTGGCACTGGCCGCTCGGGAGCTTTGCTACCGTGTGGCTTTCAAAAATCTTCTGATAGAGTGATTTTCCCATGATTTTGTCTCTTTTTATTCCCGCTGTCATTCTGGAGGGCCGTAGGCCCGATAGAATCCATCAGGATTGTTTTTACTATTTGTAATGCGGCACAAATATAGAAAAAGAGCCCGCAGCTTTTCAACTGCGGGCTTCTCTCTCTCGTAAAAATGGCTGATTTTTAGTACTGCTCGATCTGGGTGTCGAAATGGTATTTTTCGTGATAGTAGCTGAGCATTTCGCTTGTGCTGGTGAAAGCGCCTGCGCGAATGGCGTTGCGGACTTCAGGATCGTTTCTGGACATTTCGATGATCTTTGCATCTATGTCCTTGAACAGCAACTTGTTAGAGGCCATAGCCACGTGGTTCTGGTTGTAGTCCAAATGATAGCTGCGTTCAAGCATCTGGAACAATTCGGACTGACACTGGTTTTCAGGCGGATGTTTCTTGACAATAGGCATATAGCACTTGTTGATGTAATCCTGCTTGTACGAAATAATCATCTCGTCGATGGCAGGAATGTTGTGGTCCGAATCGTGGCTAGCGAGTTCTGCTTTGGGAGTGACAACACCGGAACATCCGGTAAGAAGGGCGGCGGTAATGGTTGCAAGAGCCAAAACTCTAAACTTCATTTGTTTTATCCTTTTTTCTTTGTTGAAGCCAATTCCCTAATTCCAAAATCAAAGTTATTTAAATGCGATATTTTTGGCGAGGGGTCAGATGTAACAAATAGCTTACAACCGGCCAAAAAAAACACTTAGAGAACACTTTTTGAGTGAGTTTGTGATGAGTGTCACTTGCGTCGAAGTGTTGTGTATTCTTCAACAGGGGTTATCGATTCCGTACGGCATCGGCTGTGGGCTTGAACATGTAGAACCACTTAATCGGGTCGATTACTTTGTATCGAACATTGCCGATAGACTTGTTCCCGTTACGGTCGATGATTCCCGTGACAACGTGGGCGTGGGGGCCTGTCGTGTGCCCTGTGAGGCCGACCGTTGCGATGGGATCTCCGGCCATGACTTCCTGACCGTCCAGATAAAGTAACTGGTCGCAGTGCATGAAAATGACGACATCTTTCTTGCGTACAAGACCGATGACGATTCCTCCGCGTTCATCGCGGGCGGTCCATGCCTTGGCGGCAAACGGCGCGAGTATGCGTGCTCCCTGACGGCTTGCTACATCGATGCCGTTGTGCTGTCTAAAATTCGCTGTGGCTTGGGGGTGGTAAAATTCCGTAATGTAGGCGACGCTGTCCGACACGATCGATGTCCAGTATTTCCAGGCGGCGCCGATGGAGTCCGATGCGGTGTTGCCGATGTAGTCGGGCCTCGAAAACTTGACGATGGTCCCTTCGGGAGGAACGTTTAATTTGTTCTTTTCCCAGGCGTTGGCAGGGTAGCCGTTTTCTTCGAGTGTTACCTTGATGTACTGCTGCACCATGCGCTCGTTGGTGATGATGGCGCTGAACCTTCCGATGGCGTAGCGGGCGATTCGTTGCAGGGTTTCCTTGCCGTCAAAGGTGTATTCGAACGAAGGCGCTATGGAAAGCTTGTCGCGTTCGTGGATGCGGTTGCGCATGTTCGAAATTCCGGGTTCCGTTTCGGTCACGAACAGGAAGGGGAGCACAATTACAAGTACAAGCAACAGCGGGAAAATGGTCCTGAATACCTTGGAGGATCCGTCTAGCGGATTCTTCTCGATAATTGAAATCTTGTGGAGTTGCTCGATAATCCGGGTGAATGCTTCGGGACTTGTTCTCCAATCGCAAAGCCTGATTTCCTTGTAGAAAGAATGGCTCCTACGGACGGCTCGGTAGGCGTGGTAGAATTTCTTCTTGTTCGGTTTTTGCGGCAGGAGCCAGAGCAGGTTCGCCTTGTTAAAGTGGGGAAGGTCTTCGAGGTATGCGGAAGCCTCGCTTACGCTGTCTCCGTCGATCACGATCAGTCTTGAAATCAGCTTGGCGTAGTAGGCTTCTTCGTCGTTGATGTCCAGGGGTAAGATGACGACGACTTGCGCGATGGCTTTCTTGATGTGCTGCAGATTGTGGTAAAGGTTCCGGAACTGGTCGTCGTCCTTGGGGAAAGCCCTGGAGCCGGTTACGGTCCAACTTGAAGATTCTGAATTTAGTTTGTTCAGAATTTCCTGCGGAAGGGGCTTTTCGAAAAGAGCCTGGACCTCAATGGGGGCGTCACCTTTGAGGTGATTCTTTCCCGAAAAGTCTATGACCATAAAACGAGCGCCGGCATTCAATGCCAGCGCAAGATTTTGCAGAGGCTCAAGCGGAATCTCGTTTTCGCCGGGGAATGCGAAACTGGTTACTCCGCCTTGCCTGTACAGGTCGTTCAGGACCTTTCTCTGCATGGTTTCTGGTTATGCCTTCTGGAAACCGCGGGGATAGCTGAAACCTGCCGGAGGTGCGGCGACGAACTTGTCTACCTGGAGGTAGAGTTCTTCGGCGGAAGAGGCGGGGTTAAAGTAGATTTCCTGGTTCCTGTTCTGGGTGCGGCCCTTGAGGGGTTCGCCGCGGCGGGAACGGCTCACGATGCCGAGCGGAAGCACTTCAAGAAGCGGAAGAAGGCCGAAATAGCGGAACAGGCTGAAATTTTTCTGCCAGGTGGTGCGTTCGGCGAGAACGGCGAACGTGCCTTCGAAAATGGACTTCGTCTGAAGCAGTTCGTCAGAGGTCATTGTCACCAGTTCGTGGTTGGTGGGAAAGTTGTTCACGAAGTTGACCATGTCGCCCTTGAGGTAGTTGGCGTCGCAAAGGAATACGAATTTCATTTTTTACCTAGCCTGTTTTGTTTGTTTAGATAAAAAATAGTTTTTTGGCAAATGATTGTCATTGAACGAGACTGGCAAAACTGCTAAAACCGGAACTTTTTGTTCCGATTTAATGTAAAATGTTTGTAAATTTTTTTGCGGGCTCATAAAAATTGAAAAATGTGAAATAAAGGAAAATTTGGCCTTGAATTGCTAACTTGTTGATTGTCAATAAGTTACAAAAAATGGAAATTTTTCTTACCGAATCAGGTTGCGTTTTTTTACGAAAAATCGGCTTTTTGACGCTTTTTTGCAGATAAAATCATTATATTTGACCTCGTAAAATTGCGCTCGGACTAGCGGGTGCGGTTCTCTATTTTGTGAAAGCAAAAGGTGAAATTGGAAGAAGATTTTATGGGAGATCATAAATGAAACGAAAAAATAGATCTGTAGCAGCAATATTGGCGTCTGTCAGTTTGCTGGCATCAGTGGGTGTAGCCCAGGAGGCGGAGAACTCTGCTCCTTCCGTGATGGGTATTCCGGGTGAATCCATCGATGAAGGCAAGAAATTTGCCCCGATTAAGTTGGACAAGTATGTTACCGATGAGGACAAAGCCGAAAAGATTAAGTGGTCCGTGTCCGGCAATAAGCAACTCAAGGTTTCTATTTCGCCTGAACGCGTAGCGACTATTGAAATTCCGGACCAGTATTGGAACGGTTCTGAAGATATCACCTTTATTGCAACTGATACCAAGGGCGCCTCGGGTTCTGAAACGGTGAACTTCAACGTGGAATCCGTAAACAACCCGCCTGAAGTCAAGCAGGTTCCGGACCAGACCGTCGATGAAGGAAAGACCTTCGCGAAGATCAAGCTCGACGATTACGTGACCGACCCCGACCATCCGAAGAACCAGATTCTCTGGGAATTCGACATCTCTCCGATTGGCAAGGACCAGGCCGACGGCGACCTGAACGTGGAAATTGACCCGAACCGTGTGGCTTCCGTGATTATTCCGGATCCGAACTGGTACGGCTCTGCAAAGATCAAGTTTACGGCTACCGACGGCGAATACGCTAGCGCCTCTACGACCGCAAACTTTGTGGTGAAGCCGATTAACGATGCTCCGGTGCTCCAGAAGATTCCGGACCAGACCATCGAAGAAAAGAACGAATTCGAATCCATCAGCCTGACCGATTATGTAGCAGACGTGGATGACGATGTCATGAAACTCAAGTGGACCATTTCGGGCAACAAGGACCTGAAGTTCGACATCGACAAGTATGGTTCTGCAAACATCAAGATCCCGAATGAATTCTGGAACGGCTCTGAAACCGTGACCTTCACGGCGACTGACCCGGCCGGTGCGTCTGCCAAGACGACCGCCAAGTTCACGGTCAAGTCCGTGAACGATGCTCCTGAATTCGTGCAGGAAGTCCAGGATCAGACCATCGACGAAAAGCAGGAGTTCAAGCCCATTGAACTGGACAAGCTGGTCAAGGATCCCGATCATCCTTTCGAACAACTTAAGTGGACTGTCTCGGGCAACAAGGATCTCGCCGTCAATATCGCCGGCAAGAACGCCACCATCAAGATCCCGAACAAGATGTGGAATGGCTCTGAATCCATCAAGTTCAAGGTCTGCGACCCGGCCGGTGCTTGCGCCGAATCCGAAAACAGCTTCACGGTGAACTCCGTGAACGACGTGCCGCAGCTCGTGAAGCAGATTCCGAACCAGGCCATCGACGAAAAGAAGACCTTCGCGAAGATCAAGCTCGACGAATATGTGAAGGATGCCGACCACAAGAATTCCGAACTCTCCTGGGAAGCTGACGTGAAGCACCAGGGCAAGGAACCGCAGTCCGGTACTTTGTCTGTAAATATCGGTGACGACCACGTTGCATCTATTGAAATCCCGGATCCGTACTGGAACGGCGCTGCTGTCGTGACCTTTACGGTGTCTGACCCCGAAGGCGCTTCTGTCAAGCAGGCTGTGACCTTCACGGTCAAGTCCATCAACGATATTCCTGTGTTCAAGAAGATTCCGGACCAGGCTATCGAAGAAAAGAACGAATTTGCCTCCGTGATGCTCGACGATTACCTCTCCGATGCCGATCACGATCTCTCCCAGTTGAAGATCGACATTACGGGTAACAAGGACGTCAAGGTCAACCTGAATAACAAGACTCGTGAAGTTTCTTTCAAGACTCCGAACGAACTCTGGAACGGTTCTGAAACCATCACCTTTACTGCAACTGACCCCGATGGCGGCAAGGCTTCTACCCAGATGAAGCTTTCTATCAAGTCCATCAACGATCCTCCGACCATGAAGGACATTGCTGAACAGTCCATCAAGGAAAAGAGCGAATTCAAACCGGTTGAACTCGACAAGTATGTCGAAGACCTCGACCACTCCAAGGCCCAGCTCAAGTGGACCGTGACGGGCAACCGCGAACTCAAGGTGTCCATCGACGGTAACCGCGTGATGAAGGTGACTCCGCCGTCTCCGCAGTGGAACGGTTCCGAAACGCTCACCATCAAGGTGTCCGACCCCGAAGGTGCAACCGACGAACGCTCTGTCGCTTACACCGTGGAATCCGTGAACGACGTTCCGGAATTCATCAAGCAGGTCGCTCCGCAGACCATCAAGGAAAAGGGCCAGTTCCAGCCGATCAAGCTTGGCGAAATGGTTCGCGACCTCGACAACAAGCTTTCCGACCTCCAGTTCTCGGTTGACGTGAAGTCTACCAAGGGCAAGGAAGCTGGTCTCACTGTTGAAGTGGATGCCCAGCATGTGGCCAACATCAAGATTCCGAACAAGTTCTGGAACGGTGCCGATGAAATTACCTTTACGGTGACCGACCCGGAAGGTGCCAAGGCTGTGTCCAAGGCTCTCTTCACCGTTCAGTCCGTGAACGATGTGCCGGTGCTCAAGAAGGTGCCGGATCAGATGATCGAAGAAAAGCATGAATTTGCTTCCATCAACCTCGCCGAACTTGCTTCTGACCCCGACCACGCCTTTAAGGACCTCAAGTGGACGGTTTCTGGCAACAAGCAGCTCAAGATCGATATCGACAAGAACGGTGTCGCAACGATCAAGATGCCGACCAAGATGTGGAACGGTTCCGAAAAGGTGACCTTCACGGTGACCGACCCGGAAGGCGCTTCTGCCAAGTCTGACGCCGTGTTCACGGTGAAGTCTATCAACGACCCGCCGGTCATGAAGGATATCGCTAACCAGACCATCAAGGAAAAGGGTGAATTCAAGTCGATTGAACTTGACAAGTACGCCTCTGACGAAGACCACGATCAGTCCAAGCTCAAGTGGACGGTGTCCGGCAACAAGCAGCTCAAGGTCGTGATCGATCCGAAGCATGTCGCTACGGTTACTGCCCCGAACAAGTTCTGGAACGGTTCCGAAGACATTACCTTCACGGTGACCGACCCGGAAGGCGCCTCTGACAAGCGCACGGTGAAGTTTACGGTGGAATCCGTGAACGACCTGCCGGAATTTGTCAAGCCCATCAAGGACCAGAGCATTCCTGAAAAGCGTGAATTCGCCATCATCAACCTGAACGACATCGTGAAGGATGCCGACCACAAGCTCGATCAGCTCTCCTGGAGCTTTGACGTGAAGCCGGCGAAGGGTGCTCCGAAGAGCTACACTCCGCAGCTCAAGGTGACTGTGGATGGCCAGCGTATGGCTAAGATCGTGATTCCGGACAAGTACTGGAATGGCTCCGAAGAAATTACGTTCAAGGTGGAAGATCCGGATGGCGGCAAGGCCCATTGCACGGCAACCTTTACGGTGCAGTCCGTGAACGATGCTCCGACCATCGGCAAGATCAACGACCAGATGGTTAAGGAAAAGGAAGAATTCAAGTCTTTCAACCTGAAGCAGCTTATCAAGGATCCTGACCACGCCTATGATCGCTTGAAGATTGAAGTGACCGGCCAGAAGGATCTCAAGGTCTCTATTTCCAAGGACGGCGACGTTTCTATCAAGGCTCCGAGCCCGCTCTGGAACGGCAACGAAAAGATCACCTTCACGGTGACCGACCCGGAAGGCGCTACCGCCAAGGCAACTGCCGCATTCTCCGTGCAGTCCATCAACGACCCGCCGGTTATGAAGGATATTGCTAGCCAGACCATCAAGGAAAAGGGTAGCTTCAAGTCTATTGCTCTCGACAACTATGTCGAAGACCTCGACCATCCGAAGAACAAGCTGAAGTGGAAGATCGAAGGCGCCAAGGAACTCAAGGTCGCCATGGACGCTAGCCACAATGTGTCTGTGTTGCCGCCGAACCCGAACTGGCACGGCAAGGAAACCGTCAAGTTCACGGTGACCGACCCGGAAGGTGCTTCTGATAGCCGCTCCGTGACCTTCACGGTGGAATCGGTGAACGATGCTCCGCAGTTCGTGCGCGAACTCAAGGATCAGTCCATCGACGAAAAGAAGCAGTTCCAGCAGGTCAAGCTCGACGATCTCGTGAAGGATCCGGACCACAAGAATTCCGAACTCAAGTGGACCTTCGATGTGAAGGCTAAGTCTGCCGCTGCTCCGGCTGCCAAGGGCAAGAAGGGCGCTGCCGCTGAACCGGCTCCGTCTGCCAAGGATGGCCTGAGTGTCAAGGTGGACAACAACCATGTTGCAACAATCGTGATTCCGAACAAGTTCTGGAACGGTGCTGCCGACATTACCTTCACGGTGACCGACCCGGAAGGTGCAAAGGCTTCCAAGACCGCCCATTTCGAAGTGCGTTCCATCAACGACGCTCCGGTGATTTCCGCAAGCGCTCCGAAGGGTGAAACCATCCGTGAAAACGGCGTGTTCAGGACCATCGATCTTTCGAACCTCGCTACTGACCCGGATCACAAGACTGCCCAGCTCAAGTGGACTGTCTCAGGCAACAAGTTCCTCAAGGTGAATATGCGTAAGGACAACACCGTCCAGATCGCTGTGCCGGATCCGCAGTGGAACGGCAAGGAAACGGTGACCTTCACGGTGACCGACCCGGAAGGTGCTTCTGCCAACCACAAGATGCACTTCGAAGTGACCCGCGTGAACGACGCTCCGGTCATCGCCAAGAAGATTCCTGACCAGAAGATCAAGGAAAAGCAGCTCTTCAAGCAAATCAAGCTCGACGAATTCGTGAAGGACCCGGATAACAAGCCGAGCGAACTCAAGTGGACCGTGACGGGCAACAAGCTCCTGAAGGCTGAAATTTCTCCGAGCCGCGTGCTTACGGTTACGGCTCCGGACAAGAATTTCTGGTGCGCTCCGGAATCCATGGTTCTTATTGTGAAGGACCCGGATGGTGCCGAAACTTCTCAGATGGTGACCTTCGAAATCACCTCTGTGAACGACGCTCCGGTGCTCAAGAACATTCCTGACCAGAAGATCAAGGAAAAGAGCACGTTCAAGGAAATTGACCTGAACAAGTTCGTGCACGATCCTGACCACAAGCTCTCCGAATTGGTGTGGACGGTGAAGGTTGACAAGGTGAATGCCGCTCCGGCTGCAAAGCCTGCCAAGAAACCGGCCAAGAAGTCTGCAAAGAAGGGCAAGAAGAACGCCAAGGAAGAAGTGGCCGAAGAACCGGCTCCGGCTCCTGTTGACGAGTTCCAGGTGGAAATTGACAGCAAGAACATTGCTCGCGTGAAGATTGCCAACAAGTTCTGGAATGGCGAACGCAACGTGACCTTCACCGTGAAGGACCCCGAAGGCGCCTCCGATTCCAAGACGGTGAACTTCAAGGTTGAATCTGTGAATGACGCTCCGGAAATCAAGCCGATTGCTATCCAGAGTGTCCAGGAAAAGGAACGCTTCAAGCCGCTCGACCTCGCTCAGTACATCTCTGATCCGGACCATCAGCTGTCCGCTCTGAAGATTGAAGTGGCTCCGGCCCGCGCCCTCAAGGCTTCTATCAATGCCAAGAAGGAACTCGTCGTTTCTACTCCGGACAAGTTCTGGAGCGGAACCGAAAAGATCAAGATTGACGTTTATGACCCCGAAGGTGCTCGTGCTACTCAGCAGATCACCTACGAAGTGGTGCCTGTGAACGATCCTCCGGTCATCAAGCACATTGCCGGCCAGAAGATCAAGGAAAAGGAAAAGTTCGAAATTGTCGATCTCTCCAAGGCTGCCGAAGACCCGGATAACAAGCCCAACGAACTCCACTGGACCGTGTCCGGCAATAAGGACCTCAAGGTGGATATCAAGGGTACGCGTGCCCAGGTGCTGACTCCGAACCCGAACTGGTTCGGCAAGGAAACCCTCACCTTCACGGTGAAGGATATCGCCGGTGCATCTGCTTCCGCCAAGGCTACTTTCGAAGTGACTCCGGTGAACGACGCTCCGACTCTCAAGCCGGTACAGCCGTTCGTGATCGAAGAAAAGAGAACCTTTGCTCCGGTTGACTTCAGCAAGATGGTGAATGACCCCGATAACTCTCTCGAAGAATTGACCTGGACGCTCGACAACGATGTTCCGAACGTGAAGGGCAAGAAGGGTAAGGGTGGTCCGGCCGTGAAGCATGAAATCAACTTCATGATTAACGAAAAGGGCTTGCTCCAGGCTGAAACTCCGAATCCGTACTGGAACGGTATGGAAACGGTGACGGTGAACGTGTTCGACCCGGCTGGCGAAAAGGCTTCTGTCCAGGTGAAGTTCACGGTGAAGCCGGTGAACGACCCGCCGGTCGTGAAGAAGATTCCTGACCAGGAAACTCTGCAGGGTTCTGCCTTCAAGCCGATTAAGCTCGACCAGTATGTTTCTGATCCGGATCACAAGAACACCGAAATCAGGTGGGCTGCTGCCGGTGCCAAGAATCTTGCTGTGCAGATTAACGGAAGCCGCGAAGCTATCGTGAAGCCGAAGAAACCGGATTGGTTCGGTGAAGAAACCATCATCTTTACCGCTAAGGATCCGGCCGGTGCTTCTGACAAGGCGATGGTGAAGTTTGTCGTAAAGCACGTGAATGCTGCCCCGATTATGCGCGACATTCCGGATGCAACGATCAAGGAAGATGACAACAATGGTGTAATCGCCGTGATCAAGCTTGACCAGTACGCACGCGACAAGGATCATCGTTTCGATGAACTCAAGTGGTCCTTCACGGGCAACAAGTTCCTCGAAGTGAAGTACGACAAGTACAAGAAGACCGCTACGGTTGCCCAGCCGCACCCGAACTGGAACGGCAAGCCGGAAAAGATTACCTTCACGGTGACCGACCCGGATGGCGCCAAGGCTTCTAAGTCTGCTCTGTTCACTGTGATTGCCGTGAACGATCCGCCGGTTGCTACTGCACAGACCTACATGACTCAGGAAGGTGAAGAACTCAAGGTGAGCGCCGCCGAAGGTCTGATGGCCGGTGTGACGGATGCCGATGGTGAAAAGCCGGTGTCTGTGCAGCTGGTGCAGAAGCCGCGCAACGGTAAGATCAACCTGAACGAACGTGACGGTTCCTTCACCTATATGCCGAACAAGGGCTTCAGCGGCCTTGATGAATTCAGCTTCAAGGTTCGCGATCCGGGTGGACTCGCCTCTCAGGTGACGACAGCCGAAGTCAATGTTTCCTTCAAGATGAAGGATCTCCGCGGTGGCGACACCAAGAAGAAGGCTGAACCGAAGAAGGAAGAGCCGAAGGAAGAAGAAAAGGCCCCGGCTAAGGGTAAGCGCAAGAAGGGCAAGCGCCGCTAATCCATAAGTGGCCTCGCTCTGCGAGCTTCTACCAAGAATTTGTGTAAAGCTTAATAAGTGAAAATCCCGCTCCTAGAGCGGGATTTTTGCGTTTTCGGGAATTTTCCTCCCGAAATGGCTGTTGGGTGTTGAAGTCTTCAAAACGGAAAAAACGCCCCGAAGGCTTTTTTGCATCGTTTTTCGCCCCTGAAATATATTTTTGAATTGGATGCAAGGGCCTGTTGCCCATTGTAGTTTAGGGATGAATTTATGAAAAAAGGATTGTTTGGTGCTTTTGGACTTAGCCTGGCCGCTATCATCGGCATGCAGG